>Ga0214473_10005209_pt1 | contig 15612 bp, 16 predicted proteins | sample RVTome_7_FD_203509 | JGI IMG/M metagenome (GOLD analysis project Ga0214473, IMG submission 203509) | Soil microbial communities from uranium-contaminated site in the Upper Colorado River Basin, Wyoming, United States - RVT98D197 | ecosystem: Environmental > Terrestrial > Soil > Contaminated >... | reverse complement strand
GGTCCCCGGCGACTACACCATCCGCTACGATGCCCAGGTCGAACTCTCGCCCCACAGGCATGATCCCGCCTCGGTGACCGAGGTGCCGGTCAGCGAGTTGCCGCTCGAGGTGCTGCCCTATCTCTACCCCAGCCGCTTTTGCCAATCGGACAAGCTCGCGCGCTTCGCCTGGCGGCAGTTCGGTCCGTTGCCTGCGGGTCATCAGCGAGTGGTCGCCATCTGCAACTGGATCTACGAGAATGTGGACTATCTCGCCGGCAGCAGCGACGCGGCGACTTCGGCCTATGATACTCTGACCCTTCTCGCCGGCGTTTGCCGCGACTTCGCGCACCTGGGCATCACCTTCTGCCGGGCACTCGGCATCCCGGCGCGCTTCGTATCGGCCTATGGCTGGCAGCTCAAGCAGCAGGATTTCCACGCGGTGTTCGAAGCCTACCTGAGCGGCCGCTGGTACCTGTTCGACGCAACGCGGCGCTGCCCGATCGACGCCATCGTGCGCATCGCCATCGGGCGGGACGCCGCCGACACCGCGTTTGCCACCTTCTACGGCGCCATCGAAGACGCGCCCAAGCTGGTCTGGATTGAACCGATGGACTGTTCCGACGTGGCTGCGGAGTGGACCACGGACGCTGTGAGCGCAGCCGAGCTGTAATGATCCGAACTCGAACGGAAAATGGTGCTGCCGGACAGGATTGAACTGTCGGCCTCCCCCTTACCAAGGGGGTGCTCTACCACTGAGCTACGGCAGCCGGGTGCGGCTGGGGCTGGACCCCGGCGGCAACGGGCGGTTACTGCCACAGGGTCTGCACCGACGCAAGGCCAAAAAAGGCCCACCGGCGGGCCCAGCGCCGCGCTCGGCTATTGCACGCGCTGCCAGACCTGGCCGGTGGACGTCTGCATCGTGTTGGCGTCGAGGAAGCGGCTGCTCGCCCCCGAGCATTGCCGGTCGCGATTGAGGTCCGAGACGATCAGCATGGTCGTCATCGTGCCGTCCCCGGTCGGCATCACCGCGAAGAATCCGTGGCCATCGTAGTCGCTGCAGGCGCTGCCGCTGCATACGCGGCTGCGGTATTGGAACAGGCCGTTTGCCTCGTAGATATTGTACTGATAGTCGATCTGGCCGGTATTGGCGGCCACCACCTCGGTGTACCAGGTACCGGTCAGGGCCTGGACCAGGCTCGGATCGGTGTTCTGCGCGATATACTGCCACGCCTCGGTGCCTTGCTGATCGATCTGCCGCGTATTGGGATCGATGCAGACGTCGTTCTGGGCCAGCGCCCCGCCGGCCCCCAGCGCGATGAACATTGACGTGGCAATCATTGATCTGAACATTTGACGCAATCTCCCCCTGACGCCGCAGTATCTTTGAGCGTCCGGCAATACCGCAGCAAAATCAAGCGGGCTCGCGCGCAATTCTTTCGAGCGATTTGACATCGCGCCGCCACTCGACGCCGGACGCGGAACGGCCTACCCAGGAACAGGACCGGCCCGAATTGGTTAAGGCTTTCATGTCAAAATCGGATCAAGCCAAGGCACGCGAGCAAAGATTAGCCGCAAAGCTCCGGGAGAACCTCAAACGCCGCAAGGGGCAGGCGAGGGCACGGACGCAGGGCGATCCCAAGGCAGCGCAGCTTGACGCGGAGACGCCGCCCGAGGGCGGGAAACGGAGCTGATTGGCAGGCGGCGCCTGCCTTGCAGGCCCCGTCTGACTCGGATACCACGCCTTCAATCGGGGCCGGCGCTGCCCCATAGCCGGGATTTGGACATGGATCGCATTCGTTTGGTTGGCGGCAACCAGCTCAAGGGGGAAATCCCCATCTCCGGCGCCAAGAACGCCGCTTTGCCGCTGATGATCGCCTCGCTCCTCACCAAGGACCCGCTGATCCTCGAGAACGTGCCGCGCCTCGCCGACGTCAAGCAGCTCGAACGCATCCTCGAGAACCACGGCGTGGATATTGCCGTGCATGGCCACCGCGCCGGCATCGACAAGCTGGACGGCCAGCGCATGACCTTCCACGCCGCCCAGATCGTCGATACCACCGCGCCCTACGAGCTGGTTTCGACTATGCGGGCCAGTTTCTGGGTGATCGGGCCGCTTTTGGCGCGCGCGCACCAAGCGCGGGTCTCGCTCCCCGGCGGCTGCGCCATCGGTACCCGGCCGGTAGATCTCTTCCTCTATGGGCTGAAGCAGCTGGGCGCCGAGATCGAAATCGACGAGGGCTATGTCGTCGCCAGGGCGCCCAATGGTGGCCTGGTCGGCGCGACCGTCAGTTTCCCCAAGGTCACGGTGGGCGCCACCCACGTGATCATGATGGCCGCCACGCTCGCCCGCGGCACCACGATCATCGAAAACGCCGCCCGCGAGCCAGAAATCGGCAATGTCGCCCGCTGCCTCGTCGCCATGGGCGCCAAAATCTCCGGCATCGATACCTCAACCCTGGTCATCGAGGGCGTCGACGAGCTGCACGGCGCCACCCATGAGGTCCTGCCCGATCGCATCGAAACCGGCACCTATGCCATGGCTGCGGCGATGGCGGGTGGCGACGTGCTGCTGCGCGGCGCGCGCGCCGAACACCTGCAGGCCGCGCTCGACGTGCTGGAGCAGACGGGCGTGCATGTGAGCAAGGAAGAGGCGGGCCTGCGCATCAGGCGCAATGGCAACGGCCTGCAGGCGGTCGACGTCAATACCCAGCCGTTCCCGGGCTTTCCGACCGATCTTCAGGCCCAGTTCATGGCGCTGATGACCATGTCGAATGGGGTCTCGCGCATCCGCGAGACCATCTTCGAGAACCGCTACATGCATGTGGCCGAGCTCGCCCGCTTCGGCGCCGACATCAAGGTCGAGGGGCAGCTGGCGACCGTCACCGGCGTTCCGGCGCTCAAGGGCGCCCAGGTGATGGCGACCGACCTCCGTGCTTCGGTGTCGCTGGTGATCGCGGGCCTTGCCGCCCGCGGCGAGACCATGGTCAACCGCATCTACCACCTCGACCGCGGCTTCGAGCGGCTGGAAGAGAAGCTGTCAAACTGTGGAGCCGAGATCGAACGGGTGGCGGGGTAGATCTTTCATGCCCGCCAAATCCGGAGGGGTCGGGCCGGTGGGGCTCTTCCGCCAACCGCATTGCCCCCGCCTGCGCAAACTTGTAGATCGGCGGGGGAGCGCCCATCTACGCGGCACCCCACTGCTATTTTGGAACCTTCTCCATGACCGATCTCAAGCTGCTGGCGCTTGATACTGAAGATCTCGACGTGATTTCGGCCACCACGCAGGACGCCTGCGTCCGCGTTGCCGACATGGGTTTTGCCCAGGCCGATCACCGCTTCGCGCTGCTGATGAACCGGTACGCCTGGGAACAGGGCGTGGGCGGCAAGAAGGGCCAGCGCAAGCGTGCGGCGCTGCATTTCGACCGCGTCAATGCGGCCAAAGTCGCCGGCATCGATACCAATGCCCGCGACGGCGTGCTGGACCTGCTCGACATCCGGTTCACCGAGACCGACAGCCCTTCGGGGATCATCGAGCTGCGTTTCGCCGGTGGCGGCACGGTGCGCCTCTCGGTCGAGTGCCTCGAGGCCCGCATGCAGGATCTGGGCGCAGCCTGGGCGGCCAAAGCCAAGCCCGAGCACGCCGCCTGATGCCGGTCCGCCTCGACAGCCGCGACAGCACTTTTGCGCGCGATTTCGAGACCCTGCTGGGCTCCAAGCGCGAGTCCTCGGACGAGGTTGGTGCAGCTGTGGCCAGCATCCTCGCCGAGGTAGAGCGGCGCGGCGACGACGCGGTCATCGAGTACACCGAGCGCTTCGACGCGCTGACGCTGACCCCGCAAACCATGCGCTTTATGCCCGACGAGATCGCCGCTGCGGCGGGGCGCATTTCGCCCGAAGTCCGCGATGCGCTGCAGCTGGCCCATGACCGCATCAAGGCCCACCACGAAAAGCAGAAGCCGCAGAACCACGTCTACCAGGACCATCTCGGCGTGACGCTGGGAACGATCTGGACCGCGGTGGAGGCCGTCGGCGTCTACGTGCCGGGAGGGCTCGCCGCCTATCCCTCGTCCGTGCTGATGAACGCCGTCCCGGCCAAGGTCGCCGGCGTGGACCGCATCGCCATGACCTTTCCCACCCCGCGCGGCGAGGTCAACGACGCGGTGCTCGCCGCCGCCCACATCGCCGGCATCACCGAGATCTACCGCATCGGCGGCGCCCAGGCGATCGGCGCGCTGGCCTATGGCACCGCCACCATCGCCCCGGTTTCCAAGATCATCGGGCCGGGCAACGCTTTCGTCGCCGCCGCCAAGCGGCAGGTCTTCGGGCTCGTCGGCATTGACATGATCGCCGGGCCCTCCGAAGTGCTGGTGATCGCCGATTCCTCGGCCAATCCGTCCTGGATCGCTGCCGATTTGCTGGCGCAGGCCGAGCATGGGGCAGGGGCCCAGTCCATCCTGGTGACTACCGACCCCGAGATCGCCGACGCCACGGAAAAAGAAGTGCTGCGCCAGGTGGCGCTCTTGCCGCGCTCGCAGATCGCCGGTGAGGGCTGGGACGAGTTCGGCGCGGTGATCACCGTCACCTCGCTCGATGAAGCGGTGGTACTCGCCAACCGCATCGCCTCCGAGCACGTGGAGCTCATGCTCGACGATCCGCGCGCCCTGCTGCCGAAGATCCGCAATGCCGGCGCCATCTTCCTCGGCCATCACACGCCCGAAGCGATCGGCGACTACGTCGGGGGCTCCAATCACGTGCTGCCGACGGCCCGCTCGGCGCGTTTCGCCTCCGGGCTTGGCGTCATCGACTTCATGAAGCGCACGTCCATTCTGGGGTGCGATCCGTCCTCGCTCGCCGCGCTTGCTCCGGCTGCCGTCGCGCTGGCCCAGACCGAGGGCCTCGACGCCCACGCCCGGTCGGTCTCGATCCGGTCGAACCGGTAACGCCTTGCGGACCCCCCGCGAATTCGACCCCCAGACAGATCGGATCGTCGCCGTCACGCTCGATCCCAATACCATCACCTCGATCAATCCCGACGAGGTGCACGAATGGCGGATCGCCATCTACGACCTGGTCGAGAGCAACAAGTTCGCACCCGCTCGCGTCCAGGTCAGGGGTCCCTATGCGCTGCACGTCTCGATCGTGGGCAACTACATCGTGCTCGACGTCCGCCACCCCGAGACCTATGAGCCGATCGCCGCGCACTATCTGTCGTTGACCCCGTTCCGGCGGCTGATCCGGGACTACTTCCGCATCCGTGACAGCTATTACGAGGCCATCAAGACCTCGTCGCCGTTCCAGATCGAGGCGGTCGACATGGCGCGGCGCGGCATCCACAACGAGGCCGCTGAACTGCTGCGCACCCGCCTCGACAACAAGCTCGAGATGGATTTGAACACCGCCCGCCGGCTGTTCACGCTGATCTGCGCGGTGCAGCCCTACGCCCGCCGCATCGATGAGCGCGAATCGACGCTGCCCACGGTGCTCTTCGTCTGCTCGATGAATTCGGTGCGCTCGCCTATCGCCGCCGCGCTGGCGCGAAGATTCTTCCCCGGCCGCATCATCGCCCGCTCGGCGGGCGTGCGCTCGGGCAAGGCCGATGGCTTCGTCCATGAGGTGATGGAAGAGATCGGCATCGACATGTCGGTGCACACGCCCCACACCATGGACGAACTGGTCGCGACGCACTTCGACCTGGTGGTGACGCTTTCCCCCGATGCCCCCGAGGCGGTCAGCCGGCGGGGCCTCGAGATGGGGGCGATCGAGCACTGGCCGATGCCCGACCCGACCGCTGTGGAAGGCAATCGCGAGGCCGTGCTCAGCGCCTACCGCACCTTGCGGGACACACTGCAGATCCGCGTACGCGAGCGGCTGGAGCCGCTCGTCGCGGGTGGTTCACAAAGCCCCTGACATCCAGTATAGGTGCCCCCAATTCGGCCCCCGACATCGTTGACGAGAGACGTTCGAGGAGGCCTCTCAGGAGCAAGTATGGCTAAGGAAGAAGTGCTCGAGTTTCCGGGCGTTGTCACGGAATTGCTGCCCAACGCCACGTTTCGGGTAAAACTCGAGAACGACCACGAGATCATCGCCCACACGGCGGGCCGCATGCGCAAGAACCGCATTCGCGTGCTCGCGGGCGACAAGGTGCTCTGTGAAATGACGCCCTACGATCTGACCAAGGGCCGGATCACCTACCGCTTCAAGTAGACCTGAGGGACTCCGCGCGATGGCCAGCCGTCCGGAACTGATTCTGGCCTCCGCGTCACCGCGCCGGCTGGCGCTCCTCAATCAGATCGGCATCGAGCCCGAACATCTGGTTCCGGCCAACATCGACGAAACCCCCGAGAAAGGGGAACTGCCGCGCAAGCTGGCGCAGCGTCTCGCCGACCAGAAGGCGATCACCGCCCAGCACAAGGCCCGCACCACCGGCATCGCCGGCAATGCCATCGTGCTCTCGGCCGATACCGTCGTCGCGGTCGGCCGCCGTATCCTGCCCAAGGCCGAGACCATGGAGGAGGCCTCCGAATGCCTGCGCCTGCTCTCGGGCCGCTCGCACCGGGTCTATACCGCGGTGACGCTCCTGACCGCCTCGGGCGGCACCCGGCGGCGCCTGGTCGAAACCCGCATCCGCTTCAAGCGCCTCTCGGCCCGCGAGATCGAATCCTACCTCGCCAGCGCCGAGTGGCGCGACAAGGCCGGCGGTTACGCCATCCAGGGCATTGCCGGGGCCTTCGTGGTCAAGCTCAACGGTTCCTATACCGCCGTGGTCGGGCTGCCGCTCAACGAGACCGCGTCGCTTCTGGCCGGTGAAGGCTACCCGGTGCATTTCAACTGGCTCAACCAGTCGACCCTGTCGAGCGTTTAGCTCCATGGCCGACAACGTCGTAAAGCTCAAACCCACCCGACCGTGCCCGATCTGCGGCAAGCCCTCGAGCCAGCAGTCCCACCCCTTTTGCTCCGCGCGCTGCGCCGATATCGACCTCAACCGCTGGCTGTCGGGCGCCTATGTTATTCCGGCCAAAGAGGAGCCCGAAGAGGGCGAGGAAGACGATGCCGTGCTCCCCGGTGGCGCGGACGATGAGGACGAAGTCTAGAGCCAGGTCACTTTTGCTGATCACGCTCGACTAGCTCATCAGCTGCCCGCCGTTGACGTCGATGATCTGGCCGGTGATGTAGCCGCTCATCGCGTTCGAGGCCAGGAACAGGTAGGCGCCAACGCACTCCTCCGCCGTGCCGAGCCGTCCGAGCGGGATCTGGCTGGCGATGAGTTCGCGCGTCGCTTGCGGGGTCGCGGCGTGGAACGGGGTGACGATGAATCCGGGCGCCACGGTGTTGACCCGGATATTGTCCGGCGCGAACTCGCGGGCGGCATTGCGCGTGATCGAGTGCACGGCCGCCTTGGCCGAAGCATAGACCGTCGAGCCGGAATAGCCGCCCATCCGCCCGGCAACCGAGCCTGTGTTGATGATCGAGCCGGCCCCGGAGGCCCTAAGGTGCGGATAGGCCGCCTTGGTGACAGCCAGCACCGAGCGCACGTTGAGGTCGTAGACCCGGTCGAACAACTCGTCGTCGAATGCCGCATTGGTGACCCGCTGGATCAGCGAGCCGGCATTGTTGATGAGGATATCGAGCCCGCCCAGGGCCGCCACCGCCTCGTCCACGATTCTCGCGCAGACCGCCGAATCGCCGACATCGCCCAGGGCCACGGCGGCCTTGCCGCCCTCCGCGACGATGGCGTCGGCGACTTCCCGTGCCGCATCGGCATTCTTGTTGCCGTGCACGACCACTGCCGCACCCTGCCGCGCCAAACCCCTCGCCACCGCCGCCCCGATTCCGGTCGATGACCCTGTCACCAGCGCCCGCCTGCCTCTGAGATCCTCGATCATGTCCGCACCTTTTTCTTCCAGGAACGCAGCCTATCCGAACCGCCGTCCGAGGAAAATGGGCGCTTCTTGCCCGGCGCCGCAAATGCAAGCAGTGCGAGCTCGCAGCGGTCGAAAACCAGGTTGCCCGGGTGCGGTCTTCGCGCGATTTGAGAGGGGTCGGTCGGCTGCCTTTTGACGCTTGCGCGATCCAACCTTACCCCCTATAAACCGCGAGCCTTTCGGCGCGCTTCGGCCCGCCCTTGGGGCCCGGGTAGCTCAGTTGGTAGAGCAGCGGATTGAAAATCCGCGTGTCACTGGTTCGATTCCGGTCCCGGGCACCATTTCCCCTTTCATTGTTGAACATGGTGCCACGGAACGGTCGAGTTCCGGGGGCTCTTGGCGTTGCGGCGATCACAGCTGAACACAAGAAACCCTTGGAACGCGCCAGGTTGCTAGTGTGACGTCCGGACGGCCGCGGGGGCAACGTCGGACGTCGCGCTCCAGCCCGCCACGATGTCGGCAAGTGCCCTGCGGTCGGCATCGCTCAGCCGCGGGTGGCCGGGGAGGCGCACCGGCCCCACGTCCAGCCCCTGCAACATGCAGGCTTCCTTGACCACCGTGACGTTGGCGCCGTTGTGGAACTTACCGCGCATCTGCTCGAAGGCGGCGATCTCGCTCACCAGCCGTCGTGCCAGCTCGAAGTCGCCGGCATCGATCGCCGCAAGGATTGCCAGCGAACGCTGCGGTGCCACATTGACCAGTCCGGATGTGAAGCCGCGGGCCCCCACCGCGTAGAACGCGGGTGCCCAGCTTTCTGCCAGCCCGCAGACCCAGAGCGCCGACTTAGGCCCGGACCGTCGTACGCAATCGGCCAGCAGCATGAGGTTCGCCGTGGCGAATTTGATGGCGACGATATTGGGATGACGGGCGATCGTCAGCATGTCGGCGAGTGAGAAGGCATCCGAGCGGACATAGGCGACGAGCGGCAGCTCGATGGCATCGGCGATGGCGCAGAAATAGCCGACCTGGGCCTCCGGGGCCGCGAACGGGTCGAGCGGCTGATGCGCCATGACGGCATCGGCGCCGGCCCCCGCCGCCCGTTTGCCGAGCGCGATCGCTTCCTTGAGCGAGCGTCCCACGGCTGCGGTCACCAGCGCCTTGGCGTCCACTGCGGCGATTGCCGTATCGTGGACCAGACACACCTCGTCGCTGTCGAGCGCGTAGAATTCGCCGGTGTTGCCGGCCGAAACGACGTTCTGCACGCCCGCCTCGGCAATGGAGCGGCAGATGTGCCCCAGAAGGCCCGGCTCCACGGCGCCGTCCTTGTCGTAGGGCGTGATGTGAACGCCGGAAATGCCGGCAAGCGCTCGGCGCACAGGGTCGATGGTCATTTCGTGGTCTCCGGGGTGGCACAGTCATCGATGCCGAGGTTGCAGGGGTGGCGGGGTTGCCCGTCTCTTGGGGGGACTGTTAAGGGACGTGCCGGCACGCGGCGCCCGATGCGTCCGCATGGAGGACGACGATGCAGATTGAACAGGGCCAGCCGCTCATTCGTCATCCGGTGGTTCGCCACCCGCTCGACCGGCCGATTCAGAACGGGGAGAGCCCGTGCTGGGACGCAGGCAGGCAGGCCCTCTACTTTGTCGATATGGCGGCTCCCGCAGTGCTGCGCCTCGATCCGGCCAGTGGCGCGCTTCAGGCCTGGAAGATGCCCGCGCCGATCGGCAGCATGGGCTTGTGTCCCGATGAGCGGGCCATCGTGGCGCTCAAGACCGGTGTGCACCTGTTCGACTTCGAGACCGGCCGGCTGGAGCTGGTCGCCGACCCCGAGCGTGGGCGGCCGGACAACCGGCTCAACGACGGCAAGGTCGGTCCCGATGGCAGTTTCTGGGTTGGCAGCATGAGCAGTGCCTCGCCCCAGCGTGCCGACTCGCGGCTGTTCCGCATCGCTGCGGACGGGACGTGCACGCCGATGGTGGTGGAGGGCTTGACCACCTCCAACGGGCTGGCCTGGAGCCCGGACGGACGGCTGATGTATCATTCCGACAGCCGGGGCAAGTTCCTTCAGGTCTTTGATCACGATCCGCAAACCGGGGCTATCGCCAATGCCCGCCGGCTGCGCGACTTCGACGAGGCCGAGGGGCGTCCCGACGGCGCGGCCATGGACGTGGAGGGCTACTACTGGAGCGCCGGGGTATCGGCGGGCTGCATCAACCGCATCGCGCCAGATGGCCGGATCGTCGAGAAATACCTGTTGCCGGTGGCTGCACCCTCGATGCCCTGCTTTGGCGGTCCCGACTTGCGGACCCTTTATGTCACGTCGCTGTCGACGGATCGTACTGGCACGGCAGAACATGGAACCGTGCTATCCTTCGATGTCGACGTCGCGGGCGTTCGGGTCGCCCGCTTCGGCGAGCCGCTTGCTGGCCGCTGACCCGACCCGATCGGCCGGGCGGAGCCGCAGCTCGCCATCGTGCTCGTTCCCGCAGAACCAGCCACCCTGGAAGAAGGTCGAGATTTCCGGCATGCCCACCTTCTCGGGCAGGAAAGCTTCGGGCTCCGCAAAATCGGCGATGGTGTCCTGCGGCTCGAAGCCCAACGCGGTCGCTGCCGAATTGTCCCACCATGGCGTCGTACTGCGCGACGCGCCATAGACGGTGGTCGCCCCGATGTCGGGATGCTCGAGGCCGATCATGACCAGTTCGGTCAGATCCCGCGGGCTGATCCAGACAATCAGGCCGCGTGGCTCCCGGGGCCTGGCCTGGGCATTGCCGATGCGGATCGACAGCGTCTCGATGCCGTGCTTGTCGTAGAACAGCCCGGCGGTCAGTTCGCCCCAGCATTTGCTGAGCCCGTAGCGCGAATCGGGCCGCATCGGCATATCGGGGGAAACCAGCGTGCTGCGCGGATAGAACCCCGTGACGTGGTTGCTCGAGCCGTAGACGACCCGCTTGACCCCTGCACGCCGCGCTGCCTCATACACATTGTAGGTGCCCAGCACGTTGATGGTGAGCGTTTGAGCGATGTCTCGTTCGCCATTGAGCCCGGCCATGTGCACGACGCCATCCAGGCCCCTGAAGGCCTCGGTCAAGGCATCCACGTCGGTGATGTCGGTCGCCGACCACTCCTCGTTGGCCTGCAACGGGCCAGGATCGACGATGTCGACGGTGCGCAGTGATGCGACCCGATCCCTCAAGCGCGAGCGCAGGGACTGCCCCACCACACCGGCGCCGCCGGTCAACGCCACTTTCTTCATGCCTGCCTCTGCCCCGTAGCCGTTCATATGCCTTCGAACATCCGTCGCCGCGCATTGAGCACGTGGGCATTCATCGCCTCGTAGGCCGCGCCGGCGTCGCGTCTGGCAATCGCATCGACGATCAGTACGTGCTCGTCCTGAACGGCCCGCAACTGGCTGGCCGCTCGCCTCAAGCTCAGGCTGCGCGTGACGTTCATGCCCACCACGAAATGGGAGCGCAGCGAGGCCCGGACGGAAATGTGGTATTGATTGTGCGTGGCATTGGCGATTTCGTCATGCAGCTTGCCATCCTCCTCCACGCCCAGGTGGCCTTCGGCGATGCAGCGTTCGAGCGCTTCCATGGCCGCGTTGATGCGCCGCATGTCCTCGTCTTCCCGACGCTCGGCCGCCAGCGCTGCGGCAGCAGGCTCGAGGCCGGCCCGAAATTCGAAGCACCGCTGCACATCGGCAAGCGATCCGACGGGGACGAGGTGCAGCACGGCCGCATCGGGGCGACGCGTGACATAGGAGCCCGAGCCCTGCCGGGACAGCACCAGCCCATCGTCCCGCAACCGCTGCAGCGCCTCGCGCACCACCGGCCGGGATGCACTAAAGCGTGCCGATAGATCGGCTTCCGACGGCAGCCGGCTGTTCACCGCAAATTCGCCGCGGGCAATCATTTCGACGATCTGGTCGTAGACAACGCCACTGAGGCGCCCGGCCGTCGTCCGGCCGCGCACCAGAGCGTCGTTGTCGGCTACGTCGCCGTCCATTGCCATTCTCCTTGCGTCAGCGCCCAGCCAGACCGCGCCAGGTGGCGAATTCGGCCAAGGCCTCGTTGTCGGGTGGATAGATGCCGAAAATCGACCTCCCCGCCAAAACCTGTTCCTGCACAAAGTCCTCGAAGACCGTTTGCTCGAAGGCCTCTTCGGCGACCTCCCTGGCCATGGCGAGGGGGATTACCACGACGCCCTCTCCGTCGCCCACCACGATATCCCCGGGATAGACCGGCACGTCGCCGCACCCGATCGGCGCATTGATCTCCACGGCGTGGTGGCGGATCAGGTTGGTGGGGGCCGATGGGGCGGCATGGTAGGTGGCAAAGGGCAGGGCAGCGATGTCGGGCGTGTCGCGAAATCCGCCGTCGGTCACCACCCCGGCGACTCCGCGCTTGTAGAGTCGCGTCACCAGGATGCCGCCGGCTGATGCGGCCTTGGAGTCCTTGCGACTGTCGATCACCAGCACATTCCCTGCGGGACATTCTTCCACCGCGCGACGCTGCGGGTGGCGGCGGTCGGCGAACACCCCGACATTGTCGATGTCTTCGCGCGCCGGAATGTAGCGCAGCGTATAGGCGGGGCCGACCATGCGCGGCGCCGCAGGGTTGATCAGGCCAATGCCGGAAATGAATGTGTTTCGTAACCCCCGCTTGAGCAGCGCCGTGGTGAGCGTGGCGGTGGAGACGGTCATCAGCTTGGCGCGGATAGCTTCATCGAATGGCATACTGCCCTCTTGGCATTGGTAAGAAGTTGTAACAGGCCGTCGTGGCTGGCTTGACGGTCATTAACCTGCCCGACTCGCCAGAACCGTTGCCAGATACCGGGAGATGCGAGCATTCGCCGGCAGGCGAGGCGTAGTGAATGGGTAGGCGCCCGAGACAACATTGGCTGCAATCTCGCTACTTCGGTCCAAACTTGTCAATACTTGTAATTCGAATTTGCGCCGCCTATGGTCGCACCGAGATTGGCGCCGGAAGCGAGGAGCCCGGGAAGTCAGCCGATCCGATGACGTCACACAATTGGGGGGAGCCCGATGATTGAAGATGACAAGGCCGGTCCAGTCCGGCACGGTTTGGCGCGCCGCACGGTGCTGCAGGGATTCTTGGGACTGGCATCGCTGCCGCTGGTGAGTGGAATAGCGTTCGCCCAGGCGGCGTCGGGTGAAGCACCCGCGCTCGCAGCAATGGTCAAGGAAGGGGCGCTGCCGCCGCTCGCCGATCGCCTGCCGGCCAGCCCGCTGGTCGTGACGCCCCACGAGCAGATCGGCACCTACGGTGGCACGCTCCGGCGCGGCCTGCGTGGTTCGTCCGATCACAACGGCATTCTGCGGCTGGTCGGCAATCAAGGGTTGCTGCGCTGGAACGCGGAATTCACCGAAGTCCTGCCAAATGTCGCCGAACGCTGGGAAGTCAACGCGGACGCCAGCGAATTCACATTCTTCCTGCGCTCGGGCATGAAGTGGTCGGACGGCCACCCATTCACCGCCGACGACGTGGTGTTCTCCATCGAGGAATGCGCCAAGAACACCGATCTCTACAGCAGCGTCCCGGCGCAGCTTTCCATCGGTGGCGCGGCGGTTGTCGTCACCAAGGTCGACGACAGCACGGTCAAGTTCACCTTTGCCGCCCCCTATGCGCTCTATCTGGAAACTCTGGCCACGCCGCTCGGCCAGCACCCGACGCTGTTCGCCAAGCACTACTGCAGCCAGTTCATGCCGAAGTACAACGACGCGCTCGAGGCTCAGATCGCCGCGGCCGGCTTCACCAGCTGGACCGAGCTGTTCCGCGCCAAGTGCGGCGATATCGAAATCCCGTCCCGCTGGGCCAATCCGGAGCGCCCGGTCCTCGATCCCTGGGTAGTGTCCGAGCCCTATGTAGGCGGCGCCACCCGCGTGGTGATGACGCGTAACCCGTACTTCTGGCAGGTCGACACCGAGGGCAACCAGCTGCCCTATATCGACGAACTCAGCTTCAGCATCTCACAGGATGTGGAATCGCTGCTGCTTGACGTGATCTCGGGCAAGATCGACATCCAGGAACGCCATATCAGCTCGTTGCAGAACAAGCCGACCTTGGCCCAGAACAGCGAGAAGGGGGACTATCGCCTGCTCGCGCTGGTGCCGTCATCCTCCCAGCAGGTTCAGATATATTTCAATCTGACGCACAAGGATCCGGCAATGCGCGAGATGTTCAACACCATGGCGTTCCGCCAGGCGTTGTCGCTCGCGATCAACCGGCAGGAGATCATCGACATCGTCTATTTCGGCCAGTCCGAACCCTATCAGGCCGGGCCGCGCCCGACCCATCCCTGGTATCACGAAACGCTGGCACGCCAGCACACCGCCTTCGATGCCGCCAAGGCCAATGAACTGCTGGACGCAGCCGGGTTCGACAAGAAGGACGGCTCCGGCTTCCGGCTTCGTCCGGATGGGCAGAAGGTATTCTTCTCGATCGACGTCATTCCGACGCTCTATCCGGATGCGGTCGACGTGCTCGATCTGATCAAGACCCACTGGGCCGCGATCGGCATCGACATGAAGATCAATACCGTCGAGCGGGCGCTCTACTACACCCGCGGCGACGACAACGCCCACGATGCGGCCGTGTGGCCTGGTCCGGGCGGGCTCGATCCGATGCTCGATCCGCGTGACTTCTTTGCCCAGCACACCCAGGGCAGCCGTTACGCCATCCCGTGGGCAACCTGGTATGTGTCCAACGGCACCCAGGGCGAGGAGCCCCCGGAGAGCCAGAAGCAGCGCATGAAGCTGTTCGACGCGGCCCGCTCCACGGCCGACCTCGAAAAGCGCAGCGAGCTGATGAAGGAAGTCTTCGATCTGGCTGCCGAAGCTTTCGAGACCGTCGGCGTATGCCTCGCCGTCGGCGGGTTCGGTATCATCAAGAACAACCTGCATAACGTGCCGGAAACCCAGCCGGACTCCTGGTCCTGGCCAAATCCCGGGCCGGCACTGCCGCAGCAGTTCACCTTTATCTGACCCCAGCGCGACGGAAGGCCCACGGGCCTTCCGTCAAACCGTCCCCATCGAGGCTTGCTCATGCTGCGCTTCACCATCAAACGCGTGCTGTGGATGGTTCCATCCCTGTTCGCGGTCAGCTTTCTGGCATTCGTGTTGATCCAGCTGCCGCCTGGCGACTACGTGACCACCTACATCGCGACGCTGTCGGCCTCCAACGAAGTGGTCGACCAGAATACGGCGGCTGATCTGCGTCTGCGGTTCGGCCTGGACCAGCCGATGATCGTGCAGTACGCCAAGTGGATCTACGGTATCGTCACGCGCGGCGATTTTGGCCTGTCGTTCGAATGGCAGCAGCCGGTCTCGGGGCTGATCTGGGAGCGCATGGCGCTGACCATGACGCTGACCTTTTCCACGCTGCTGGCCACCTGGGCCCTCGCCCTGCCGATCGGGGTCTACTCGGCGGTGCGGAAGTACTCGATCGGCGACTACTTCTTCACCCTGCTGAGCTTCTTCGGCCTGGCTATCCCCTCCTTCCTGCTCGCCCTGGTGCTGATGTACGTGGCGGCGGTCGAGTTCGGGCAGGATGTGGGCGGGCTATTTTCGTCCGAGTACCAGAATGCGCCATGGAGCTTGGGCAAGATGCTCGACCTGCTGGCCCACTTGTGGATACCGGTCATCATCCTGGCGGTATCGAGCACGGCGAGCCTCATTCGCGTGATGCGCGCCAACATGCTGGACGAACTGCCCAAGCCCTATGTGACCACTGCTCGCGCCAAGGGG
>Ga0214473_10005208_pt1 | contig 15612 bp, 10 predicted proteins | sample RVTome_7_FD_203509 | JGI IMG/M metagenome (GOLD analysis project Ga0214473, IMG submission 203509) | Soil microbial communities from uranium-contaminated site in the Upper Colorado River Basin, Wyoming, United States - RVT98D197 | ecosystem: Environmental > Terrestrial > Soil > Contaminated >... | reverse complement strand
GGATCGGCGCTCCTTGCAGATTCGCGTTGACGACTGGGCTGCCGGCGGCCATGGCGACCTTGATGTCTCCGCTCAAGAGCGCCTGAAGGGCCATGGTCCCGCTGGGAATGTAAATCGTTTCCGCGTCCAGCCCATACTTGAGGAAGAATCCCTTGTCCTTGGCCAACCACAGCGGCGTCGTCAACATATTGAGCGCGCTGGTGGCAATCGTCAGCCGCTCAGCCGCCCAAAGCGGTTGACCGCTAACGGCAAAAATCAATTGCAGCGAGAAAAAGATGAACCAGAGAGATCTCGTACAGCCGCGCCGGCGCCGAAGTTTTCCGTTCGCATTAGAAGCGCCGGCGAAAAGAAATCTAAGGATGAGCGAACACGGTTTTAGCTCCATGACTTCTCCTTTGAATTCGCTTCTTCCGGCTTTACCGCGAAGGAGTATTCACCACAGAGACACGGAGTTCACAGAGTTCGGAAAATTTCTTAATCAAAAACTCTTTACTCCGCGGTCACAGCGCCTCTGCGGTGATATTTTTTTCCTTCGTGTCCTTCGTGGTAAAACACCCTAGTGGTCGAATTTCGACCACTTTTGATACCTCGATCGCTCACTTAGTACTCTGGTTCATAAGTTCACTAACGTATTTTAAGGTTAGGCAGCGGATTTGTAATGAGCTACCGGACCATTTTTTATCTTGTTGAGCAGTACCTCAAGATCACGACGATTGAATTTCCACTCAAAAGGTCTTGCGATTGTTTCGTAGTACAACTGAAATCCCAACAGTTGCTCCTCAACCGCTTTGAGCGAGGGAAAATCATTGGGGGTAAGGGCCTTGCGTTGCAAGATCGAAAAATAAATCTCGATCTGATTTAACCAACTGGCATGGACCGGTCCATGAACAACGACCAGGTTTTTATATTGTTCTCTCAAGCGAGCAACACAGCGGGTACCCCGATGAGAAGAGCCGTTGTCCACGATCCAAAAGACCCGTCGGGCCTGGTTATAAGGAGGCTGCATCATGACTTGAGCAACAAGGCGGTCAAAGGGCGCGATTCCACTGCTTCGTTCACAGCGGCCAAACACTTTGGCTCGGTGGACATCCAGTGCTGCCAGATAGGCCCATGCACCACAGCGCTTATACTCATGCTCCACCTTCATCGGCGAGTCGGGTTGGGTGGGCTGCGTCGGATAGATGCGGGCTCGGGCCTGGATGCTGGTCTTTTCATCGGCAGACAGAACAAATTCATCGTCCTTGAGCAGCTTCTCTTCCCAGACCCTTTCGTACAGATCGAGGATACGACTGGCTTTTGTGGCGAAGTGCGGATCGCGCGGAAAGATCCAGCAACGGTGCTGCCAGGGACGAATGGCATCTTGGTTGAGCCAGCGCCACACGGTGCTCTCGCTGATGGTGGCCACCAAGCCCGACCGCCGCACTTCCCCTGCCACATCGGCGGTACTCCATCGAGACAGGGGCAGAGCGTGTGTTTTGGGCAACTCACAGACCAAGGCCTTAACCTGAACGACGATCTCAGGGGGGAAAAACCCGGGGCCGACCCGGGCGAGGGCGTTCTTCCAGTCCGCGCAAACGCTGCTCGAAGAAACGTTTGCGCCACATGCTAACCACTTCACGTCGGGTGTCCAGACGGCGGGCAATTTCATCATTGGCGAGGCCCTCAGCGGCAAGCAGGATGATCTTGGCACGAAAGACTTGGAAATACGGTAACGTATATTTTGCGGCGCGCAAAGATAGTTCGTGCGCCTCGCCGGACGACAAGGTTATTTTGTATGGGCTTATTCGTGACACAGGAGAGACCTCCTTTGATCTCCACCATGTCACAAACACGGCATTTTGCCAACCTCATTTTACGTTAGTGTATTTATGAAAATGAGCACTTAGACACCACAATGGCCATTTTTGGCTTCACTCGCAGCCGTCGCCGAAGCGGCTGTTGACGGAATCGGCCGCGGCTCTGACGAAAGCGTTGATGAGAATGTCTTCGGCCTTGAAAGAAGGCGGCAGCTTGCCGGCGGCCTTTTCTTCGTCGATGACCAATCGCAGGCCGGTCTCATTGACGCCGCCGTCGCGCGGAACCCGCTCGAACATATGGTACTTCCCTTCCCACAGCGCCGCATCCATGTCTTTGTCCAGTTGGTAGCCGGCCTTGGTCAATATCTCTTTGGTCTCGGCGTAGCGCTGGTTCATGAAGCGGTAACCGCGGATGAGCGCACGCAAGAGGCCCGTGAGCCGCTCTGGTTCGTTCTGCACGACATCGCCCCTGGCGGCGGTGACGCGCACGGCGTAGCCGTTGGGATAGAGCTTCGACAAGTCGCCCAACAGGGGATAGCCGTCGGCGACCATGCCCGGCGCGTCTTGCAGTATGATCATCGCCGCGTCGATTTTCCCTGAGTCGAAGAGCGGCTGTTGAATGCGGCGCGAGCGGGCGCCGGCGGTCACCCACTCGACCATCTGGTCCCCATCGAGACCTTCGCTGCGGAAAATCGCCCGGGCGAAGCGCGTGTCGATGCCGTCGGGCTCGCGCACGGAAACTTTCTTTCCCTTCAGATCGGCCAGCGTGCGAATCCCTTTTCCCTTGGCCGCGATAAAGGCGTAGGCGGGACTGTTGAGCCAGCCGCCGACGATGAACAGATCCGCACCCTGCGCTTTGGCGCCGCAGAGCAGAAACGGCTTGGGGTCCAAACCGATGTGGTAGCGCCCTTCGCGCATGCCCTTGATGGTTTCGGCGTCACTGCCGCTGCAAAAAAAATCGCACTCGCCCACGCCCTCTTGATCGAAATAACCGCGCGCCCGCGCGACGATCGGCGAGACGATGTGAAACAGGTGATGGTGACCGGCTGAAAGCAACCATTTGTCCTTGCTCATAGTGACTCCTTTTATCTCCGCCCCGAACCTGAGACTTGCCCAGGGCGGGCCTTTGCGTTGTACGCTGCTTAAAAGTTCTTCTTCCTCCGCGTTTGCTGTGAAGGAGTATTCACCACAGAGACGCAGAGTTCGCAGAGTTTGGAGAATTTCTCAATCAAAAACTCTTTACTCCGCGTCCTCAGCGTCTCTGCGGTGATATTTTTCTTTCCTTCGTGCTCTTCGTGTCCTTCGTGGTGAAATGTCTTTTTCTACATTCGTTGCGGTTCAGCCGCACAGGGTAATGTGATCGTGTCCGCGTGATTTTCCCCTATGCCGCGTGCTCAGGCTTGCGCTGCAGCTGGCGCCAGTATCGCCCCTTAATTAATTCTGCTTTGATAACTTTTCCCGCGGCGCCCTTGGGAAGCTCGTCGACAATGACGATATGGCGCGGGAACTTGAAATGCGCCAAATGCTCTTGGCAATAATGGCTCAACTCGTCGGCGCCGGCCACCGCGCCCGGCTTGAGCGTTACGAAGGCCGCCACTTCCTCCTCGAGGTCTGCGCTCGGAACCCCCACCACCGCGGCCTCGGCGATCGCCGGATGGGCGAGCAGAACCCTTTCGACCTCCTGCGGGAAGACCGAATAACCGCCTCTGAGGATGCGTTCGCGTTTTCTTCCCATGATCTGGACAAACCCCTCGGGAGAAACGGTTACGAGATCGCCGGTTTTGAACCACCCGTCCGTCAAGACCGCCCGAGTCTCTTCCAAAGCGTTGAGATAGCCCGAAGTGGCGGCGGGACAGTTGATCCAGAGTTCGCCTACTTCTCCGCCGGCAAGCGGCCGGCCCTCGTCGTCCACCACCTGCAAGCGCACGTCCGGGATCGCCCGCCCAATGGCTTCGGGAACATCCTTGGGATCGTCGGCGAAATAGGAAATCGGCCGCGGCACTTCGGTCATGCCGTAGCCGCGCAGGATTCTCGTTCCGGTTTTCGCTCGCCACTCCTCGCACAGTTCCCAGGGACACGGCGCGGCGCCCGAAACCGCCAGGCGCAGACTGGAAAGATCGGTGCGCGCAAAGGCCGGCGAATTGAGAACGCGGCGAAACATCGTCGCCACGCCGGGAAAAACGGTCACGCGCCGCTTCCCGATGATTTCCAAGACACTTTCGGGCGAATAATGCTCGACGATGACCACGGTGGCACCGTATAGCAGCGGCGCCAGAAGTGACGAGTTCATGCCATAGTTGTGCGCGAAGGGCAGCACGCCCAACACGACATCATCCGGCGTGATGCCCATGACGGGTCCGCCCCAAGATCGGTTGGCGAAGGTAAACGCATCGTGACCGAATACGGCGCCTTTTGGCCGCGCGGTGCTTCCCGAGGTGTAGACGATCACCGCGGCGGCGGAGGTGAACCGCGGCGTTTTCCAACTCCCCTTTTCGGACGTAGCGTCCTCAACGACCAGCCGCGGCTGGAGGTCGGCGAGAACTTCGGCAAGCTCTTCGGGCTTGAGCGTGGGATGCAACGTCGCCGCGGTAGCGCCGAGCTTGAGGATTCCAAGCAGCGCAACCGCGAAGCTCCAATGGTTCGGGATCAACGTGGCGATCCGATCGCCTGGCCCCGCTCCCTTGGCCGCAAGAAAATGGGCAAAGCCGGAAGCTCTTTGGTCGAGCTCGGCCCAGGAAAGCGCCCCGCCGTCCCAGAGGAGGGCCGGCTTCGCGCTCAAGCGCCGCGCTTTATCCTCCAGGAGACAGACAAAATTTTCTTCCCCTTGTTGGGCCGAAGGAATTTCCGATTGCTGCGGCATGAGCCCTCCTTTATGCTTCTGGTTCGTCCGGCTTCACCGTGACGGAGTATTCACTACATAGACCCAGCGCGGCGGAGCCGCAACCCAAGAAGCAATCGTTATTTCACCACAGAGGCACAGAGTTCGCTGAGTTCGGACTATTTTTTAATCCAAAACTCTTTACTCCGCGCCCTCCGTGGTTCGACAGGCTGCTCACCACGTCCCGAGCCTGTCGAGGGACGCGCCTCAGCGGTGAAACATCCGAATTCCTTTTCATCACAGGGACGCAGAGTTCGCTTGCGACCTATCTTTTTAATTGGCCCACGATCTCAGCGTAAAAGCTGCTTTTCTCCAACCGGCGCACCGGCTCCTCGTCGACCGCGTCCTCGGCCTTGACTTTCATGACGTTCGGGTTGGTCACGGCCAACAATCTCTGCATGTTTTGGATGCCCTTCAAGTTGGGGCGAATGTCGACGTTGTACAGCCACTGGAGCACCTCGTAGCCGTTTTCCGCTTCCTTGGCGCTGGAGAGTCTCAGGTGCCGCATCAGCGATCTAACCGCGGCCTCCCGATTGGCCGGCTTTTGCATGAACGCGACGCCTTCGAGCGTACCGCGCAAAACCGCGTCGACGATCGGGCCGTTTTGCTGGAGATAAGAGCGGCGCGCGGCTAGCGCGAGCCCCTGATACGGGATCGGCGCCTTGCCGATATCGAGCATGACGCGAAAACCTTTTTCCTTAAGCAAGGTACTGAAGGTGTATCCCAGATAAGCGGCATCGATTTTTCCCGACGCCATCGCTTGAGTGAGCACCGGTTGGTCACCCAGCACCATCACCGCGATTTTGTCCCTGGTGGGCTCCAGGCCCAGGTGCTCGAGCGCAAGCATCGCCAGCGACCAGATCCCGCCGCCGATGCTTTGCACGCCGAGCCTTTTTCCCTTGAGATCTTCCGCTCGAACTATGCTCGCCGGGACGACGAAGTCGCCGTCGGCGCGGTTGACGATGCCGCCGAAAAAGACCGCGTCCATCCCCGCCGCCGCGGCGCTCAAGACTGAGCCGGGAATGGTATAGGCGATTTGAATATCGCCGGAAACAATGGCAGCCATCGTCTGCGGCCCGGTGCGGATATTGATCACTTCCACGTTAACGCCGTGCTTGCGGTAAAAGCCCTGCTCGGCGGCAACCCACAACGCCGCGACTTTTTCATTGAAAGCGCCATGTGCGATGCGCACCAGCGGCAGTTCGGCGGCGGAAACGGAGCGAACCAAGAGAAATAAAAGAAGCGACAAAGCACACGCCGAACACAACCTTCCTTTCTTAGCAGGCTGCCGCGCCACGTTGAGAGAAACTGTACGCAGAAGGACGGTAGGAAGTAGGTAGGTAATAATTCTCTTGATCATTGGTTTCCCTCCTGGTTCTTTACTGGTTTTGTTGCTCTTTGCCCCTTGCTCCCTGCTATTTAATGACCCTATCCGCCTTCATTAACGTCCACTGCGGAATCGTCACGCCGATTTGCTTGGCGGTCTTCAGATTGATCACCAACTCGAATTTCATCGGCTGTTCAACGGGGAGATCGGCAGCCTTGGTACCTTTAAGGACTCTGTCCACGTAGTACGCAGCGCGCCTGTACTGGTCAGCCTGGTTGGCTGCATAGGAGACGAGGCAACCAGCCTCTACGTAATCACTTCTCTCGCACATCGATGGCTTTCGGTTCTTTATGGCAAGCTCCGCGATCTGATTTTGGTAACGCCCGAGCAGAGGATTCCCAATCGTGATGACCGCGCTCACACGCGCCTTGGCCGCGGTTTGAAATGCGCCTGCCAAATCAGGACTCGGTCCTCGTACCTCTAAGGATTGAAGCTGTAATTTTAGAGCGCGCGCCGCAGCTTCATACTCCTTAAAACCAATAATCGTCCCCGGTGCATTCGCATCCCAAAGGACTCCGGCTCGCGACATCCTGGGAACCACCTCTTTAAGCAATTCCAGCCGCTTGCCGCTTAACTCTCGGGCGAGAGTGGTGACTCCCGTGATATTCCCTCCTGGGTGCGCCAAGCTTTCGACTATCCCGGTCTCGACCGGATCCTGGACTGTCACCATGACAGTCGGAATCGTCTTGGTCGCTTGCTTGGCTGCTCGGATCGATGTGAGAGATGTAACGACAAGGACATCGACCTTAAGTTGCACGAGTTCAGTCACGAGGCTTAGGACCAGCTCCCTGTTCCCCTCACCATAACGAAACTCAACCAGAATGTTTTTCCCCTCGATGTAACCCAGCTCGCGCAACCCTTGCCGGAATGCTTCGACTAGAGATCCGGGATTATTAGGATCGCCGCCCGCTGCCACATAGCCTACTCGCGGGATTTTACCCGGTTGCTGCGCCTCGACGATTGAACCACCACCCAACAATGCGACGATTAGTAAGAGCCGAAATAGGTTTTTCATCGCTCCTCCTAACGAAGTGCTGAGTCCTGAGCGATGAGTGCTGAGTTTCCCCACCGCTCCACTTCGGTCTTCACAGCTCGGTGCTCGTGACGCAATCCTATTCTTGTTACCCAGGACTCGTTACTCAGTAATGTTAGATTCTATAACCGCGACTCCTTCTCGGAGAACCAGTGTCTCGTTTTTTTGCCGGCGAGCTTTCTCACCTTCACCTTTACACAGGCGTCCATCAGTCCGGCCATCGGATCGATCTGGCTCAGGTCGTAGGGCAGCAGCGAATTGAAGTGAATGCCCCGGCCGCGGGCCGTGACGCGCGCTTTGGCCCAGTGGCCGAAAGCGGACGCGATGCCGGCGGCTTCGGGATGAATGCACTGTGAGACTTTGGCGATGCCTCGCGCGCTGGCGCCGTGCGGCGTTTCCAGCAGAATCAGATCACCGTCGGCGATTCCTTTGGCGGCGGCGGTACGCGTGTTGATCATCACGTTGTAGGCGTAGACATGGCGCTCGGCGATCTCGGCGAGCCAGGGGTTGTCCTGGGTCATGTTGTAACTGTGAAACGGCAGCTTGTAATTGACCGCGATCAAATCGTAGTCGGCGGGCGCCCGCTCCTGAGCGGCGCAGGCATGCCAGACGGGCAAAGCGCGAAACGACCGGCCGTCGAGCGCGAGCTTAAGCTCCGCCGCGGTTTTGTCGAACTCGGCGCCGGTGTCGAGCAGAAACTCGAAGTACAGATGGGCGCGCGGCAGCTTTCTGAGCGCCCGGGGAAATTTTTCCACCAGAGTGCGCGGGAACGAAACAAATCCCGTTTCGCGCAACTGCTCGAGCCCGCACTCGCCGCCCAGTGTTGACTTGATATGGCGATCGAGGATCTCTTCCACGGAATGAGTCCGCTCGACATCGAGACGAAGCGGTCCTTTCAAGCCGAGGCCGGTGTTGAAGCGCTCCATGAACGGCGCGAGTTTTCCCAGCCGCTTGGCCAACTCCATGTAAATCTCGACGGGATGCTTGGCTTGGGTTTCGAGCTCAACCACCGGCTGGCGCAACGTGTAGTACCACTGATCCCCGTTGATCCACCCGCGCATGGAGTTCATCGGAAAATCAAGGCGCTGGGCGTGCTGGCGCAAAGGCAGGACGATATCGGCCAGCTCAGCAGTCTCGGTCAGCTTGTCGCCGAGAAATGCCACCAGACCGAACTTGCTCACCGCTTGGGCGAGCAGCGCCGGCTCCACGCCCGACATCATCATGTTGAAGTTGTTGAGCACCAATACTTCCGGCTTGTAATCGAGCAGATCGGGTCGCCTCACGATGCTGAGTCCGATCATGATCGTTCCCATGGCGCGCCCGGTGGGCAACAGCTCGCGCAGGTTCACCGTCTCCGGATGGCTCGGCCGGCGCGGGGGATAGGAACGGACATCACCCGGCCCAACCACTAAGCCATCGGCGCTCTCGCCGACGCGCAATTTCTCTCCCGGCCCGAGTATGTTCGTGCTCAGGCAACCGCCCGGAACGTCCAATGCCCCGACGATCAAATTGAGCATATGGACGCTCATACAGGCCCACATGCCGAACTGATGGGAGGAAAGCCCGCGGCTGTCGCAGAAAGAGCAGACCGGACGGTAGGGCAGCGACTTGCCTTCCATCATCACAGTGCCGCCGATGTTTGCCGCCGCGCCAAACTCGCGCGCCAAGTGACGAATCTTTTCGGGCGGCACCGTCGTAATCTTGGCCGCATATTCGGGCGTGAAATTTTGCAAATGTTTTTTAAGCTTGGCGAACGCCGGCTCGCAGGAGCGGCCTTCGGCGGCGAATTCTCCTTCAAGCGCGGGAGCCTCCGATTCATCGAACGGACGGAGGCGGCCGGCAAGCTCATCCCAAACCAAAGGCTTGCCGGTTTCCAGGTCGCGCGCATAGTGCCCGTCGGCGCCGGCCAGATAGGCCGCATTGGTTTGCGTCCGGAGAAAATTCCGGTCGTAGACGCCCAGCTCGTTGACCAGCACGTGAATCATCGAGAGCGCCAGCGCGCCGTCCGTGCCAGGGCGAATCGGCACCCATTCGTCCGCCTTGGAGGCCATGGGACTGCAAATCGGATCGATCACGACCAATTTCATGCCCCGGCTGCGCGCCTCGGCGATATCTTTTGCGGCGCGCATGGCGTCGTGGTTGACGGCGCCGCCGCGCTGCGCGCCGAACAAAAGCAGGTAACGGCAGCGCGGCACATCGATCTCCACATGCATCGTGCCATTGATCAAATAACAGGCGTCGACGTGGGTCGCGAAAAACGGCCCGCCGGCGAAGTTCGGCGTGCCGAAGCTCCTGGCGAAGGCATCGACGCAGGTGCCAACCCAATCCGGCTCACCGACGCCGCGCAGAATGACGAGCTTGCGCGGGTCTTCGGCCATCACCTTGGCAAGTCGCGCGCTCACGCGCTCGAGAGCTTCTTCCCAACTCGCTTCGCGCCACTGGGGATCGACGCCGACTCCTTTTTGCGGATTGGTTCGGATCAGCGGTCTTTGCGGCCGCGCCGGATCGTAAAGGCTCATGATCGCCGCCTGCCCCTTGGCGCAGAGCTTACCGTCGTTGTGCGGGCTGCCAGCGAGTCCTGCGATCTTTACCACCACACCGTCCTTGCGGTGGACGGCAATGCCGCAGCAGTTGGAACAAACGCGGCAGACGCTGGGAATCCAGATATCCTCGTCGGGATGCGAGATTGGCTGCTCAACATATGCGGTTTGACTCATGGTTTCACCCACCAATTTTGGATTTTAATGACAAAAAGCATTATCGCGCCAAGACGCCAACGAGACAAAATCCGAAATCCGAATATCGAAAGAAGCCCCGCGGACCGAAACAAACCCAAAGACTTAAATCCCAATGACGAAATCCGAAACCGGCTTGTTTGGAAATTTGTGATTTTTGATCATTTAGAATTGTTTCGGATTTCGATATTCGAATTTGTAATTTTGTTGATCATTTTGGGCGCGGCCGTCTTTCTTTCACGGCCGGCCGGCGCGCTGCCTTTTTCTTGAAGCCTTTGCGGACTAGCTCTTCACGGAAAAACTCGTAGGTTCTGGCCAGGGAGTCGCTTGCAGCCTTGCGTCTTTCTTTCGACTCTTTCAAGAGCGGTGAGTCGACAAATCCGTGGCCCATTCCCTCGTAGAAAACGATCTCGTGCTTTTTCCCGAACCGTTGCAGCGTCTCCCTAAAAGATTCCACTTCCTCTCGGGGAGTGGTCTCATCCTCGGTTCCGTAGTGGCCGAGAATCTTACACGAGATGCCGCGCAATTCTTCAGGGTCCGGGAAAAGACTGTGATGATAGATAACGCCGGCCTGAAATTCCCGCGTTCGCGCTAAGGCAAGCAGCGCTAGCCCGCCACCGAGGCAAAAACCCACCACTCCAAGTTTGCCCTGGGCTCCAACCCAGGGAAGTTTTCGAAGATACCGGCAAGCGGCTACGATGTCTTCTACGGTCGGATCGACATCAAGAGACGTTTTGGCGAGCAAGGCGGTCACGCGGTCTTTCGGCAGTTGACCATGCAGCAGGTCCGGCGACAACGCCACGAATCCCGCCCGGGCAAAATCTCGCGTAAGTTCCCTTTGCGTCCAGTTCAGTCCCCACATCGCAGAGAGCAGGACAATAGCGGGCCTTCTCTCGCTAACTGCGGGTCGAGCGAGGAAGCCGTTGATAAACCCACCCTTCGCGTTGTATCCCGCGTGTAATGAGACGATCTGCTCCGTCATGCCCTCGCCTCGAAAACTTCCGAATGGGAATTTATCGCGCCAAGAAACCAGCGAAACAAAATCCGAAATCCGAATATCGAAATTCGAAACGAACCGCCGCCAAGTAAACCCAAAACCGAAGAAAATCCAAAACACCGAATCCGAATCCGGTTTGTTTGGAACATTGAGTTTGTTTTAGTCATTTGAATTTGTTTCCTGCTTCGTGCTTCGGATTTCGTGCTTTCTCTTTTGGTCATTTGAAATTGTTTCGAATTTCGGTCCGCGGGACCTCTTTCGAGTTTCGTGCTTCAATTAGAGCACGTCCTTGAATTCCGCCGCCCATTTCGCCAGCAGTTCGCCGCGTAACTCGGCGCTGACCTGAACGACCGGATAGGCGCGCGCTTTCCATTCATAGGGCCAGCAGGCATCGATCACCGCCTTGGAAGTGAAAACCGCTGAAGGGTTGCTGCTGGTGCTTTTGTGATCCGGCGACACCATCGGGTCCGCCGAGCTGCTGCGCGAGCGGCGCGCGAAATCGATTGAAGTGGCCGGATCGGTGCGGGTGGCGATGGCCCAGACCACCTCGCCGAGATTGGTCTCATCGATATCGTCGTCGACCACCACCGTGTACCTGCCGATATAAACTCCCGAGGCGCATTGCGATGCGATCAGGCCGGCTTGACGCGCATGGCCAGCATAGCGCTGCTTTATGGAAACGACGTTGAAGAGCCGGCTCGCCCCGGCTTCGTGGCACCACACCCCGCGCACGTCCGGCACACCGGCTTTCTCGATTTCGTCCCAGATCATCGCCGAGCGGAACATCGAAAAGGCGAAGTGGTAGCCCGGCGGGCGCGCGGGCTGGGCACAGGTGAGAATCGGGTTATCGCGAAACAGCACCGATTTCACATGGATCACGGGCTCCTTCACTGGCGCAAGACCGTTGTTGGCGTAGTATCCCGCCCATTCGCCGAACGGGCCCTCGTCTTGGCGTTCGGTGGGATGGCATTCGCCTTCGATGATGATCTCCGCGTGCGCCGGCACCGGCAGCTTGGTGTAGGGCGCTTCGATGACTTCGATGGCGCTCCCTTTCAAGCCGCCGGCAAACTCATACTCGGAAACCTGGTTCGTCACCGCCATCGTGCTGGCGAGAAACAAAGCCGGATCGACGCCGATGGCGACGGCGACTTTGAGCGGCTGGCCCCGCTCGAAACATTTGTCGCGCATGGTACGGCCATGTCGGCCGGGGCTCATGTGCAGTCCGATCTTGTTTTTGCCCATCAGCATGCAGCGATAGGTACCGAGATTGATCCAGCCGTCGTCTGGATCTTGCGTGATCACGCAGTGAGCGGTGCCGATATAGCGGCCACCGTCCTGCTCGTGATGGCGCGGCACCGGAAACTTAAATAGATCGATATCGTCGCCCTGGGCGAGGTTCTCCTGCACCTTGCCACGCTCCACTTTGCGCGGCGGAATGAGCTTCATGCCGTTGAGCTTGTCGCGGCAGGCGCGGGCGCAGGCGCGCTTTTCCGCTGTTTGCAGATCGAGGCCGAGTGTCAAGGCGAGACGGCGCACCGAGTCAAGCTGGCCGAACAGGGCGCGATGACCGCGCGGGAAACCGGGAATGTCGTCGAACAACAGCGCCGGCGCGGTGCCCTTGGCCTCGCGCGCGACGATCTCGGCGAGGCCGCCCATCTCGAGATCCCAGGTCGCTCCGCGCACGACCTTGAGCTCGCCCAGTTGCTCCGCCTTTTCAAGCCAATCCCTCAGATCCACGCAGGTTGCGAATGCTTCTTGAGGTAAATTCACTGAGGCCTCCCAGGAAAATAGTTCCGTTATGGTAAAAAGCGCATATCAAGAAACTGCGACACATCCCTCTTGTTCGCGCTCTTCGGCGCCGAGGCCACCAACAGCTCAAGCTCTTTACTCTCGATCAGAGGAGATTGCGGGGCGTAATCGGCGCGCCATGATTTGTAGGTATAATCCAGTAACGCGGAATCGTTCGTCCGGGTCCAATGGGCCAAGGCTTTCTTGGCAACCTCCGGTTGCGCCTTTGCTGCCTTGACCGCTTCCCAATAGCAGCCGAGAAAGGCCTTTGCCGCGCCGGGATGGTTTTCGAGAAACTTCCGGTTGGTTGCCAACACGATATTGACATAGGGCAGTCCCAACGCGGCAAAATCAATGATCACCGGATAGCCCTTCTCTACGGCCAGCTTCTCCTCCGGAACGAGCAGCAAGGTGGCATCGGTCACACCGGTGAACAAAGATACGAGCCGCGCGGTCGGATCGCCTGTTTGGAGAATGGTGACATCCTTCTGGGCATCCAGGCCGTTTTTCGCCAGCACGTATCGAAGCAGGAAGTCGGGAGCGCCGCCGAACCTGTTGACGCCGATCTTCTTGCCTTTGAGATCTGCGATCCTTTTGATCGGCATGCCGCCGATGAGCTTGTAGGGCGCCGGTCCCATCACCTTGGCCACAAGGACGACTGGAGCGCCTTGCAGCGCAGCATTGAGGAGAGAAGCGGCTGAGGTTTGGACAAACTGGACGTACCCGCCCACGACAGCGCTGACCGTAGGCGCGGAACCGCCGCCAAGAACCAACTCAAGGTCGATGCCCTTTTGTTTGCAGAGACCGGCGTCCTTGGCGACGAACAACGCGGTGCCGGTAAAAGTGGCGTTGCTGTAAAGGATTGTTATCTTTTCGGCGCCGAGGCGGGCAGGCATGGTAAAAAGCAAGGCAGAAAAAACCCCGATAACGAAAAGTTTCATGGTGATCCTCTAGCTAGTAATTTTGGCCGTCGATCGTCCGCCAATCGGAACGCTCTTGATAATCCCAGAGTGGATCCCCACAGCCTTACGGCCGTGGCACCTTCCACTACACCCGTGGGGCGAATTCCTGAGCGAGAGCCCCCGTCCAAGGCAGAAGCCATTGGCTCGGGATTCCGCCTGAAAGTCAAGAGGTCAAAATGATGCCCAGGGCTTGCGCGGGAAGCTTCGCATTCTCCTCGGGCTGTCTGATGAGGTTGCGAACCAATCCGATGTAGGGAACGTGTACCCGTTGGGCCATGCCGCGCTTCCCGCGTGGCCGGTGCTAAGACCGGCAATTTTATGATGTTTTTGAGCAAGGAGGGTGCCAGAAAGGAATTCTCTTAAAAAACAGCTATCGCGGTTCCGAGAAATACAAAAAAATCGCTCACTTTTCCGATATTCAAGATTCAAAACAAGGTGCGGCGACAAAGAAGGGTAAACGCGGCGGCGGATCATTGCTTCGTTGCGCTGCCCTAACTACGCGGAGGACGTCGAAAGCCGGCCAAAAATTTTAGGTTCTTCCGGCTTACTGCGAAGGTGTATTCACCACAGAGACGTGGTTCGACCGTTCGACTCAACTCACGGCCCTGAGGCCCTCGAAGGGTAACCTCACAACCCTGACCTCTTCGACATTGCTCAGGGGTCATCCTGAGGAAAATCGAAGGGCAAAGTTCGCAAACAGACAGTTCCGAGTCCTGAGTCTCGAGCCGTCCGACTCGAAACCCGAGACCCAAAATCTCGCCGCTTCAGCCTTGAAAATTGTGGCTGATCCGTCTCAGCCAAATAAATTGGGGCTGATCCGTCCTTTGGCGGACTTTGGCGGATCGGCGGTTAGCGACACAGAAACCTGAAGCCAAAAATTACGGCTTTTCCCCGGCCATCACCAAACGCACCACGTCGGTTCGGCTGTAGTGTCCGACGGTGTCGATTTTCCATTTCTCTTTGATGATCGCCGACGGATCGATTTCTGCGTAAAGGATCGTCTCTTCGTCGTACACCGGGCCCGCCAAGTAAGCGCCGTCGGGACCGATGATCCCGCTGCCGCCGTTGACGTTCCAGAGCGTGCGTTGTTTGAGTGGGAAGTCCTCTGGCACCTGATCCGGCGAGAGCAGACCGCAGGCCTCGATCACATATACTTGGCTTTCCAGCGCATGAGAGCGGCTCAAGAGATCCGCGGTCGCGTCGAGATGCGCTCCTTTCGGCCACACCGCGATATGAACCTGCTCGCCCATTAACGCCAGAGCGTGGCGCAGCAGCGGATGATGGTGTTCGCCGCAGATCAGTCCGCCCAGGGTCCCTAACGATGTCTGCCAAACGCACAGATCGTCGCGGTCGCCCGACCCCCAACAACAGCGTTCTTCATACGTCGGCAAGAGCTTGCGGCGTTTTCCCAGAACGCCGCCGTTGTTGCCGAGTAAAAGCAGCGTGTTGTAAAGCGTCGCCCCGGCCTCCCGGCTTCGCTCGTTTACGCCTATCGCGACATGACAACCGGCTTGTTTAGCCGCGTCACCCAAAATCTTTGTCTCCTGCCCTGGAATTTCCATGGATTCCTGGTAAAGCGCCACCCAAGCGTCCTGGCTCAAGTCTCTTTCTCCCTTAGGCAAAGCCCGTGGCCAGTGCGGAAAAGAGGGAATCCATGCTTCTGGAAAAACGACGAGCTTGGCGCCGTTGCGCCCCGCTTCGCGAATCAGACGACAAGCTTTTTCCACGGTCCCTTGGCGCTTCAGGAATACCGGCGCCGCCTGAACCGCCGCGGCCAGATATTTTTCGAATGGTAAACCCATAATAGACGCGCTGCCTCCTGGATTATCCCGAAGCGTGCAAACGGCGCGCCACATCACTCGAGACGTGGCATGTGAATTGACTCCTTTGGTTCATACCGTGCTATAATTCGTCACTGCCCAAGTTAATCAAGCCGGGTCTTTAGGCTTCCGTGTGGCTAACCGCTGATCAGCCTGAGGCTGATCAGCCACAATTTTCAAGGCTGAGGCGCTGAGGGCGCGGAGAAAATCGGTTGA
>Ga0214473_10005207_pt1 | contig 15613 bp, 18 predicted proteins | sample RVTome_7_FD_203509 | JGI IMG/M metagenome (GOLD analysis project Ga0214473, IMG submission 203509) | Soil microbial communities from uranium-contaminated site in the Upper Colorado River Basin, Wyoming, United States - RVT98D197 | ecosystem: Environmental > Terrestrial > Soil > Contaminated >... | reverse complement strand
TACGGTGGAGCAGGCCGAGTACTCGCTGCTCCACCGCCACCGGGTGGAGCAGGAGCTCTTCCCCGCCTCGGCCAAGACCGGGATGGGTATCGTGGTGTGGAGCCCCCTCGCGCAGGGCCTCCTCACCGGGAAGTACGACGAGGGGATCCTCGAGGATACCCGTTTCGCCCGCCTGCCACAGTTCACCCAGCGCCTGTGGACGGAGAGAAACGTCCAGCGGGTCAAGAAGATGAAGACCGTCGCCGATGACGCGGGCCTGACCCGCGCCCAGCTCGCCCTCGCCTGGGTGCTGACCAAGCGCCACCTGACCAGCGCGATCACCGGCGCAACCCGGGTGGAGCAGCTCGAGGAGAATCTCAAGGCCGGCGAGGCGCAGCTCACGCCCGAGACCATTAGCTTGGTGGAGGAGCTGTTCCCGTCCTCGGCCGAGGACTGATTCAGCGACTCCGCAGCGCGCCGCCGTAGGTCACTCGGCCTAGATCTCCCGCATCGCCGCCAGGACCGCCGCCACCGAACCCCCGGCGAGCTCCACCGTCAGCCAGCGGCCGGCGCACCGGACGTCGGAGATCCTCACCTCGAGTCCCTCGGGGAGGTGGCTCCTCAGGTCCACGAGCAGGATCCGGTCCTCCGGGTCGAAGCGCAGCAGCTCCGGCGCCAGGCGCCTGGCGAGCGCGCCCGCCAGGCCGATCGGCAGCGGGATCCCGAGCGGGCCGTGGAGCGCCTCGATCCGGCAGCCGAAGAAGCGCCGGTGGACACGCAGTTCGGCGACCTTCGCCGAGACGCGGGCGGGCAGGCCCTTGAGCGCCACCTCGAGGTGGATCTCGACGACCTCGCCCTCCCCGGTCACGCCCACCCGGCGAATGGCGGCATCCCGCCGCGCCAGCTCCCGGTTCGCGACCAGCTCGACCATGTCGAGGTCCACCTGGAGGGCGAACCCGTCCCATTTCACCAGCGGGCGAAGCGCCAGCTCGGAACTCATGGGGGGAGTATAGCGAGAATTCGGTTCAGGACGCCGAAAGTCCGGACGGTCGAGATCGAGTGCCTCGCGCTTCGGTCAGGCCTTGAGGTTGACGCGCCACCAGGCGAGGGTGTCGGCCAGCGTCTGATTGAAGGCGATCTCCGGGCGCCATCCGGTCGCCTTGCGAAAGCGTGTCGCGTCCCCCTCGAGCACCTGCAGCTCCGCCGGCCGCAGCCGGGACGGGTCGAACACGACCTCGACGCTCGTGTCGGCGAGCGCCCGGAGGGTGTCCAGTACCTCGCGGATCGAGTGCGAGCGTCCCGTGGCGACGTTGTACGCCTCGCCGGGGACCCCCCGGGTGCCCGCCAACCAGTAGGCGCGCGCAGCGTCGCGGACGTCCACGAAGTCCCGCCGGACGTCCAGGTTGCCCACGATCACCCGGGGGGGCAACTGGCCGGCCTCGATTCCGGCGATCTGGCGAGCCAGTGCGGAGACCACGAAGCGCGCCGACTGGCGCGGCCCGCAGTGGTTGAACAGACGCATCCTCAAGGTGCGCAGGCCGAACGCCTTGGAGTACTGGTAACCCAGCAGATCCACCGCGGCCTTGCTGACCGCGTACGGCGACACCGGCCGGAACGGCTGCTCTTCCTTGATCGGCAGTTCGCTTTCGGCCACGACGCCGTAGGCCTCCGCCGAGCAGGCCAGCACGACCCGAGCGTCAAGGTTGAGCTGCCTGACGGCCTCGAGCAGGTGCAGCGTCCCGAGCGAATTGACCTGGATCATCTCGGCCGGCGTGTCCCACGACCCGGCAACCGAGGAGGAGGCCGCGAGGTGGAAGATGACGTCGGGGCGGCTCGCCTGAAGCACGCGCACCAGCGAGGGCGCATCGAGCAGATCGCCCTCGAGGATCCCGACCGCGGGCGCGAGGGCGGGCACGGCCGGCATCTCGGAGCGCCACCGCCGCAGCCCGAATAGCTCCACCTCCGGGTGATCGGCGAGCAGGTGCTCGGCGAGGTGCAACCCCACGAACCCCGAGATGCCCGTGATCAGGACGCGCATCGTCCAATGGTAGCCGATCCCGCCCGCGGCGGAATCACCCCGAGCAACGCGAGTTACGCCACCCGGAGGTGACGCGACGTGCGGGGCACGTCAGGCTCTGCGGCGGGCGCGCGCCTTTGCCGGCCCGCGTGCCGCCGGCTCCTGGAGCGAGATCCACTGGGCGGCCCATTTCTCGATCGCGCCGATCGCCGAGGCCAGTGCCCGGCCCTTTTCCGTCAAGGCGTACTCCACCCGGACTGGCGTCTCCGGAACGACGGTGCGCTCCACAATCCCCTCGTGCTCGAGCTCCTGAAGGCGCTCGCTGAGCATCCGGTCGGTGATCCCCGGAATGGCGCTCCGCAGCGTCGCGAAGCGGCACCGCGCCTTCAGCAGCACGAACAGGATTGCGCCGGTCCAGCGGCGCCCGATCAGCTCGCTCGCACGGTGAAACCGCTCGCACAACGACGGAATGTCCTGGGGCGTTCGCATAAGCCCTTCCGACTGAACAGTAGCACCCTCGAATAGTATTTTCAAGTACCTACTTGACAAGTATCTACTACTTATTATATAGTGATTGACGGAGGGTGAAGATCATGGACTTCGGACTACTACTTGCGAGGCTCGTGTTGGGCCTTTTGATGGCCGCCCACGGGTCCCAGAAACTTTTCGGCTGGTTCGGCGGTCACGGGATCTCCGGCACCGCACGGTTCTTCGAGACGCTCGGGTTTCGACCCGGCCGGCTTTTCGCCGTGACCGCGGCGTCGACCGAGTTGCTGGGCGGTCTGCTGGTGGCCTCGGGCCTGCTCGGCCCACTCGGCCCCGCCCTGATAATCGCGGTCATGATCGTGGCGGCGGGCAGCGTGCACTGGCGCAACGGCGTGTTCGCGGGGTCCAACGGCGTCGAGGTACCGCTTCTCTATGCGACCGGCGCGGCGGCGCTGGCGCTCACGGGGCCGGGAGCGTACTCGCTCGACTGGCTGCTCGGCCTGTCAGCGGTCTGGACTCCGGCAATCGCATGGGGTGCGCTGGTTCTCAGCATCGCCGGAGGCGCGGTCAACCTTGCGCTCCGCCACCCCGACCCGGCCGCCAAGGTGGCATGACAGCGCATTCGAAGGGAGAACGACAATGTCAATCCGACCGATTAAACGAGTCGTGCAGAGCAAGCCGACGATCGAGGGTGCGGGTGTCAGGCTGCGCCGTGCCTTTGGCTTCGGCGACACGAGCGAGTTCGATCCGTTCCTCTTGCTGGATGACTTTCGCAACGAGAACCCGGATGACTACCTGGCCGGATTCCCGTGGCACCCGCATCGCGGAATTGAGACGATAACCTACGTGCTCGCCGGAACCGTCTCGCACGGCGACAGCCTCGGGAACAAAGGCAACCTTGGTGCGGGGGATGTTCAGTGGATGACCGCGGGTCGCGGCATCTTCCACCAGGAGATGCCGAAGGGCGACCCGAACGGGCGGATGCACGGTTTCCAGCTCTGGGCCAACCTTCCCTCGTCGCTGAAGATGACCGAGCCCCGCTACCAGGACATCGCCGCCGCCGACATCCCGGAGGTCGTGGACGACGACGGAACGCGGGCTCGAGTCATCTGCGGAGAGTTCTGGGGCAAGACCGGCCCGGTGGAAGGCGTGGCGGCCGATCCGCGCTACGTGGACCTCTCGGTACCCCCGGGTCTCCGCAAGCGGATCCCCGTGGACCCGACGCGGCACGTGTTCGCATACGTATTTGCCGGGTCGGGCGCCTTCCGCGACGCGTCCCAGCCGCGCGCGGTCCTGACGGAGCAGGTCGGTTCGAGCGAAGGGACCAGCTACGACACCGCCGGCAACCGTTCGCTGGTGCTGTTCGACCGCGGCGACGAGGTCGTGGTCCAGGCCGGCGAGGAAGGCATTCGGTTCCTCCTCGTCTCGGGCCAGCCGCTCAAGGAACCTGTCGCCTGGTACGGCCCCATCGTGATGAATACGCAGCAAGAACTCGAGCAGGCCATCAGCGAACTACGGAGCGGCACATTCATCAGGTGACGATTGGGGAGGCAAGATAGACGATAGCCTTCCTCCTCCCCCCGCGGCGCCGCGACCCACGGCGCCCGCATGTTCAGGATTGGAGCAAACAACGGATGACAGAGAAGAAGATCGAACCGACGAAAGACAAGCCGACCGGGCGAATGCCCGTGATCTTCGCAGCGCACGGCGCTCCGGTTCTACTCGACGACTCCGCGTGGATGGCCGAGCTCGCCTCGTGGGCAGGCGCGATGCCGAGGCCGAACAGCATCCTCATGGTCTCGGCTCACTGGGAGGAACGGCCGACGGCGCTCGGGGCCACGCGGACAGTGCCGCTCGTCTACGACTTCTACGGGTTTCCCGACCAGTACTACCAGACAAAGTTCCCTGCGCCGGGAGCGCCCGAACTCGCGGCCCGAGTCCGTGATCTCCTGCGGCAGAAGGACATCGCGTACACCGAAGAGCCTGAGCGCGGGCTCGACCACGGCGCCTACGTTCCCCTCGTGGCGATGTACCCCACCGCCGACGTGCCCGTGCTCCAGGTCTCGATGCCGCGCCTCGACCCCCAGGAGCTGTTCGAGCTCGGGCAGGCGCTGGCTCCCCTGCGCGACGAGGGCGTGCTGGTGTTCGGGAGCGGCTTCCTCACGCACAACATGAGGTACGCGTTCAAGCCCGGAATCCCCTCGTGGGCGAAGGAGTTCGACGCCTGGGCGGCCGACGCCCTTACCCGTTTCGACGCGGATGCGCTGATGAACTTCCGCGACCGCGCCCCGGCGGCCCAGATGGCTCTACCGACGTGGGAGCACTATGCGCCTGTCCTCGTCGCTGCCGGAGCGGCTGCCAGCGAGAGCACCCCTACCACGTTTCCGATTACCGGTTTCTGGATGGAGGGAGCGTTCACCAAGCGCTCGGTCCAGTTCGGCTAACCGTGTTCTCGTTCGGAAGTTTGCGGCCATACCACACGGTCGACCCGGGGCCGCTCAAGAACGCCCGCCTCCTGGAGCCGCTCGGTTACTTCAACATCCAGCTCGGGTACGTGCTCGGGATGGGAACCGAGATCGGGTTCGACCTGCTGCGCTCGTGAGTGGGAATAGAAGAGGTCAGCCCGGGCATCACCCTCAGTGAACATGTCGCAAAGGCCCTCGCGTTCACCGATCCTTCGCGTCCGCGATCGCGGTCGGGACGCGAATGCTCTGAAACCGCACGTGTTCAACAACTACCTTGTGAAAGGAGGCATGGGATGAAAAGGTATCCAAGAGTAGTCGGTACCGGCTTTCTCGCCATATCGGCCGGCCTCATCGCGGCCGGTTCCGCTGCCGCCCAGTCAACGAAGCCGCACGCCGACGAGCAGCAACAGGTCAAGGCTCACCTCGAGAACTTCGATGACCTCGACTTCAACGTCTATACGAACCAGAAGTGGGACGAGCTACAGCGGAGCCACGCGAAGGACATCGTCGTGCACTGGCCCGACGGGCACACCACAACGGGTATCGAGAAGCACATCGAGGATCTGAAGCAGATGTTCGTCTTCGCGCCCGACAATCGGATCGAGGTTCACCCGATACGGTTCGGCGCCGGTCCGTGGACGGCCGTGACAAGTTGGCTCGAGGGGACCTTCACGCAGCCGATGCCCATCGGCGATGGCAAGACGATCCCTCCCACCGGCAAGGCCTACAAGATCCCGATGGTGACCATCGGACACTGGAACAAGGACGGCGTGATGGACGAGGAGTACCTCTTCTGGGACAACATGGAGTTCATGAAACAGATCGGGCTCGCCAAGTAGCCGCGAAACCCGATTCGCACCGGGAGGGGCTCGGGGAAGCCGGTCTAAGAACCACGGGGAACCCGCGGGTCCGGACCTCCTCGAGATAATCGAGACCAACGATCCTGGCCCCTCCCTAGCTCTGCGCGCGCGGACGGCCACGAAGGCGCTCGGGCCGCCAGAACCCATCGTGTTCGCGGTGCGTATTACGGGGAGGATGAGCCGGAACGGCTTGGCGGTTGAGCCGTGGGCGCCGCAATCCCTCGGCGTGTCGCGTTCCGCTCCAAAGAGGAGGCCACGATGTCGCTGATCCGCCGTGCGGTCCGCCTGCTGCCGCTTGCTGCCCTGCTGTCCACCTCCGCCGCTGTCGCCCAGACCAAAGCCCCGCCGGCCATGGACGCCGCCAAGTGGCGCGCCGACCTGCGCTTCTTCGCCGAACAGCTCCCGAAGGTGCACATGAACGCGTTCCACGTCATGCCGCGCGAGCGGTTCGAGGCGGCGGTACGCGACCTCGACGGGCGGATCCCGGGGCTGCGGCGCACCCAGATCGTCGTGGGGTTCGCGAAGCTGGTGGCGATGGTCGCGGACGGCCACACCCACATCAACCCGGCCTCGATGGGTGTCCGCACCTACCCCCTGCGCCTGTATTCCTTCACCGACGGCATCTACGTGATCAGCGCGTCGCAGCCAAACGCGGGAATTGTCGGTGGTCGCGTCGTGCGCATCGGCGAAACCCCCATTGAGCGGGCGTACGAGGCTATCCGCACGATCATCCCGCGGGAGCGCGAAAACGAGATGTGGTGCCGCAACCTAGGGGCGCGCCTGCTGAGCGTCCCGGAGCTGCTGGACGGTCTGGACCTGATCAAGGACATGGAGAACGCCTCGATCGTCGTCGAAAAGGGCGGCCGCGAGGTCGCCTCGGTTCTCCACCCCGAGCCGGTCGAGCCGGAGCAGTTGCGGCACAACTGGCCCCCGCTGCCGGCAGGCTGGGTGGGCGCCCGCGACACCTCGGCGTCGCCGCTCTGGCTGAAGGACCCGACCAACCTCTACTGGTTCGAGTACCTCAAGGATGCGCGCGTTCTCTACGTCCAGTACAACGCCGTGCAGAACAAACCGGACGAGCCCGTGTCGGCATTCTTCGAGCGCGTGTCGCGCTTCTTGGACGCCAACCCGGTGGACAAGCTGGTGATCGACGTGCGCCTCAACGGCGGCGGCAACAACTACCTCAACCTCCCGCTGCTGCGCTGGCTCCTGCGCGTGGACAAGGTGAACCAGCCCGGGAAGATGTTCACCATCATCGGCCGCCAGACGTTCTCCGCCGCGCAGAATTTCGTCAACATGATGCAGAAGTACACGCAGACGATCTTCGTCGGCGAGCCGACCGGCGAGGCGCCCAACATGTTCGGCGACCCGGCCCGGATCACGCTGCCGAACAGCGGCCTCGAGATCCGGGCCTCGACGCTGTGGTGGCAGGACATGGACCAGCGCGACCAGCGCAAGTGGCTGGCGCCTCGGATCGCGGCCGAGATGAGCTTCGACGACTACCGGCGCAACGTGGACCCGGCGATGGAGGCCATCCTCCGCTACGTCCCGCAGTCGAGCATCAGCGAACAGGTGCGCGGGGCAGTCGAGAGGAACGACTCGGATGCCGCGCGGGCGGCGATCCGGGCGTTCAAGGCAAACCCTCAGAACGCCTACGTTACCGCGGAGCGCGACATCAATACACTTGGCTACGAGCTCATGGGCCAGAAGAAGCTCGACCTCGCGGTGGAGGTTTTTGGGCTCAACGTCGAGGCGTACCCGGATTCCTCCAACGTGTACGACAGCCTGGCCGAGGCCTATATGAACCGCGGCGATCGCGCGCTGGCGATCAAGAACTACGAGAAGGCGCTCGAGCTCGACCCCAAGAGATTCGGCACCGAGGCAGCGCTAGGAAAGCTAAAGGCGAAAAAATAGGGCGCCACCGCTGCCAGGCGCCCGAACGGCATCGAACGCTCGTGCGGCGTCCATTCCTCCCGCCCTTCCGGTATGCGCTCGAGCGCGCGGCGCGTCCGACCCGCCTGGGCGCTGACTTGCGCGCGGAGCCACTCCGTCATCGTCATGGACGCGCCCTCCGTTGCGGCAAAGCGGCCGCTGGCGGGAGGCTATTCCCAACTGGGGGACCGTATCGGAACCGGGCACCGACCGTTCCCATGCGGAACTCACCGAATGGGTGCAACCGGGAAGCCATCGCTGATCAACCGCCAGCCTGCTTGACCACGCGGTACTTGAGATGGGTGACGCCGGGCCCCTCGATCGTTCGGATCGGCTCGAGTTTCACGTCGGAGCCGCCGAGACCGTCGAAAAGTCGGGTGCCGCCGCCGAGGAAGAGGGGGGCGACGTGGATCTCCATCTCGTCGACCAGGCCCGCGGCGAGGTACTGCTGGACGGCGTTTGCTCCCCCGCCGAGCGCCACGTCCCTGCCGCGCGCCGTCTGCATCGCCTGTTCGAGCGCAGACTCGATCCCGTCAGTGACGAAGACGAAGGTCGTGCCCCCCTGCATCGCCAGGGGCTCACGGGGGTGATGGGTGAGCACGAAGACGGGTGTGTGGAAGGGGGGGTTATCGCCCCACCAGCCGGTCCACGGATCCTTTCTCCACGGGCCGGGGCCTCCGCCGAACATGTTGCGGCCCATGATCGTCGCGCCGAGATTCTCAAACGCCTCCCGCACCACGTCGTCGTTCGTTCCCGTCTCCCCGCCACCGGTGTCGCCGTGGAGCTCGCGGAAGCTCTTCAGCCTGACGGCCCAGTCGTGGATCCGGAAGCCTCCCTCGCCGAGCGGGTTCTTGACGCTTTGGTTGGGCCCCGCCACGTAGCCGTCGAGCGTCATCGTGATCTGGCACCTCAGTTTGCTCATCGTCCGTCCTCTCCTTCACCGGCCGTTGACGCGGCCTGGTGCCCTTTCAAGGTTTCTCCTTGCCTTTCGGCATCGGTGAATCGAGGAAGGCCCCGATCATCGAGACCAGCCAGTCCGAACGGTTCACCACCGTCATGTGGTCGGTGCCCGGCAGCACGGCGAGCTGAGAGTTCGGGACCAGGCGGAACATCAGCACGCCGTGTTCCGGGCGGACGATGTCGTGGTCGCCGATCATGACCAGAGTGGGAGCGGCGATGGACTGAATCTCTTCCGGGGTCCAACCCTTGAAATCCAGCATCCGTTGCACGCTCTTTGCGAAGAAACTCGGCAGGTCCTCCGGATGCGGGGCCACGCGGAGGTAGGCCTCTCGCAACTCCGCCGGCATCTCGTCCAGCTTGGTGTGCTTGAACGACTCCCAGAATCCGGGGTCGCATCCTTCCCGGCTGAACATCGCGGACATGACGACCAGTTTGCGCACCACGTCCGCATGCTTGAGGGCGATCTGGACCCCGATATTGCCTCCGTTGCTGTAGCCGAAGAAATCGGCCTTCCCGATTTTGAGGTAGCGGAGCAGGGCGACGGCGTCCTCCGCCGATTGCTCGAATGTGAACGGACGATCGGCGATGTCGGCCGTGTGTCCGTGGCCCTGCTGGTCGAACGCGATGACCTGCCGAGTCGTGGCAAGCCGGGCCAGAGTCCCTGCGAACGACGTTTCGATCGTCGATCCGCCGCCGTGAAGAAGGACCAGGGGCGATTTCCGGCTGTCCGAGCGACCGTGGATCTCATAGTAGATCTGGAGTCCGTTGACCGGCGCGTAGCCGCTCCGGACGGCAGGCAGAGATTGGCTTGCCTTCGTTGCCAAGCCGGCGCCGAGCGCCAGGACAGCCCCGACGATGACGGCCGCGCGGGCCGTTCCTCTTGTGGTCACGTTTCCCTCCTTACCTGCACCGAACCCGTCGTCATGCCGGTGCTCGGATCCCTCATCACGGCGTTCAGCGACATCGAGAGGCCCACGATCACCTCTCCCCCGTCCGACCTCCCCCATTCCGAAGCAGCCTGTCGAGCGCGGCGTAGCTCTCGTTGAGGCCGCGCTCCATCCCCGAGTTCAGCATGCCGTTGCGCTCCTCCGTGGTGTGGAACAGCATCGTGGAGATGACCTTCGTGCGGCCGTCGCCGAGCTCCTCGAACGCCGAGGTCGTGACCGACACGTAACCCGGCATGCCGTCCCACTCGAACGTCTGCGCGAGGCGCTCCGGGGGCGCCACCTCACGGAAGCGTCCCTCGAAGCCATGAGCGCCGTTGGGCGCGTGCTCCACGAACCGCCAGTGGCCGCCGCGTTCGACCTCCATGCGCTCGATGACCAGCCTGTTACCCCGACCCCACCACTGCGCGATCAGCTTAGGGTCGGTGAACGCGCGCCATACGGTCCCGCGGGGCGCGTTGAACACGCGCTCCACGCGGATCTCACGATCGGTCGGTGTGGATACCGTCGAGGTGACGACGGGCTTCTTCATGGGTGTGGCCATGAGTCCTCTCCTTTCCGTGAGCGAGGACGCTCACTTGTGCAGCGTCGTTTTGAACCGCTGCTGCTTGCCTCTGCGCGCTCGCGCCGTTCCATCCCGATAGACTCCCCCGGGCGGCGGCGTCTTTCGGTTTCCGTCCGCTTCGTGGTCGTTCGGCTAACGCCCGGCGTACGCCTGCTTCAACCGAGCGATGTCGATTTTCTTCATCTGGAAGATCGCCTGCATGACCCTCTTCGACTTCTCGGGATCCGGATCCTGTAACAGCTCGGGCACGACGGAGGGGACGATCTGCCACGACAGGCCGAATTTATCTTTCAGCCAGCCGCACTGCCCTTCCTGCCCGCCGGCGCTGAGCTTGGCCCACAGCTCGTCGACCTCCTCCTGCGTATCACAGTTCACCGCCAGCGAGATCGCCTCCGTGAACTTGAACTGCGGCCCGCCGTTCAGGGCGATGAACTCCTGCCCCTCGAGCTGAAACCTGACGATCATGACCGACCCCTTGGGTCTGGGTCCCGCGTCTCCGTATCGAGCCGCCTCCAGGATCTTCGAGTCCTTGAAGATCGAGGTGTAGTGTTTCGCCGCCTCCTCGGCGTTGCCGTCGAACCACAGGAACGTCGTGATCTTCTGCCTCTTCGCCATCGTTCACCCTCCTTCTTGGGCGAGCCGTGCCCCGGCTGCGCGAGGTCCCCCTACGTCATCTGCTGAATCGCCTTGGGGTCCATCCAGAGAACCTCCCAGTGATGACCGTCGGGGTCGTAGAAGCTCCAGCCGTACATGAAACCGTGGTCGACCAGGTCCATTGCGTGGCTGCCTCCCGCCGCGACCGCCTTTTTCACGATCTCGTCCACTTCCGCCCGGCTGTCGCCATGTCGAAACTAGCCAACCAACCGCGGAGCCTGACTCATTCCACGGTCACTTTGCTTCGCGCACGGTCACCCCTTGTTTGGGGGCTTGAAGTCTGTTCCCCCTCGTACCGAGCTCGCCGGCAGGCGACCCCTCGGGGGATCGCGCTGCTCATGCAAACAGGCAGAGGTTCGTGGACGTATCATTGTTCGGAGATGAGATCGGCGCTCAGTGCCGTGTGCTTTGGCTGCGCCTGTCTGATGGCAGGGGCGGCCCCTGCCCAGTGTCGCTGGGACGCGCCCAGCAGTTCAATCCGCATGACGACGGCAGTGTGGACCGGGTCCCATTTTGTCACATTGGGTTGGGACACGTCCGGCCAACTCGTGGCGACCAGCGAAACGGGCCTCGACTGGACGGTCGCCTTGCGCTTCTCTCTACCCTCAAACCCCATGCTCGCCTGGGACGGACGGGAGCTCCTCGCCATGATGCCCCCGCAGGTTTGGAGAGGTCTCGATGCCGTCACCTGGATAGAAGTACCCACCGACTTCGGCAACCTCAACCCGCGGTTCCTCACTTTCGCGGGAGACAGGTTTTTCGCGTTCTGCCCGCCGTTTCTGTGGGGCGCCGGACAACTCAAGGCCAGCCCGGATGGCAAGCATTGGTCGATCGTCGAGCAGCCGCGCCTCGGGGACGTCTTCCAGGTGACCTCCACGGGGAGCCTCTACGTCGCGGTGGGCGGCCCCAACCCCTGGGTGGACACGTCAAGGGATGCGGTTTCATGGTCGGCCCAACTGCTTCCGCCAGCGGGCGGCGCGTATCCCTACCTCCACGATGTGGCATGGGACGGCAGATCGCTTGTCGCTGTGGGCATGAGCGGCCTGATTGTCACGAGCTCGGATGGTTTGGTCTGGAGCGTGCAGAGCAGTGGGGTTTCGACCTCGCTGTACGCCGTCGCCACCACGACCGACGGTTTCGTCTGCGGCGGTGAAGGGGGCACGTTGCTGGCGAGCGCTGATGCCATGCTTTGGCGCAGCGAGGGTGTGCCGACGCAGTCCACGATTGTCCGCCTGGTTGCCGCCGGCCATCGAACGCTCGCCGTAACCTCCGATGGCAGCGTGCTGGTGCGAACCTGTGAGCAGTTACACCGCCCGCGACGCCACCTTGTCCACCTGCCCTGAGAAACCCCGCCCGCTCGGCCGCCCGCGCCTCGAGCCTGTCCAATTCTTCTGACGAACGCTACGCTGCGCCGTAGCCCGAGATTCCGACCTGCTCGACGACGTGGCGTACAATGACGATGGTCGGAAACTGAGAATGGCTCTCAGCCCGGGGACGCGCCTTGGATCCTACGAGATCCTCTCGCTCATCGATGCGGGGGGGATGGGTGAAATCTACCGTGCGCGCGACGACCGCCTCGCCCGGGACGTCGCGATCAAGACGATCTCCCCGCGCCTTGTAGCCGACCAGGATGCGTTCGCGCGGTTCGAGCGCGAGGGCCGCGCAACCGCTGCCCTCTCCCATCCCAATATCCTGACCATCTACGACATCGGCCGTGACGGTGAGACCGCCTTCCTGGTCACCGAGCTGCTTCAGGGCGAGACCCTGCGAACCCGGTTGTCGCGGTCCGCGTTGCCCTGGATGGACGCCCTCGAGATCGCGGGGGCCGTGACTGCGGGTCTCGCTGCCGCCCACGCGCGTGGCATCATTCACCGCGATCTCAAGCCCGAAAACGTGTTCCTCACGGCCGACGGGCGGGTCAAGATCCTCGACTTCGGGCTCGCCCGGTCGGTCGCGACCACGCCGACCGACACCGGCAGCGACACTCTGCCGAGTACGCAGCTGACGATGCCGGGGGCGATGGTCGGCACCAGCGGTTATATGTCGCCCGAGCAGATCAAGGGCGGGCAACTCGACGCGCCGAGCGACATATTCTCGCTCGGCTGTGTGCTCTACGAGATGCTAACGGGCGAGCGGCCTTTTCGACGCGCAACCGCTGCGGAGACGTTGGCGGCGGTCCTTGACGCCTCCCCCGCTCCGCTCGTGGGGAGTCAGACGCCGCTTCCAGCCGGGCTCGACGGCGTAGTCCTGCGTTGCCTTGAGAAGGATCCGGAGGCACGTTTCCCCTCCGCGTCGGAGCTGGCTGGCGCTTTGGCAGCGATCTCCGGCGGTGCCGGGGCCGAGCCTGGCCGGACAAGGTCGCCATCGGTGGCGGTGCTGCCGTTCATCAACCTGAGCGCCGACCCGGAGAATGAGTTCTTTGCCGACGGGATCACCGAGGACGTCATCGCGCACCTGGCGAAGGTCCGCTCCCTCAAGGTGATCTCGCGTACCTCGGTGATGGCGTTCAAGAAGCGCGGGTTGAGCCTGCGGGAGATCGGCGCGGCGCTCGGGGCGAGCACCATCGTCGAAGGGAGCGTCCGCCGGGCCGGAAACCGCGTCCGCATCGTCGCGCAGCTCATCGACGCGGCGACTGACGAGCACATGTGGGCCGAAACGTACGACCGCGACCTGAACGACATATTCGAGATCCAGACGGACGTGGCGCTGAAGATCGCCGCCTCGCTGCAGGCCGAGCTGTCGCCGGTTGAACGGGCGCGCATCGGCCGGCCGCCAACGGCGGATCTGCAGGCGTATCAGCTCTACCTCCAGGGGCGACAGTGCTTCACGAAGTTCACCCCGGAGGGGTACCGCCAAGGCGTCGCCCTCTTCGACCAGGCAATCGCGAGGGACCCGAGGTTCGCGTTGGCGCATACCGCGCTGGCGTACACCTACACCCACCTTGGCATCGAGGGGGTCATCGGCTGGGAACCGGCGTTGGCGTACAGCCGGGCCAAGGAGGCCGTCGCCCGGGCGCTCGCTCTCGACGACGGCCTCGGAGAAGCGCACGGTATTGCCGGCCTGCTGCGCTTCGTCTGCGACTTCGACTGGACCGGAGCGGAACGCGAGCTCCGCCTCGCGATGGCGCTCAGTCCTGGAAGTGCCGACATCTACGATCACTTCGGCTGGCTGTGCTCGTCGCTCGGCCGATACGACGAGGCGATCGCGGCCGTGCGGCGCGCCCGCGAGCTGGACCCGCTGGCCCATCGCTCCGACGTCGCCTCCGAGCTCGTCCGAGCGGGCCGGTACGCGGAGGCGCTCGCGGAAGCCACGCCGCTTGTCCGAGCCGACCCAGGCTACGCCCGGGCGAATTCCATCCTCGGCTGGGCTCATCTCAAACTGGGCCACGTGGGCGAGGGGGTGGCGGCGCTGGAGCGTGCCGCCGAGTTCTCCCCGGACGTCACCATGTTCCGCGCCCAGCTCGGCCAGGCGTACGCGATCGCGGGTGCCACGGAGAAGGCGCGCGCCGTGCTGGCCGAGCTCCACCGGTTGGCTGCCGAGCAGTACGTCTCCCCGTACCACTTCGCCTACGTCCACACCGGCTTGGGCGAGCACGACGCCGCGATTGACTGGCTGGAGCGAGCCTACGAGCAGCGGGCTGGCGCCGTGTACGGCATCAAAGGCTCGTTCCTCTTCACCGACCTGCGAGGTCATCCCCGCTTCGTCGCGCTGCTGCGAAAAATGAACATCGAATGAGGGAAGTCAGGGGCCGAGACGCCCTGTCTCTCCCCGCGGGTCGGCGCGGCCCTTTCGGGGGAGTCGCACGCTTCGCCGCAAGCCTGGAGACCGGCCTGCTCATACAAACGTGTTTCTATCGAGCAACGAGGTTCGGCCTGGCACCCGAGGCCGACGACGCTCAGGCCTTGGCGCCTGAAGCCAGGTACCGCTTGGCGAGCTCGGCGACCAGGGGGTTCCCGGGGAGCTGCTCCGACAGCTTCGGGAGGATCGCACGCATCACCTGTCGGGCTCGGCCCTCTGCGCCCGCCTGCCACGGCTTGCCATCGCCGAATTGCCCGTCGAAACCCACGGTCGAGAGACCCTTGATGACCCCGAAGAGCTGGACTTGTTCGGAGGAACCACCGGGCAACAGAGCGACGAGCCTCCGCATGAGCTCGACGGAACTCAGCGCAGAAACCTCGCTTTCAACCATCTTCCCCTCCTGACATCACAGTGCTTCTGACCGCGCGCTTCGGCCGGGTGTCCCCCGCTCCAGGGGTCACGCGGGAAGGATACTCCTTTGGTGGATCGCCCTCGGGGTCGACGGGATCACCACGATCCCAGGACGGGGTCACATCCTCGCCGCAGACCGAGAGACTGCCCTACTCATCCAATCGGGCACCCTTCCTGGCACCTTTCTGATGTGTTGCCAGCCGGCCGACGGTCCAGAGTTCACAGCCGACGACACGGGAGGCAACCGGCAGTAGGATATTGGCCGCGGGGCGTTCCCCGGGAGGGATGGCGATGGCGGGTGAAAAGAAGAGCACGGCCAAGGGCGGCAAGACGCGCGCGAAGCGGAAGAAGACCGGGGCCGCGCCGGCCTCGCGCGGGCTGACGGCGACACAGGTCGCGGCGGGCAGCCCGCCGGCCAAGGTCGACTCGCTCCGTGGTGCGATCGAGGACGACGGCGGCTCGTTCCTGGGCGCCTATCGGGACCCGGTCGGCGGGCACTGGCACGTTCTCGCGGCGCTGCCGATTGCGAAGGTTGCCCCTAC
>Ga0214473_10005206_pt1 | contig 15613 bp, 16 predicted proteins | sample RVTome_7_FD_203509 | JGI IMG/M metagenome (GOLD analysis project Ga0214473, IMG submission 203509) | Soil microbial communities from uranium-contaminated site in the Upper Colorado River Basin, Wyoming, United States - RVT98D197 | ecosystem: Environmental > Terrestrial > Soil > Contaminated >... | reverse complement strand
AATATTAATCTGGTTCTATCTGTTTCGTGACTCATTGGACTTATCTACTTAAGTCCAAAAGGTATCGTAACTTTTACAAGCTCCGTTTAGTGTAAAGACATATGGGACACTTCCAGGTAAGATAACAAGCTAGCTTGGAGGTGATAAATCTGAAGTATAGAAACATTGAACTAACTGAGGCCGAGAAGTTTAAGCTCAAAGTTTTGGACACGCATAGGAACATGCAACCTGAAAATGTCAGGTACCTGTGCAAACTTTTTGGTATAGGAAAATCTACATTTTACAGATGGTTAAAGGAATATAATCCTAATAATCTAGCCTCAATTAAATATAAATCGAGGAAGCCAAAGAAGTTGGCTTCAATTAATTGGAATGTCGTCACTGAGATTTGTGAATGGAAAAGAGTTAATCCAAGAAAAAGCCAATATTATCTTTACCAAGAGTGGATTAAGGCAGGCAGAATTCCTCCCTGCTCTCCTAAAACTATCTACAATTGGTGGAAAAGAAGAAATCTGATTATTGTCAGACATCGGAGAAAAAGGGTTAAATCAAAGCTATTTAATCATGCCAAGCTTCCGGGAGAACTTGTCCAGATAGACACAAAATTCCTGCCCAGGAAGAAATACCAATATACAGCCATAGATGTTGTGTCCAAGTGGAGATTCATGGAAGCATATCCAAGGCTAACTCAGGAAAACTCAATTGATTTTGTTAGTAAGGTGTTAGCTGAAGCCAGAAAGAAGGGAATAAACATAAAACTAATTCAGACTGATAACGGCCATGAATTCCAGTCTGAATTTGAGGAATATTTAAAAAGCTTTGATATAAAAATTCAACATACCTGGATTCATACCCCGGATCAAAATGGAGTGGTGGAAAGAAGCCACAGAACTGATGAAGAAGAATTCTACCAAGAAACCGAGATTGATTACGAAGATCTTGAGGATATAAACGTCAAGCTCAAACTATGGCTTGAAAAATACAATACCAAAAGACTACACTTTAGTCTCAATTATTTGACACCTGAAGAATACCTGGTGTCCCATATCTAGTTACCTTGTACGATTTTATGTTGTATCAGAAAAATTAGCTTCTGCTTGCTATACTATAAGTATGAGAAGGGTTATTTTGGCTTCCGGCTCTTCCGAAATAAGAGAAATCTTTGAAAAGCTTGACATTCCTTTTGAAGTGCAGATTGGTAATTTCGAGGGGAATTTATCCCAGGACTTATCCCCAGAAGAATTTTTAAAGGCGCTATCCGAAGGAATCGTAAAAGATATCTCCCGCAAAAATCCGAACTCTCTCATAATGACAGTTGAATCAATTATCTATTTTGAAGGGAAAAAATATATGAAACCGAAAGGGAGAGACGATTATAAGCAAATGCTTATCGACATGAGGGGAAAACAACACACAGTTATCACGGGCTACATGGTTTTAGACAATAAATCGGGACAATATTTATTCAGAGTTGAAGAAACCAGAGCCTGTTTTAGAAATTTTTCAGATCAGCAAATTGAAGAAGTTGATAAGCTGCTAAAAGATTTCCCCGAGTCAGCCTCGGGCGCATCTTTACGCAGCGCGGGGATGACGAATTCCCCGCGCAAGCTTGAATCCACGAATGAAATTCGCGGCTTTAATAACTATTTTAATATTGTAGGCCTTTCAACAGAAAGACTGACTGAAACTTTGAGGGAGTTTAAAAGCGACCCCGATACTGAAGTCAAAAAATCAGAAGAGACGGATACGTTTGAGCAGCCGAAAGTTTTGCATATTTACAATAATTTATCCGATAACCAATATTCTGATCATTATGGTAACCAGGAAAATGCAGTAAGAACTAAAAATTTATTTGAGGATAATAAGAAAACAAGAGATAGTGGAGACATAGATTTTTTAAGGAATATAAATCCCAATTATTCCCATTCATTAGGAAATACTAAGGATAGTCAGCCTTCAGGTGACAAAAAAGGTGAAGAATTCTCCAGAGATATATTTTCTCATTCACATCGTTCTTCAGACGACACACATCGCCTTTCCGTTTTTAAAAAAGATTATTCACAAACGGAAATCGATAGGGAGTCGAAAAAGATAAATAGTCAAAAGGACTATGACGATATAGAAAAATATGTTAATAAGGAACATAAAAGGCTTCATTCGAAACTTAATTCTGTAAATCCTCTTCGAAAACTTCGACGGGAAAGAAGTCCCGCGAGAATTGAAAGCGATAGAAATATAAGGCGATTGTCCCGAAGGGGAATAGATTCATTTAAAGATGAGTCAGATCGAAATGAGAAAAATGAAAAGAATATAAAAGCAGAAAAAAAATTAAAAGAAGAAACAAAAGAATACGAATCAAAAAAAAGAGAGTCATCCAAAAAGGAAGACTCCGATAGTATATTCTTAAGATTTTTCTTGATATTCGGTTATATTGTTGAAGGAATTAAGTGGATTTTTGGACAGGACGTTATAGCAAGATTCATCATCGCATTAATTGCCGGCATTTTGCTTTTTGGAATTATTTTTAACTGGTTTAGAATGCTTCCGAATTACTAGTAAAAATTAGTTTATTAAAAATCTTTTTAATTATTGACACAGATCATTTACTGGAACTACTATTCCATAGATAATGGCAATTCCAGAAAGAGTTACCCCTTATGGCGAAATATCAACTTCGCGTGAGAAGTCTTCATTCGAACAAATTGCCGAGTCTCTGGATTCTTGGATAGACGAGAAAGAACCCGACTTAACCTACAAGCGTTACCCTTTTGATTTTAGAACTCCCACAAAAATCGAGGCATTGAGTCGCGAAGAAAGCGTAAAAGGAGAAGTTCTTAGCATTGATGTCAAACCCCCTAATTTTCCCAAAGACGTAAGGCCCCCTCATATAGTAATTGTAGATACTCCTGAAAATGCGGCTGTTTCTTTAGGCAGGCTAAAAATAGCTAAAAATAAAGGCGATATGGGATTTGAGCTTGCCCGTTATCATACCGGTTATCCGGCCCAGAAAGATATGGCTTATGCTGCAAGACAGGCAATGCAAGTTCCCGAAGTACACAGAACTTTTACACAGCTCTCCGACCCTGAAGAAGAAGCCTTTATTGTTTATCTTGCGCGCGAGGGACCTATGGTAAATCTTCATGGAGGAATTTATAACGAGCACAAGCTCAATATTCCTTATACAACAGCCCACGCAAGGCACGAAAAAGCCGACAACAAGTTCGGCCGCAGAGCCGAGGTCTGCGATATTAATTTTGAAGGACTCAACCCCAGCGAAGCGAAGGTGTTGATAGTTGTAGACAATACCGCATCGGGAGCGCAACACGATGAAGTCATCACAAAAGCAATCCAACACATTGAAGAAAGTAATCACGCAGGTACTAAACTTGAAAGAATTATGGTGGTTTCACCCCTTCTGACAAGATACGGTGCATTAGAATTGGCATATAAATGCGCTGAGTGGAAAATACCAACGGATTTTGTCGGCTCTGAATTTTGGCTTGACTGCATAGGTCCCAAAAGGTATTTCTCTCCGGTTCCCGACAAAGATGTTTACGCTGCAAATCCGAAAATGCTTCTAATAAACAGGTTAATGCTAAGGGAGTTGGTTGGGGGAATATGCTCCCGCTGTAATTGGACTGCATCGTTTAGCGCAGCTAGAGCCGCTTTGAAATCATCAGCTGAAGAATTAAGTAAATTTGGTGTAACTAATGAGATGTTGATGAAAAGAGGAGAAGATATAACACCCGAATTGTTATTAAAGATGGGTATTCGGCCAAGAAGCCTCATTCCCTATTCGTCTTTAACTGAAGCTAAGGACATGGGCTTTCCCCGTAAATTTCAAGACGCCCTATTAATGGAATAAACTGAAATCTTTCCAAATTGAGTATTTTTTATTACCGTGTTATACTCCAGTCCAACTATAGGCTTATTCTATAATTCTCTATGAAAGAAACAGATTCCTTGAAATATTCTACAGATGTCCAAAAAGTCTGCGATTCCCTGTTGCGAGTTGTTCCTCAGGAATATTTTCCAGCTTGGCCAATATATCCGAAGCAGTCTATAGCCCAAACTTTAAAAGAAGCTAACTCTTCTGCTCCTTCTCTTTCTGAACTTATCGGTGCGATAGTCAAAGAAGAAACCAAAGAGCTATTGGTTACTTTAGGCGAACTCTCTTTAAAAGAACGCTTCGGTATCGAATCGTCTATCCTCTCGCTTCCTAGTATGCCCGCGGCGGTTAATCATGAAAAGCCATTAAAACCTTTTGACCTTTTTTTATTCAAACATGATATTGGTCAACAATTTGATATTCTATGGCTGTCAAAAACACCAGCTATAGAGAAATTTATGAAATCACATCAAATACACGGTCGCTTGAATTATCGATACGAAGAAGTAATAGGAGAAGAGAAAAAATCGCTGATCGCTCCATATAGCTTATTACTTCGTTCTTTTGCCGAACAATCAGTCCTTCCATCCATACAAAATGCACTAAAGGACAAAAACCCCAAAACTCATTATCTTCTTCACGAACTGCGAAGTGGCTACCGCGAACTGGCGGGCCTACCCTCAACCGCCTACACTGAAAAATTCCGTCTAGGTCAGACAGTGGAGCAATTTATTAACGATAATAAATTTAGGGATAAAAATACTAAAAAACCCGTTGAGGTTTCTCTCGACTCATCTTCGACCAATCCGGAAGTCTACATGGATTTAGGAGATCTTTACAGAATGCTGAGAAACTTATTACGCGACGCTGTAACCCACGGAACTAATCCAATTATTCTTCCGGTAGTTAAAATAGATAGTAAATCGGAATGCGCATATTTATCGGTTTATTCGCCGGGAACACTGGAGGATCGTGTTCTAAGAGTTATTGGCAGAGAATCCTATACTTCCCAGGATCAAGGTGATAAACCTCACGGTTACGGGAAAGTCGGAGCACGGAAGCTTCTTGAAGCGCTTTGGAAGTCACTCGGAACAACCGACGATGAAATCAATCGTCTATTTGCTGAACATTGGAGCAATAAAAAGTATAAAGGTTTACCCAATGTCTGTTGGCAAGCACCAATTCCAAAAGTGTCCTAAAATCATTTTGTGACCGAACGATTAATCCCAATTTCAAAAGATGCCTTCAATCAAATTAACTCTCGTGCCTATACAAAAAATCTAGAAGAGCTTATAGGTATATATACAGATGTAGATTCTGATCTAACATTACCTGTAATTGTTCCCTATGAAAGTAATCATCCCGCAAGGATTTTATATTTTCCTAACGAAAAAGAATTGGCTGATCACCGTACGTTAGCTATTGCTAAGGTAGGAGTTGAGTATTGGTATTGGAGTCTATTATCTGAAGCATTGTTGATGCCCAATTTTCTAACAAAAAATCACCCTGAAACTTTAAATATTATCCCAATATACCAATTGCCCGATAAATCTAATCTTATCTGGTCGACTGACAGATTTGTAGAACCGCTTCCTGGGAGAAAAGTGCGCAAGGAAAGAATAATGGCGGTTAATTACGGAGGTGATATGGACTTTTTCAGCTCTATCAAGGGGGGTTCTGTTAATGTACATATCAAACATCCTAATGATTTAAAATTTAAAATTCCCTTCAAAGACATAGGAATAACTAAACCACTAGTTTCAAACGTAGGGAAAAACCACGAACAAATGTATCTTACTCATAAAGACTTGTTCCACCAAAAATTATTAACCCTTTGGAATGAGCGGAGTTTCACAAATAAAGTTTTGGATCTTTTAGATCAGGAACTTCCTAAGAAATCCATTGATCATGCAATAGATTTGGCTATCAGAATGGTTCACCAAGGAATAACCGACAAGTCTTTAATTATGTTGACGGTTGGAAAAATCTTTAGTTCTTTAAAGCAAGATATATTAGATAAGGGATTGTCACATCCTTATGTTAAAGCTACGAACCAGCTAGTTTCTGGATTAAAAGCAATGTACACTACTGCCAAATCAAGTATTTAAGTGCTTCTTGAGTTTTTTTATACGGACCCCCCAAATTTCTTTTAGTCTTTTTTGAAAGAACGAAATAACTGTCTTTTCTTTTTACGATCATATAACTAAGGCTAGCAAACATTCGAAAGTTATTCAAATTTTGATTACTTCAGGTATACTTAAATATGAAGAAAACCCTTCTTCTTGTCGGAATTATAATTCTGGCAATAGGGATTTTATATTCAATATCAAAAAGAGCCGATAACCCTAATTTTTTAGATCTTCCTGAAACTGCTCCAGGATCTCAAAAAGCCCCAAATTCTGTCTCAACTGAAGATTCTCCGGTAACCACAGTAATTGCTCAAGGTTTGGACACTCCGTGGGCAATTGCCTTTTTGCCTGCCTCGCCATCCGGCGGGCCTGATGGAAGCATGCTTGTAACAGAACGGAAGGGAACGGTTAGACTTATTAAAGATGGACAACTTCAGGAAAAACCCGTTGCAACTATAGGAGTTCATGAAATTGGGGAAGGAGGTCTTTTAGGTATTACGATACATCCTGATTTTTCAACTAATGGTTATGTTTATTTATATTTCACTCAATCGTTATCTGGGAACGTTACATTGAACCAAGTCATGAGGATGACCTATCAAAATAACCAATTAACAAATGGACAAGTTATTATTGATAACATTCCGGGAGCTTCAAACCACGACGGCGGTAGGCTAAAATTCGGTCCTGATGGATTTTTGTACATAACAACGGGTGATGCACAGGTATCATCCCGGGCTCAAGATGTGAACAGTCTTGCCGGAAAAATTTTACGGGTGACTGATGATGGTAGTCCGGCTCCCGGCAACCCCTTCGACTTCGCTCAGGGCAAGTCCTTTGGAGATCCTCGAATCTATTCTTTTGGGCATCGGAATGTTCAGGGAATTGCCTGGGATAAAGACGGAGGGCTTTTTGCAACGGAGCACGGAAGAAGCGGTCTTTTGTCCGGGTTAGATGAAATAAATTATGTTCAGATTGGGAGAAACTACGGTTGGCCGGATATTCAGGGGGATGAAACAAGACCGGGAATGGAAACGTCGATTAAAAATTCCGGTGCAACAACAACCTGGGCTCCGTCCGGCATGGCCTACCTGAACGGTTCTTTATTTTTTGGCGGTTTGAGGGGACAAGCTTTGTATGAAGCCGTTTTATCGGGAAATACAGTTACTGGGGTAAAAGAACACTTCAAGGGACAATTCGGAAGGCTTCGGGAAGTTGTTCTCGGACCGGACGGGATGCTCTACATTACGACAAGTAACCGTGACGGTCGGGGAAATCCTATAACCGAGGACGACAGGATTATAAAGGTAAATCCGAATAAGTTGTGAAACGATCCCACACGTATTTAGCTATGTATTATGTATATGTGTTATTAAGTTTAAGAGATAAAGAGCTGTATACCGGATTTGCAACTAATATAGAGAAAAGGTTATATAAACATAATGGAGGATTAGTTAAGGCTACTAAAGGTCGAAGGCCTTTAAAGCTAATATATTATGAGGCATGTCTTGATAAAAGAGATGCTTTGCATAGAGAAAAATATTTGAAAACTTCGTGGGGTAAGAGGTATATAAAAGGTCGATTGAAGAATTATTTTATGAAAATGGCCACAGTTAGATAGGCTATAAGCCATCTAACGTGGCCCCATTGGATGCTCTGAACGAGCTATCCAATTGGGGGAGGTGATAAAGAATGGTTAATAATCACATGTACAATCTAATGGCTCAAATGGTTCAGGAACACAAAAGTCTATGGAGGATAAAAAATAAGTATATGGTAGATGCCGAAGAGTGTCAGATGTGTAAGGCTTTTTGGGAAAAGTTGGCCGATGCCAAGGAAGCGAATGTTGCCGAGCTGCAAGAGATCCTGAAGGATCATATGAGCTGAATTTAGAGCAAGACGTCTTGAATTATATCTTACTGATGTCCTATAATTGCCTCTTGTGAGACCAGAACGGCAACAATTTTCTTACTCCGAATTGACACCTACGCAAAAGGCAGTTGGCTCCCATGTAATAGACATTTTAAAGGAAACCAAAGACAGAAAATTAGTTTTATACGTAAAGGGTTTGAGTGGTTGCGGGAAAAGTGCAATGTTAGAAGGTATAAGAAAAGACATTAGTGATTTAGGTGCAGACCTTTTGGAATTTCGGGAGTTCAATGAACTTCTTTTTGAAAAAAGATTTTCTCGCTTACCCAATCAAGTTATTACTTCGGTTACTCCAAGAGATAAATATTTTTACGAAGATACGCGGATATCATCTAGACCTAAATTACCATCCAATTTTGAACAAAAAGAGATCCTCATGCCTGGCATGACCATGGAAGAAATAGAGAGTTTAGTACGAAAGGATCTTCCGCATAATTATAGTGATCTAACTAATGATCAGATTGCACAGTATTCTCTTGGAATTCCACTTCTTATTGATAAGTTGTCACGAACGGGGATAGATGAAAGGAAAGCTGCGAGAATATCAGCAGGATATTTAAGAAATAACCTTAGATTTACTTCAATATTGGGCGATATTCAAAAATATTTTCAAATCGACATTCCCAAGCAGGCTGTGTCCTTTTATCATGAGATGTCGCGATCATTATCATCCGGGCATATTTACGATAGTCTGTATGTTGTTTTAGAGCAACAATCTAGACTTAAGGAAAAAGGTATTGTTGAACCGAGCCCGATATTTATAGCCCCCGAGAGTGAAAAAATATATGACAAAATGTTGCATTGCGACGATGAGTCGGAAATTAAGCTATTTGTACCTGAATTGGAATACCCCGACTTTTTAAGAATCCAACAAGCTTTTGGTTTTAAATATGGTTCTTATAAACAGGACTTTGCTACAAGACCGGACATGTTTGGGGCAAATTACAGAAAAGTTTCTTTTTGGCATAAAAGTCGATTTGATGAATATCATGAGCAAGACGAAGAAATTTTTAAAGACTGGTCCGAGAATTATTTGAATGAGTTCAAAAGTGGAAACTTGCCTCTTAAGTCCGCAAGAAGAGAGAGCGCGAGTTTTTCTGTCGATGCTTGGGATCACGTAGGTCTAGTAACAAATCCGACGTTAATGGGTTGGGCAGTTGAAAGTTTACTTCAGCAAAGAAGCATCGGCTATGTGGTAGAAGATTCTATGGTTGATTCAACTTATTATTTCAATCCAGAAACAAAACATATAGAAAGTATTAGGTAAGTAAAAAAATTAAAACAATCCGATTTGTTTTTGAGAACTATCCTCTTTGGGATAACTGAAATCGATGGGAACTTTTCGCAAAGTATTCCATTTATCCTTGAAGAGTAAGTGACCGTTTATCAGTCCATAATCGTAAATGTCCCGGGTTAGGGCAACGTCGTCTTCGCAGTACTTTTTTAATTTTTCTAAACTTTCTTTATCTTGCCTTTCCCAGTAATAAACCGCCTGAAGCCCCGTTTCTATTTTCTCTTTGTCCAAAGTTTCTTTGGCAATTGCGTCGAGAGATATTCTTTTTCCAAACACTTCTTTTACTTTAAACATAATGTCAAAGTGGGGAAGTTTATGAAACGGAAAGTTTGTATAGGGGGTCAGTGCCGGCACGTCGAATCCGATGGAGTTAAAACCGATTATCCGATCTGCCTCCTGAAAGATTGGCCACATGTGCTCAAAGTCTTTTTCCCAAAACGACTGCATTTTTCCTTCGATGGTTCGACTTTGCTCACCACTAAAACCTTCATCGATCTTTCGAGAATATAAAGAAACGATTGAAACACCCAAATCTCCCGGATCAAACCCTTCAATATCTGAAAAAAGTTTTTTGGTCTCAACGTCAAAAAAAACTTCGAGGTACATAAGGACTAATTATATCAGGAGTAGATTTACTTTCTCACAAATAGAATATCCATGCACCAGAATTGCTGCGCAATACTGTGCGGGACTTCGCATTCGGAAGTTTTAATTCATACTTCATTTTCGGACAAATAGTATAACGTTTGGTAAATCCCTACCTGGGCAGACTTTGTAGTTGTTGGAAAAGCAACAATCAGACGTTCGTACTAAACTTTACTTATGCTAACATATGCTAGTTATGCGAAGTAAGCTTCAGGAAAAACCCAAGTCAAAAATTTTAAAACACGGCTATATAAATATTTATTCGAAACTAACGAATCAGGAAGATAGACAGATTTATTACAAGACTCTTTACAAAAAGCAAAATTCCGATTGGGACGAAAGCATGGTTTATCTTACAAAGAAACTCAAAAGTTTTTTATCTGGGAAGGAGAAGTTACTTGATATTGGATGTGGAAATGGGAGCTATCTGGTTGATGAAAATCGAAAGAAAATTAGCTGGGCAGTAGGGATTGATAGTGATAAGCAGGCTGTTGGTAAAAATATATGCTTGGATGAAATCCTTATAGGGGACTTTGGTGTCATGCCTTTCGCATCTGGTTCTTTTGATGTTGTTACAGGCTTATGGGTTCTTGAGCATGTGAGAAATCCGGAGAAAGTTTTTAACGAGATTCACAGGGTCTTAAAAGTAGGAGGAAAGTTTTTCTTTGCGACCCCAAATTATAGTTTTTTACCGTTAAGGTTAATTAGATTTATTAAATTTTTGAAATTTAATTACATTATAAATGAAAGGCTTTTCGGGAGAGAGAGGAAAGATGTTTTTGAAACTTATTATAAAGCCAGTTCAGTAGTGGCAATCAAAAAACTGTCCAAAAATAAATTTAATATAATCGAGTTGAGAACAAATTTTGATCCATCCTATACTTCATTCAGTAGAATTACCTATTCGCTTACGAAATTTTTACACCTTGTATCTACAAAGTTCGGTTTTGAAATAACATATCCGCATATAATCGGGGTTTTAGAAAAAATTTAACTATTTTTTTAAAAAAAGAATAACATTTGTTAAGTCTCTTCCGGGACCTGCTTTATACCCCCCTTGATACCATAAAGCAGTAGAACCTCCTCCGTCTAAGTTTATCGCGTTTTCCATTCCCAAAGCCTTCATTACTTTTGCAGAATCTGCAACTGTGGCATTAAAAACGACTCCGATATAAACAGCGCTACCCTTATTGGCAACAAAACCTCTAGAACTTTTTATACTCATTTTATTATCCCCTGGTTCTGAGTATGTGACATTATTGTTATATATTAATAAAGGAAAGTTCGAGAGGACTCCATCAACACTTGTGTCTCGTCCCCATTCAGATGCGTGAGCTACAAATCTAATCCAGCCATTTCCAAAAATTACGGCAGGGTTGGTGCTGTAAACATTGTTTGCTGAATTAAAGTAGTATTTGTTTTTATTCATAATAAGAAGATCGAAAGAGTTGGTCTTTCCGGCACAACTCGGATATTCTGCAGGACATGCATAAGCTCCGTGAATTCCTGCATAAGCGCCGTTTCGGGGAACATAAGTTGCTAAAGGTAGAGTTGGACAGTCATTTGAACAGTCCGATTCAGAAGCGGTGTCGACAATAACTTTTGTACTGGCTAAATCGGCGGCCACAATACTTACCATGAAAACTCCCAAATCTGTTGTAACTTGCTGCCTACTGTAGCCAGACCCTGGCGGAGCATTTGTTTGTGGTACGTTTTCGGGAATTGTAAAAGAAGCTGTGAGCTTTGCATTCTCTTCTTTTATTTTTTTATCAAGGGTGTTAATCGTTTCTAGCGCAGATGAATAGTTTCTTTGTGATAAATAGGATAAAACTTTACTAAATAGCTCATCTAATTCTTTCGTTTTACTGGTTTTGTCTTTCAAATCTAAAAGATTTTCATAAACAGAAATCGCCCTATCGTATGCTTTTTGAATATTCTTTATTTCTTCCTGCAATTCGTTGTTTCTTTTTAATTGATCTTGGTTTTTAAGAATTTCGAGCTCGCTGGCAATCCTTTGAAGTCCTTCCAAATTTTTATCTTTTTCTTGGGTAACGTTTGTTAGTGAGTTTTGGAGTTTTGAAATTTTGGCTTTCGATACGAAAATGCCAATTCCTAGAATCACTACAAGAGAAATAATAATTGGTATGTGTTTGTCGAATCGGAATTTAAAAGCGCGGACTTTAATTTTGGGTAATTTCACAATTAAATTTAGCATAATTATTTGATTGTCGACAATGAGCCGTTTAGTATAAACTACTACGGCCTAAAGGTCGTAGTATTCTCGCCTTTCAGGCTCGACAAGTTTGTGCACTTCTTCGCTTCAGCCACGGCATGAATGCCATGGTATTCGCGAAGTTTGCATAAATTGGGCGGGTTTTATCCTATGCTTTATTTAGCTTTATTTTTTCTCCAACTTTTTATCTTATTTCTCGTCTCGAGGAAATTCACAAAAGGGGTTTCTCAACTTTTATTTCGAATTACAAAAAGCAAAAAGTGGACATTTTACCTATATGCTCTTTTATTTTTCCCGGGCACTTTCATTCATGAAATGGCACATTTTTTGACGGCTTTATTTTTGTTGGTTCCGGTAGGAGAAGTTGAGTTCATACCAATTGCCGAGCCTGAATCTGCCAAGGCAGAAGAAGAAGGCTCGCCTCGATTCGGCGAAGCGGGCTCGCCTCGATTCGGCGAAGCAAGCCGCGTGAAGTTGGGAAGCGTTTCAATAGGCAAAACGGATTTCATAAGACGGTTTTTAGTAGGAGTTGCGCCGTTTGCCTTCGGTGTGACACTCATGATGAGCCTACTTTATTTTGTGTCGACAGGCTCGCCTCGATTCGGCGAAGCAGGCAGTTTTATCGATACGTGGTGGAAATTAGCTTTAGTAGGATACGTGATTTTTGAAATAGGAAACACGATGTTTTTGAGTAAAAGGGATTTGGAAGGAGCATGGAAACTTTTATTATTTATAGTTTTTTTAATCGGAGTATCTTATATTCTAGGATTCAGATTTACTTACAATCCGGCTCACTTCTACTTTTACGATGAGATAATAAAATTAATTAAGATAGCAAACGTCTATCTTTTAGCTCCGATTTTGATAGATTTGTTGGGAATCGGCCTTCTGAGACTTTTAATACGATAAGAAGATTAAATTACGTTCTTGCAAATTAATTTTTTGTGATATACTCATTGCGTGGCTAGAAAGAAAAACACAAAAAGCCGAAGCGCATCGAAATCAAAAGTAGCAGCAAAAAAATCCGAAAGCTTAGGAGGCAAACCTCCGATAAAAAAACTACCTCTAAATAAACTCGGAGAAAAGTATAAAACCAATAAGAAATGGATAATGGTTGGGATTTTTGCGGTTTTAGTACTTGCGTTAATTTATTATTATAAAAATCTTTTCGTTGCCGCGATGGTGAATAACCAACCGATAGGCAGACTTTCTGTTGTTAAAGAACTCGAGAAACGTCAGGGAAAAGATACGTTGGACAATATAATAACCGAGACGCTTATCCTACAGGAGGCGAAGAAAAAGAATGTTGTAATAACCGATAGTGAAGTTGACGACGAAGTTAAAAAAGTTGAAGACAATTTAAAAACCCAAGGGACAACTCTCGAAGCTGCACTTTCATTCCAAGGTTTAACCAGGGATGATCTAGTAAAACAAATAAAACTTCAGAAAATGATAGAAAAGATCCTGGCCGATAAAATCCAAGTTAGCGATAAAGATATCGAGGATTACGTAAAGGAAAATAAGGACGGTTTTGATAAAAGCCTTTCACAGGATCAGATTAAAGATCGGGCAAAACAGCAATTGGTTAATACTAAACTGGGTCAGGAATTTCAAACTTGGATATCTGATGTTAAAAGTAACGCTAAAATAAATTACTTCGTAAAATATTAGATACTTCGGAATAACTTAGTAAAGAAGGCAATTAAAATGGACAACCAGAAGGATATAAAAATTCATGTTCCAATTCAGGGCAATAGCTTATTGGAAAAAGCCTTAAAGACGATTAACGAGGATAAAGAAATTACCACTCTTTGGAAAATAATTAACATTAACGCAATTGAAAGACTGGGAATGAGTGACCACGGGCCGGTGCATTTTCAGATTGTTGCAAATATTGCTTTAAGACTTGCCCGAATCCTTGCAAAGAATAAAGTGGAAATGTCGATTACAAAAGACTTTGGGCTGACTTACAACCTTGCGGAACTCACAATTTTACTTGCAAGCTTATTTCATGATTTGGGAATGAGTATAAGCCGTGAGGGACATGAAGAATTCAGTCTTATTTTGACAAACAGAATTCTTGATAGAGTTTTGACTTTTTTGCCGATTGAGGAAAAAACAATTGTTACATCAGAAGTGCTGCACGCCATTATTTCCCACAGAAGAGGCGGAATACCCGCTACAATTGAGGCCGGTATCGTCCGAGTTTCAGATGCGTTGGATATGAGTGAAGGCAGATCCCGTATTCCTTATGAAAAAGGTCGGGTGGATATCTATTCGCTATCGGCGGTAGCAATTGACGACGTTTCTATTTCGATAGGCGTAGAAAAGCCAATAGAAATAAATATAATAATGAATAATTCAGCCGGACTTTTTCAGGTAGATGAGCTTTTGAAAAACAAACTAAAAGGATCAGGAATAGAAAATTTTGTAAGCGTTAAAGCATACATAAAACGCTCTACCGAGAAGAAATTAATTAAAGAGTTTACTATAAATTTGTAACTTTTTAAGTTTTTAAAGCCGTTCAAATTTGTTCTGCACTTCTTCGTAGGTTACAGAAGTGTCAGGGCGCTTTTCAAGTAAATCCGTCGAGATACCCGCTTCCGCAACTATTTTTCTTGCCTCATTTTTGGTTACTTTCTTTGAATGAACTGATTTTTTATACCTAATAACTCCTTCCATAAGAGAATTTTTAACAAGTTGATTTTCGTGTTGGTAAATATATTGCCTTAAAAATAGTCCCGGATTTTTTGTTTGAACAGGGTCCGGAAGTTTAATTAGGTCAATTACAATAGAATCAGTCTTAGGAACTGGATAGAATTTTTCTTTTGACACTTCCAAAAGAACCTTTACTTTAAAAAACGAACTGAAAATTCCCCATTTGGCAGACTTTTTTAAAAATCTTAAGGGGACTAAGAGGATGACTTTGTCGTATTCCAGAAAAGTTAAATTATGTAAGAACGGTTCGACAAACGAATAAGGAGGATTCGAAACAATTTTATTGTATTCTTTTCTTTTTCTAAATTTCCCCCGAAGCTGTACGTAATTCCAGGCGCTTTCAAAATAAACCTCTACGTTTTTAGGAAGCTGACGGAGAAATGGTTTAAACCTGTTGTCAATTTCGAAAGTGATGACTTTGTCTGCCTTTTTGGCAATTTCTTTTGTTAAATTACCCGTTCCTGCTCCTACTTCCAGAACGACATCATTTCTATGAAGCTGGGCAAAGCCTACTATTCTTTTAATTGTTTCTTCGTCAGTCAGAAAAAACTGATCTTTTAATGGATCCGGAGCAGGATATCTTAGTTGTTTTTTAGTGTCCATATTAAATATACTCAAAGATATTAAAGATATTATAGTGTAATTACAACTTAAATATTCTTAATAGCTAATAAGGTATACGGGAAGTTCTCAATCCTCCAAGCGCAGGCCGAAGGCAAGCTTGGTGGTGTGAGAAGGGAAGGGAAGATTGTAATATGAAAGTAAAATGGACGTTC
>Ga0214473_10005205_pt1 | contig 15615 bp, 10 predicted proteins | sample RVTome_7_FD_203509 | JGI IMG/M metagenome (GOLD analysis project Ga0214473, IMG submission 203509) | Soil microbial communities from uranium-contaminated site in the Upper Colorado River Basin, Wyoming, United States - RVT98D197 | ecosystem: Environmental > Terrestrial > Soil > Contaminated >... | reverse complement strand
CTCCATCCGGCGCGTCCCGCTTTCGATAGCCAGGATAACGGTTTCGGGAGGACGTATACGATGGCGAAGGTGGCCGCGAAGGATAACTGCAGCCCGACATCGAAAATCTGCAGCGGATTCCACATGAGCATTAAAAGACCGGCCAGCCCCAGAACATTAATATAATCAGGTTTCTTCGACCAGCCGTAGGCCAGCAATCCTATCGAGGCCATAATCGACGCTCTGACAACCGACGGTTCCAATCGCGTCAAGAGCGCAAAGAATCCGATTGCCCCCAGTAAAATTATGGTTTTTGCCTTGCGCGGCACGCACAGCAAAGTCAGAGGAAATGCAACTATCCCCAGAATAAATCCCACGTTGGAACCGGAAACCGCCATCAAGTGGATGGTTCCGGTGTTTCTGAACATGGTTCGGTATTCTTCAGGAATATCGCGTCGCTCCCCGAGAATAAAACCGGACAAGATCGCCGCGGAAACCGGGCTGAGACGATCCCGGGTCTTTTTCAGAAGATAACCGCGAAATGGCGAGACCACCGATCCCAAGAACGAATTTTCCTTTCGAATAATTGATATCTCGGCGGGGCTTTTAACGGACATCCCGGCGTGAATATTTTTTGTGCGCAGGTACGCGCCGTAATCGAAACCAAGAGGATTGCGGGCGCCTTGCGGCCTATAAAGATATCCGCTGATTCTCAGCAGGTCTGAATGGTCGTAGCGGCTACCGCCGTTATTTACTTTGACACGAACTTTCCCGAATGAGGGAATCGCGTACCGACCCGTGAAAACGGTATCGACATCCACTGCCAGATACGTCAAATCGCTTCTGATATCCGGCTCTTCCGAAACCCGCCCTATTACGTCGACCTGGCCCCCCTTTTCGGCCAGATTGGCTATATGATTCGGCGGGAACGGCTCCGACGAGAGATTGCCGCTGTACCATCCGATGCAAACTATCAGCGACATCGCCGCCCGCCCGGCTCTTTTTATTTCGTTTTTTGATAGATAATAGACTGTTGCGATAAGAAAAATCATAACAAGCGAAAGAGGGATAAGAAAGCTGATAATAATAACTGTTGATAAAACGATCCCGAAAATATACAGGGCCAGCGCGGCCAGCGCCGGCCGTCCGGCAAATATCGAATCCCGAGTCTGTTTTACGTGGTCGATTTCCATCGCCGATGGGGCCAGAACCAGTGATCCGGGTAATCCCTGATATACCTTTCTAATATGTTTGTATAGGCCTGGGTAAGGCCTCTGATATCATCGTCTTTGTTCCCGGACGGCCTGAATCCGATATCTTTTTCCAGAATCACGCGATGACGGGACCCTTCCCGAACAATGAAGCCGCAGATCTGCGGAGCGCCGGTCTTTAGAGCGAAAGCGGCCGGCCCTTTGGGTGTCGAGGCCGGCCGGCCGAGAAATTCCACAATCGTACCGTCGCCGCCCGCGTCCTGATCAGAAAGCATTGCCACCATCCTGCCGCCGCGCACGGCTTTAAACACTCCTTTGGCGGCTACGCCCATCTCGATCAGGCCGATCCCGAACATTTTCCTATGCCGGTTCATCAGGTCGTTTACCAGCCGATTATGCTGTTCGCCCACGAGGTAATCGATCGGCCAGCCGCGCCCGGCCAGGCAGGCCCCCATCAGTTCCCAGCTGCCGAAATGCCCGGTTATCAGAACGGCTCCCCGGCCCGCCTCCAGGGCTTCTTTAAAAACATTCTCCCCTTCCACGGTCACCAGCCCGGCAAGCCCTCTTTTTTTTAATCTGGGAAACATTCCGAATTCTATCATACTCCGGGCGAAATTCCTGTAGGCCCGATAGCCTATGTCGGCGTATTCCCTTTCGCTATATTTATCCCCGAATGATTTCCGCAGGTTATCCAGAGTCACGTTTCTTCTTATTCTGAAAACAGAAAATCCCAGAAACGCTATCAGGTCCCCGAATTTCATCGCCAGCTCCGTGGGCAGGAGATTGATCAGAAGAATAACGGCCTTCAGGACCGCGTATTCGAATCTATACCTGATTTTCTTCATCATAGTAGCCGTCATAATATTGCTTGTATTGGTCGTCGGGAGGCCCGATCCTCTCCTCTTTTCTCCAGCGTCTTTTGATTTCGCGATTCTGCCTTCTCTTATATAAATATAACAAAATAAAAAGCAAAGAAAGCAGGAACCAGAATATCTTCGAATCGAAAATAAACAGCAATAGATGATATTGCATGGACGTCCTCTCGTACCAGCTTGTCGTCCATTCAACGTAATCGGTTCCCACAATCACCCGAAAGCTCCTGTGAAAATCGTCGTTACGCCGATATAAATCCAGAATATCGGCCAGAATATATCTATCCCCTCGTTTCATCAGGCTGGCGACGGCCATGTAAGATTCGGTATAGGCCAGGCTGGCCTGCGCCCCGTTGAACTCTGATAAACTCTCGAGGCGATTAAGCTGGATAAGGTTTTTTGTCCAGGCCGCCCGCGCTACGAGAATATCCTGCCCGATATTCCATTCGCCGGAAACGTGCATGGATAATCCCTCGTGAATCCATCTCGGCAGCCATCTGCCGCCGGCGGCGCGATTCAACATGATATGAGTAAGCTCGTGCCCCAGCAGCTCGCGCATCGATTTGCCGGTCTGCATATATTTCGGGGATTTTATGACAATGACTCCCCGGTCTGCCACTGCCACCGCCGCTCCCCAGTCGGGTATTGACGACCCGGCCCATCGAAAAAATTCCTCGTCGCTATCTGCGACATATACAGTTACGACGGTATCAAGAGAAATCTCCAAGAGATCCGATAATACCGAACGATAAAAATCAAGATAATACAAAGCCGAATCGGCGTATAGATCGTCGGCCGGGACGATAACAAATGGATTTGTCGGCAAGCGGCCTGTCGAAATTACCGCGCCGAAAACCTCGCCGGCGGAAGAAGACGAAGCTGCCCCTGGCTTATCCGACGTCAATTTCGATAGATCGCCCGATTTCGCATGCGTTGATAAGAAATGCGCATCACGTACGTTTCCAGGGGAGAGCGCCCCGGACGTCCCCGACGGTAATATGCCGACCGCCAAAAAGCAAAAGCCCAGAAGCAGGTTCCGGGCTTTTTTATATCGCTGGGTCATGATCCTCAATTCAATTCGTAGCTTTCCCCGAAATCCAGGATAACCCCTTCAGTTCCGAAAGGCTTGATTCCATCGACGAATTTCGCGGGATCGCAAGCGATGAGATCGAACGTGTTGTAATGCATGGGAATCGCCAAAGCCGGCCGCAAAAATTCCACCGCCTTGACCGCGTCCGGGATATCCATCGTAAAATTGCCCCCGATGGGCAGGAGCGCCAGGTCGATTTTATCCAATTCGCCAATCAGTTTCATATCCAAAAACAGGCCTGTATCCCCCGCGTGATATATAACCTTGCCTCCCGTTCTGATAATAAACCCGGCCGGATTGCCGCCGTACTGCAATTTGTCGCCGAGCGTGGAACCGTGATGCGCGATAGTCAACTTCACCGATCCGAAAGGAAATTTATTTCCTCCGCCGATATGCATCGCATGAGCTTTTTTTACACCCTGGGAGCCGCAGTAGGTACATAATTCGTAATTCGAGATAACCATTGCGTCGCACTCTTTGGCAATCTCGATCGCGTCGCCCAGATGGTCGCCGTGACCATGGCTGATTAATATGAAATCAGCCTGTCGCTGTTCCCTGGTTGCTCTGGCCACCGGGTTGCCGGTGATAAACGGATCTATCAGGATTTTATATTTACCGCTTTCGATTAAAAAGCAGGAATGACCTATAAAAGTTACCTTTACCATATATCCTCCTTATCCGCGATCGAATTTACTCATTTGGCAGGGCAAAGTCAACGCGAATATCTCCGACACTATTACGTCATTCGGAGATTACGTCGATTATCCCCCCGCCTAAAACAAGATCGCCCGAATAAAAGACCACGCTCTGCCCCGGGGTGATGGCTCTTTGCGGAACCTCGAAAATGATCTCGGCGGCATTTCCTTTCAAAGACAGGCGCGCCGGCGACGGCTCGTGGCGATACCGGATTTGGGCCTCGATCCTTTCGGGAATGTTTTCTTTTTCAACAAGCAAATTCAAATCAACCGCGGAAAAACGGGAGGCGAAAAGACAATCATCCGTGCCGACCGTTATACTCCCGTGCTCCGGATCGATTCCGGTTACATATAGCGGCCGTTTATCGGATATGCCCAGGCCTCGCCTCTGGCCGATCGTATAGGCGGCGATTCCCTTATGCCGCCCGATCTCGCGCCCGTCGATATCGAGTATAGGCCCCGATTTCAAAGACGGGCTGTCGGCTCCCAGTTTTTTGCGAATGATATAGGAATAATCATTGGCCGGAACGAAACAAATATCCTGGCTGTCGGGACGATCGGCGTTGCGCAGGCCCAGCCGGCCGGCAATCTCCCTCGTTTCCCGCTTGAGAATATCCCCCAATGGAAACAGGGTGCGGCCCAAACCTCGCGCGGAGATTCCCCATAGAGCGTAGGACTGATCCCGGCTCGGATCCAGCCCTTTTAAGAGTCTGGGATGGTCGCCGCGGCGCTCGATCCTGGCATAATGACCGGTGGCGATATAATCGCAATCGAGTTTATCGGCGGTTTTGAGCATCTCCCCCCACTTGATATAGGTATTGCAATTAACGCAGGGATTGGGAGTTCTTCCCCGATCGTAGGATTCGATAAAATTATCGATAACCTTCTTTTGAAAAATATCGCGCAGGTCGATTACGTAATGAGGAATGCCGAGCCGCGAACAGGCCGCCCTGGCGTCCTCGATAAGGTCTATGGAACAGCATCCCCCGTCGGGGGGGTCGAAACCGAGATCGTCGTAATCGTAAAGCTTCAGCGTCACGCCTATAACGTCGTACCCCCGCTCCACCAGAAGAGCGGCCGCCACGGAGCTGTCGACACCGCCGGATAATCCTGCCAAGACTCTCTTGCCCATAATGAAAACGCCCCGGAAAACCGGGGCAGATAACTCCGGAATTTCCTGTCAGCCTCCGGATCCGGCATAAAGAGGCGAGATCTTCCTCAACCGTTCGATCTCATCCGCCAGTATGCCGATAACATATTCAATATCCTCTTCATTGTTGCCGCGGCCGAATGAGAAACGAATCGAGCTCTGGGCCATTTCCGCGGGAACGTTCATCGCTCTGAGCACGTGCGACGGTTCCGTGGCGCCGGACGTGCAGGCCGATCCGGACGAAACCATTATTCCTTTAAGATCAAGACTTAATACTATGGCTTCCCCCTCGGCCGCTTTGAAAGAAAGATTAATGGTATTGGGAACCCGCTTTTTGAAATTACCATTAAGGCGAACATGGGGAATCTTCTGCTTCGCCAACTCGTAAAAACGGGTGGTCATGGCAAGCAGTTTTCGGGTCTCCGCGTCCATGTCCCTTTCAGCGACCTTCATAGCGTGCGCCAGCCCGACCGCCCCGGCCACGTTTTCGGTGCCGGCTCGACGACCTCGCTCGTGGCCGCCTCCCTCGTTCCATGCTTGAATTTTCGTGCCCGATTTGATATAGACCAGACCTACTCCTTTGGGGCCGTACAACTTATGCGCCGAAATGGAAAGCAGGTCGCAACCGATATCAGCGATCTTGTAGGAAATCTTCCCCGTCGCCTGAACAGCGTCAGTATGAAAGTAAACCCCGGCTTCCCCTGTTACGGCGCTCAGTCCTTTCATGTCCTGTATGACCCCGGTTTCATTATTCGCCAGCATAATGGTCGCCAGGGTCGTATCGGGGCGGATTGCCTTTTTCAGATCATCGGGATCGATAAACCCCTCGCCGTCGACAGGCAGATAAGTTACATCAAATCCCTCCCGCTGCAAAAAACGGCATGACGCTTCCACCGCGTGATGCTCTATCGATGACGTGATTATATGCTTGCCGGAGCCTCTATTGGCAAACGCCGTTCCCTTGACGGCGAAATTATCCGATTCCGTCCCGCCCGACGTGAAATATATCTCCGCTGCCTTACATCCCAGAATATCGGCGATTGTATCGCGAGCTTCCTCGAGACCCGCCCTGGCTTCCCGGCCAGCCTGATGTATAGAACTGGCGTTGCCGAATCGCTCGCCGATAAATGGCTTCATCGCCTCGAATACCTCTGGATGAACAGGCGTCGTGGCGTTATGATCGAGATAAACCTTCCTCATCCGGTCGCTCCTGTATCCATATCTCCAATATATAGATGCGCGTTAAACGTGTCAACAAAGACTATGAAAGTCTACATATTTTCGGAAGCTTTTTTTACGAAATAATCGAATATCCGTTTGCTGTGGAAACGCGAATAAATCCTTTCGGGATGCCATTGGATACCTACCACAAAATCGAGATCGGCATGTTCCAGCCCCTCGATCATACCGTCGGGGGCGAAGGCGACGGCCAGGAGTCCCCTGCCCGGTCTGTTCACCACCTGGTGATGGCTCGAATTCACCCCGATAATCTTTTTCCTGATGATTTCATGGAGGATGCTGTCTCCGTCTATCCTCACGTCGTGAAAAACTTTCCCGGTTTGCCTCGAATCGGAATGTTGCAGCGTTCTGCCCCCGACACACGATAAATCCTGGTGAAGATCGCCTCCGAGCGCGACATTCAAAACCTGGTGGCCGCGGCATATTCCAAGTATCGGCATATCTTCCTGCAGGGCCATCTTGATAATCTCAATCTCGAACCTGTCTCGAGCCTCGGTCGTGGCCGAAAGTTTCTTATGTGGAGCCTGACCGAAATATCTGGGGTGCATATCCGCCCCGCCGGTGACGAGCAGTCCGTCGATCGAACCAAAAAACATCCCGATGTCCGACTTGTTTTCCACGTTGGGCAGAAGAACCGGAATCCCGCCGGAATTTATAATTGCCTCGTAATACTCCTTCTTGATATAATCGAAGCTTTTAGACATCGGCCAGCGATATTTCGGGGATCGTGCCGCCTCGGAAAGAGTAATCCCTATTCTCGGTTTCTTAGAACGCATAAAGTATGGCAAGATGGAGATTGCCCGCTCCGAGATCAAGTTCTTTCTTCAATCGCACACCGTAATCGAACCTGATCGGACCGATGGGTGTGAAAAATTGTATGCCCAATCCGGAGGAAAAGGCCGCCGATAGAGGCGTGATGTAATCGAAATTGGAATAAGTATTGCCGGCGTCGACGAACACCGAACCTCCGAACCGCCAGAACAACGGTCGTCGAAGCTCGATATTTCCCAGCATCAAGTATCTTCCGCCCTTTGGTTTTCCCAGCTTATCGCCGGGATTATCGGCAACGGTAAATACGGGGCCGAGGCTGTTCTGGGAATAACCCCTGATTGTGGTGGCCCCGCCCAGCATGAATCTGTCTTCGGCGCTGGAGCGGCCGTTCTTCCCCATGTCGTCGAGCCAGCCGAACCAGAGCCTTGTGGCCACGATATTTTCGCCGATCAGTATGCGGTAGCGGCTCCAGGAAAATTGCGCCTTGAAGTAATTGAAATCGCCGCCCAGAAGATTTCCGACATAGTCCATCCCGAAAAATGAGTAGGAGCCCCGCTGGGGAATGAAAATGTTATCCCGGGTGTCTCTCTCTCCGTAAATCGATACCTTTCTCCTGATCTGGTTATCTCCCTCGGCCCGGAAGGCCTCCTGCTGATCGGCCGGGACGTCCATGATATTTATATACTCGGCGGCGCTGGAAAAACGAGCCGTGGTGAACTTATCGAGTTCGTAAAGAAGAAAAGCCTCTCCGGCGAACCTGTCGTACCGATACGCGAAATCCCGTATCCTGACATTTAGCGTATGCGGCTCATAGGTCAGCTTCAAAGCCGCCGGTATTCTCCACCCCAAAAACCAGGGCTCGACATAATTCATTTCCACCGTATTGCGGATGCCGTTGAATTTTAATTTCCTTCTCAGATCCGAAAATCTGAGGCTCTTGAGAGGACCCTGGGAATCGAGCATCTGAAAGCTGGGGCGAACGCTTAAAAACATCCGCCGTCCGGTGCCCAGGATATTCCTGTTGCCCCACTGGACCGATACGCGGAAAACCATATCGAAATCTTCCTCGCGTCCGACGCCGACGCCCCCGTTGAGAAAAAACGGTTTCCGTTCCTCGAAATTGAGTTTGAATCCTACGTTACAGGTGTCGTTTCTTATCACAGCCGAAGTATCGTCCCGCGCGATGCTCAGATATTTGAATAATCCCGTGGATAAAATTCTCCGTTCCGACTCGATCAGGTCCTGCCGGTTGTACGGTTCGCCGGGTTTGTAGGCCAGTTCCCGGAGGATAATGTCCGGCCTGGTAAGCCCGGTTTTGGCCGGCGACGTCTCTCCGTTGATTGTAACAAGCGATTCCGCCACCTCGTACCTGATAGACGCCGCGCTGCTGTCGCCGTTAAAATCATATCTGCTTCCGATTTTGGCGTAGGGATGGCTGTTGTCAAAATAATGATCGCGCAATATAAACCTGCTGGAAATCACAAGACCGGCGTCCACCGGCTCCCCTATTACAAACTGCGCCAGCGTTTTATCGAATTTCCTGTTGATCGGCTCCAATCCGCCGTCCACGCCCACTCCGCTTAATATAGTTTTCTTGCCCTCGTCGACACGAAATACGATTGTCGCCTTATTGTCTTTGCCTATGCCGACCGAATCGGCGACGGATACGAAGAGAAAACCTCGTCTTTTGTAAAATCGCTCGATTATGGCCGCATCGAATTGAACATTGGATCGGGATAATCTGCGTTTATTGATAAGAATGTACCAGTGATTGGGTTTGCTATAGAGCAGGCTCTTGATCTCGGATTGATCGAACGATTTGACCCCCTCCAGAACGACATTCCGTATAATCTGACGTTTATAAGCGCCCGCGCCCGTTTCAGAAAGGTCCTGGCCATGCGACGGCCGCGCCGGAAAAAGCAGAAGCGCCAGAGCGCAACTAATATTCGTAACCGAAATTAACGTCGAACGAAATTCCCTCATTCTGCGAACCTTTCAATCCCTGCGTAGCCCTGAAAGAGACTTTATCGTTTATATAGTATTCCACGTCGATATTGCTTTCGGGGTCTCTCAGTCGACGTGAATAGCGGACGTATAAATTGGGCGATATGTATTTCGCCACCGAAATTCGAGGACCCTTTTCCTGCTCGAATTCTCCAATATCGATTTCGTCGATATATTTCTGGGCCGTCGACGGATCCAAGCCCATCGACGCGGCCACCGCGGTTGCGCCGGTTACGATATCCTGGGAACCGCCTCCGGCCGAGAGAGTCCCTCCGGCCCAGTTGCCTTCCAGCAAAACTCTCAATGCATCCTCGTTTGAAAGGCCCATGGCGTTTATCCGCGGTTTTAGAAGAGTACCGGTAATATGCAATTCGAGATTCATCTGTTCGGCCGTCCTCGTCTCTTTCTGAACATTGCGAACCCTCGTGCTGACGATAAAATCGATTTCCGGATCCACGCTGGCGAAATCGGTGTAGGTTAAGGTCCCCGAAACGAACCTGAATTTCTGGCCCAGGAGGTTATACGATCCCCTGATCGCGTTGAGTGTACCCAGAAAGGCGATAATCCCGACATGCCTTTGAACCCTGATATCCGCCTTGAATTCGGCGTCGATATCCCGGTTCTTGATCCAGATGTTGTTCAGGGCGTTCATATTCAGATCGAGATCCCAGATACTGGAATCCTCGACCGCCGCGATATTGGGATCGTAGTCCGGCCCGACAAATTTATCGAAATCGTCGCGAATGTCCAGCCTCGATAACGATACGTCGCCTCTGACCGCAGGCGGCGTTTCCCCCTCGACCTTCAGATCGAATCCGGCGATCCCGCTGACATCATAAGCGTCGGCTATGAAATATACGTTTTTGCCCTCGATCGTAAGATCATAGAGAAAATTATCAAGTCCCAGAAGCGTTATGGTCCCGGAAGCCTGAATCGTCGGCTTTTTCTCTTTATTTAATCCCGCGCCGTCGTCGTTAATATTGGTAAGCAAATTATTGAAAAACCTCTGAACCCCGTCCCGCCCCCGCTCGCCGACCGTGGCCGAAGCCTTATCGACGTAAATCTTCTCGTTTTCCATCCTTATCGAGGCGTTGACTTTTTCGAACGGGTTCACCACATATTGCGTTTTCAGCGTACCGTCGGATAACGCGCCGGTGCCGGAAACCGTCGGCTCGCTATAGGTGCCGCCGAGATTCAATTCGAAATTGAATTCTGTGTCATAACGCTCGACCGCGTCCATGAATATTTCGGCCAGCAACAATCGTTTACCCGACGTTACCAGTCTGAGGTCGACCGCCTCGTCGGGAAATCTATCTGCTATCTCCCCGAACGATAAATTTATAGGAAGCCGTCCTGAAAATTCATAAGCGCCGCTGGTCGATAAGAGGATCGTCGAATTGGTTCGCAGATAACCGTCGGAATAAACGGCCTTCGATTCCAGCCTCCCCAGGGCGATCCCGCTTATAACAAGACTATCCATACTGATATCGAATTCCATGTTCGGGGATTCGAAATTGCCCTCGATCCGTGCTGTCCCCGACCAGACACCCTCGACCTCCTTCTTCGGGTATATTTGCTTCATGATCGATTTAATCTGAAAATCGTTGACCAGAAGATCGAGGTTAAGCTCAAGGTCGTTTGTTACAATACCATGTATCCCGGCCGTTCCCGCTTGATATCTCAAACTCAAGTTTTCAATTTCTGTTTCTTTTTCATATATCTTTATGACAATCGGTTCAGCCGAACCGAAAGTGTTTGAAAATATCTCGCCGTACAGAGTATCGGCCGTGAAAACCGGCGGCGCCTGGTTGCCGTCGTATACCCCCTTGAACCACATGCCACCGTCCAGTCCGAATATCGCGGCCGTATCAATAAAGGCGAATTCTCCGGAAACGCTGGCCGCGAACGCGCCGGAATCGGTGGGAACCGAATATAACTCGCCTGCCTCCCAGCGGCCGGTTACGTTCCCCACGCGATGGCTGATGAATGATTTCAAATCGGCGTCGATATGTATCCTTCCCGGTTCGAGTCCGTAAGTCCAGCACGAATCGGAATTGAAATACGCTTTCACGGCAAAATCGAGCGTCGGCCCGGAAAGCCGGAACGCCGCGCTGCCGGATCCCCCGAGTTTCTTTAAGAATATCTGATCGGTAAAATCGGTGAGATCATCGAAACGGGCGTGGCCGCTCAAATCTATATCTCCCCTGTATTCCAGCCCGCCCGTAGCGTCGATATAGGTGTTCTTATAGCGCGCCTTGAAATCGGAAAGGAAATCTATTGTCTTAAAATCGAATTTTACCGTCCCGGAGGCTTCATGAAAAAAATAGTCTTCGACTGTAACGGAATCGAGTTGGCAGGTCGCGCGCATCCCGAAAGTTTTTTCGCTGAACGACTGCCCGGCCAGCTTGACCTCGCCGGTAAAATCGGTTCTCAAATCGGGTCCGATCTCCTGCAGATTCAGATGTCTCACATAACCGTCATACTCGTACTTCTCCGGCCGTTCCGAAAAATCGATCATTCCCTTTCCTTCGAAATCGGCCCGAAAAACTTTACCCTCGATCGAATCGAAAGACAAAACTTTATCGCTGTAAGCGTAGGTAAAACCGAGATCCTCGAACGTCCTGCCGAGAAACGTGCCGTTGACCCCGGCGTCGCCGGAAAAATCAGATAGAGCGCCCCGCATATTCAGGACGGCGTCGAGCCTGCCTGATATTTTGACGCCGGTAAGATTATGAATATCCTCAAGGTCGACGGGATGACAGCCTATCGAAAGCTGCAGGTCGTGCAAGAATGAAGGGCCGGCGCTCCCGTTGATAAATAGATCGGATCTGCCCGTTATAAGATGCAGGCTCTCCAGACGAAAACCATCGGAAAAAGACGCGATCTTTCCGGTCAGTCTTTTAACCTCGAAATCGCGAGCCGGCCAGCGGGCGGCAAGATTCTCGCAGCCGATACTGATACCTTCGTCCTCCACGGCGGCCGCCGCGTTAATAGAATCGAAATAGATAAATTCGCCGTTCGATAATTTCAGACTGACCGAACCTATCCGGATCTGCTTCGCCGATACGGCGAACGGCAACGATATGGAATCGCCGACACCTTCGGTTTTCTGCTCGGCGGGACGCTCCGCAAGGGCGATTGCGACCGTGTCGATATCGATTAGATCGAACGCATAGACGCCTCTTGTCAACCCCATTATATTATACTTTATTTCAATCTTATTAATACTTAGGGCCGGACCTATATCTCCCTCCCCGGGGCGGACATCAATCCCGATTATCTCCAGATGATTCCAGATATCGCGATTAATCCGCTCGAAACTGACACTATATCCGTTGCCCTTCAAGGCCTGATAACCGATCCAGCTGTTGAGTTCTCTTTCCGGCAGCGTGGTAAACATGTAAAGATAGACCAGGGCGCTGATCACAATGAAGAAGACGCCAATAACATAGGCCGGTATTTTCAGCGCTTTCCTCATAAAGGCTTATACGCTTTATTCGATAAAATCGGTGATTGCTTCGGAGACCGTATGGCCGGTAATATCCGACCAGATGCCGATGGATTCCTCAACCCGCCCGGCGGGGAGCCATAATAACCCTGTAAATATCGACTCGTAAATTTCAACATCCTTACACCCTACATTCCGACAGCCCCGGATGTGGGAATTCAACTGACGGTTTGAGCCGATGGCCGAAATTGACGAAACGATCGCCAGTTCCCGGGTTTTCATGTCCAGATACGGCCTGGACAGGACATGCCCGTAACCTTCAGTAATCATTAAATAAGCCAAATCCGGGCAAAGCGCACTAATTTTATTTCTCATTCTGGCGGAATTCTTCCCGTGAACCGCCTTGTGTGTCTCCATTCCGCGCTCGGAGAGATCGTCCGACTTCCCGAAGTGGCGGGCCGGGAACAACCCCGGATCCAGATCTTCCCTTGAAGAAGTCGCCTCGCCGAGGCAGAAAAAAGACTCGATAGCCCTGGGATATCCGCAAAAAAGATACCCCTGCAAAAGCGCCTCGTAGACCATCCTCAGTTCGGACCGACCGGTCACGATCAACTTCAATATGGAAACCAGGTTCTTGCTATCGCCGATGGCCTGCAAACAGGCTATAGCCGAGATTGCCCGCTTTTCCGGCGAGAGTTCCGCACGGGAAAACATTCGCCTTATAAGGGCGAGCCTGCCGCCGTCAAAGAGATCGCCGGCTTTATCGAAATCGACTTCCAAATTTCACCCACAAAAAGGCCACCGTTTCAAAGCTCCGAAACGGCGGCCGGGACTATTTAATTCCCTTAACTAAGCCCTTTCCTGAAGGCAAATCCCATCTTGAAAAAGGGCAGGTAAATCACAATAATAATTGTCCCGATGACAATACCGATAAGCACGATTAATAACGGTTCGATGAGCGAAGTCATCCGCATAATTACGGCTTCAAGCTGTTTGTCGTAAAATACCGCCGCTTTGGATAACATCTTATCCATCTCTCCCGTCTCTTCGCCTGTTGCCGCCAGGGAAAGAAGCGTATTGGGAAACGCCTCGGTTTTCTTCAATGACGCGGCGATCGAATAGCCGTCGCGAATAAGTCTTGTCGATTGACGCACGGCGTTTTTGTAAATGACATTATCCATCACCCTGTAAACAAGATTCAGAGCATCAACGACGGGAACGCCCGCGCTCAAAAGCATCCCGAACGTGCGGCAGAATTTGCTCATCAGAGAATTGGTCAGGATCTGCTTGAATAACGGGATACTGAGTTTGATTCTGTCTATTACGTTTCTGCCGGTAACTGTAAGACTCATGATCTTGAACGAGACGGCCAATACGATAATGCCCAGCAGGGTGATGAAAAAATTAGCCCCGATTATGTCCGCCACTCGAATCAAAATCTGAGTTGGAATCGGCAATGCAGCGTCGAAACGGGCATATACCGCCTGGAACTGCGGAACTACGTAAACCATCAATATGGTCGTTACGATGGTTAACATCACGACAACCAGCGCCGGATATGCCATGGCCGAAACTATTTTCCTTCTGGTATCCTGTAGAAATTCAAGATAATCGGCTAATTCCTCCAGCACGGTATGCAAAGCCCCTGATACTTCACCGGAGCGAACCAGAGCGACATAGAGCGCCGAAAAAACCCCCGGGTGCCTGTCGAGAGCTTCGGATAACGCGAATCCCTTCTTGACATCGTTTAAAAGCTGGGCCACGACCTTCTTGAATTTTTTCTGAGTTTCCTCGTATAACAGGTTGTTCAGCGCTTTTTCCACTGTCAGACCGGCGGAGATCATGGTCGCCAGTTGACGCGTAAAAAATACCTGAGTGTTTAACGGAACGGCTGATCTTTTCTTATGAATATATAACGCGATTTCGTCGAGCAGCCCTCTCGTCTTGGAAGCGCTTTTCGACACGGAGTCGACAATCGAGATGACCGTTTGCCCCGATTCCCGGAGTTTATTCAACGCTTCGTCGAGGGAATTCGCTGAAACCGTTCCCTCATGCCGATTGCCTTTCTGATCTTTGATAACGTAAGCAAAACTCGCCATGAACTGTCCTTTTATCTATCCGCATCCACGATTATATCGCTGACGGAATCGCATTTAATCCTCGTCAATGGTTTTCTTCATTACTTCAGCCGCCGACACCGTCCCCTTGAGAACCTTTCGAATCCCGGCTTCCCGCAGGGAGACCAGACCGTGTTTCAAGGCCTCTAATCTGAGTTCGTCCTCGTTGCCGCCCTCGAACACCACTTTCCTGATGGGCATCCTCATTTCCATAAGCTCGAAAAGAGCGGTCCTGCCGAAAAATCCGGTATTGCGGCAGCGGGCACAACCCGTTCCGCGGTAAAAAACCACATCCTTATACTTGTTTAAATCCATTTTCAGCGCGGCTAATTCTTCAGCCGGCGGTTTATACTCCTCTTTACAGCCGCCGCAGATCGTCCTGACAAGACGCTGGGCCATCACAAGGTTCGTAACCGATCCCACAAGGTAATTCGGAACCCCTATATCGAGAAGTCGCGTCATGGTCGAGGGCGCGTCGTTGGCGTGCAGCGTGGTGAACACAAGGTGTCCCGTCAGAGAAAATTTGATAGCAATATCAGCGGTCTCCTTGTCGCGAATCTCGCCTATCAAAATCCTGTCCGGGTCCTGTCGAAGAATCGTTCTCAACGATGACGCGAAGGTCAGGCCGATAGAGTCGTTTGTGGCCACCTGATTGATTTTATCGATCTGATATTCCACAGGGTCTTCGACCGTAACGATATTGTCTTCCTCGTTCTGAATCTCCTTCAGGGCGGCGTGAAGCGTGGTCGATTTGCCGCTTCCCGTAGGACCCGAGACTATGATCATGCCATACGGCATATTGATCCATTTGCGAAATATCTGCAGCATATCGTTGTCAAAACCGAGATTGGTCAAGGTGAAATCGAAACCTTTCTTGTTGAGCAGCCTCAAGACCACCTTCTCGCCCCTGACTGTGGGAAGAACCGAAACGCGCACGTCGACTTCCTTGTCGGGCGTCTTTATGGAAATACGTCCGTCCTGCGGCAGCCGGCGTTCGGCTATATTGAGATTGGACATGATCTTGATTCTGGAAATAATT
>Ga0214473_10005204_pt1 | contig 15616 bp, 12 predicted proteins | sample RVTome_7_FD_203509 | JGI IMG/M metagenome (GOLD analysis project Ga0214473, IMG submission 203509) | Soil microbial communities from uranium-contaminated site in the Upper Colorado River Basin, Wyoming, United States - RVT98D197 | ecosystem: Environmental > Terrestrial > Soil > Contaminated >... | reverse complement strand
CCGAGTACATTTTGAACAAAAATGTAATACTCGACTATGGCGCCGATGGGTTGGGCCGGGATGAATGCCCGGTACTCGTCGGGATTGACAGTTGGTTCCAAAGTATCCCAAGCGGTCACATTGTTGACAGTGTAATAAAGTAACAGTGAATCGGCCACTAAGGTAGTCTCCGCTGTGATTGTACAAAGCACTTCATAGAAGCCGGAGGTGTCTTCTTCATCGCCCAGCGGAGTATGCGATAATACTATGGCACGACTTGGATTATAACCGTCGAGAGTCAGGACACCTGTATTATCGGGGTCAAGCCAGGGTTTTAAACTGTTAGAGCTGGCGCCTCCGCCCAGCCAGGAGCGGGCAAATTTGCCGTACCAGTCCGAAGTTATACTGGTGCAGGAAGCGAAGCCGCCGTGGAGCTGTCCCACCACTTGTTTTTGCTTATTAAAAAGCGGCGAGCCGGAAGAGCCGGGTTCGGTGGTACCGTCATCCCAATCGACGACGCGAATATGGCTGGCACCGGGACTGTTTTCCAAATAGTCGGTCAACTGCGTAAAACCATAATCAAAGGAAATCTTTTTAATATCTCCCCGCGGGTGATGAATGCCGCAGGAAGAATCGCCAGTTATATCGTCAGCCGACCAGCCCGCAAAATAAACCATATATGAATCGGGTGGGGCTTCAGTTATTTGCAGTAAGGCGAAGTCTGAAGTTGTCGATGTCGCTCTTAAGGTCGAACCCTGTACGCTCATCCAGGTGGGACCGTTAACATTGGCGCAACTCGGGCTTTGATAGTTCCACATGAAAATCCAGGTGGTCTCGCCGCCTAAACAGTGATTGGCAGTCAGAAAATAGGGCGTGCCGTCGCGCCGGACATTATTGACCATCGAGCCGCTACAGAGCCGAGACCCACCTCCGGTTAAAATCATAGCTACCGAACGAATTTGGTCTTCCCAGCCGGCGCCCACCGGACAGTTGACATTGTTATTGCAGGAGCCGGCATCGCCGAAATTGAATATTTCATTTACCCCGCCAATATCAAAAAGATTATGATAAGCGTGAACCACGCGTGAGATTTTTATGATGGCTGTTTCTGTCACACCAGCCGGTTGGAAATACTCCAGTGTAACTTCGTCACCTTTAGTTGGAGCGGTGGCAAATTCGCGATGCTCTTTGTTATTGGCCGAAGTAAAAGCGCCAATGAGGGAACTGTGGTCAGCATTATACAGAAACAATTTCCCGCCCTCGGGGAGCCAAAATTCGTCGTAGAGCAAGTTCAAAGAATAAGCCCCCTCGGAGACAATATGGAGCCGCCAAAGTTTACTGCCGTCAGTAAGCGTTTCCCAGCTCCCGCTATTATTGAGGTCGTAAAGAACATCGATAGGGGCGCCAAAACGGTACGGCACGTCTTTGCCATCGCGCTGATCTTCGGACAGATATGTTGGCACATCGACCGCCGGCATGGTAACTGACTGGACGAAAGCCCGCTCCGACCTGGAAAAGCTGATGGGTTCGCCGCCGGCGCTGATTTGAGAATGCGGCTCTGATGCGACAAATAGTAACACTGCCGCCAATATTAAAACTGCCCTGTAAGACATAAATTATTTCTCAAATCCGGGGATGAGAATACTACCCCTAATCTGCGAAGCATTAACCATATCAGGTAAATATTGGTTAAATGGGGTAAAAACTGTCATTTTTCGCTAAAAATCTTTTCGGCGGCGAGAAGATATAAGGTTAAGTTATACCATCTACAATTTAGCGAATTTCCCCTCTATGTCAAGCCGTTTCAATGTATTGGGGCAGTTTGTCCCCCTACTTTCCCTCCCTTTTGGCCACAATTTTGGCCATCTTCCCCTCGAGCATGAAGAAATCTTTGGGGCTGGAGGCGGTTTTGACAATGGCCAGTATGTATTCGATACTGGAGACTTCTTCGACCTGTTCGGCCACTTTCCATTCTATGAAATTCTCTGTGGCCGGGTCATTTTCACTGCGGGCTAAAGCCAGAATTTCGTGCACTTGTTTGGTCACTTTTTTCTCGTGCTCCAAGGCCGTCTGGAAGATTTCCTCAACAGATTTATAGTCGCCTTTGGGTTCCCCCAGAGATTTAAGACGAACGGTCCCGCCCTGGTCGTTCAGATAATTGGCTATTTTTTCGGCGTGCCCTTTTTCTTCCTGGGCCTGAATGAAAAACCATTTGGCAAAGGCCTTCAAGTTCATCCGCTCCAAATTCCAGGCCATGGCGGTATAGGTCCAGACATTGTAGTACTCGTGGTTGACCTGTTCGTTCAATCGGTCAGCCACTTTTTGGGGTATCATCATGGTTTTATTATTCCTTTCGTTTGTTATCGTTTAGTTAATTATAGCAAAGATTTTCCAAAATGTAACTCAAAAGATAGAACAAATGAAAACTCGTTTCAATTTCAATTAGAGCCGGAAATAATTCCTTTGCGGATGGCGTCAGCCGGAGGTATTTTATCAAAGATGACCCTTATAATGCTTTGGTTAAGAGAAATATAATGTTTATCCATAAACTGACCGCCCAGGTTCACGATACCGACGCCGCCGGAGTCATTTATTTTGCCAATTTTTATCGGATGGCCCATACTACTTACGAGGCCTTTATGGAGTCGATGGGCTATTCCATCAGGTATTTTTTGGATGAGGCGCCTTGTTTGCCGCTGATTGTGCATTCCCAGGCGGATTACAAAAAGCCGATCCGGACCGGCGACAAATTGAAAATCGAGCTGACAGTTGCAAAAGTGGGGACCAGTTCTTACGGGCTGGCTTATCAGATTAAAGACCACAATGATGATTTGGTGGCTGACTTAAAAACGGTGCACGTGACCGTATCCAAAAAGTCCAACGGGAAATTACCCTTGCCGGAAGATTTCAAGAAGAAACTGCTGGAGTTCGTTTAGGACTCCTGGCTCTTTTTTTAGCGGCCAATTTCTGAAATTCGGCCCGGGGAAGTTTGAGAGCGCCCTCGGCCAGATGCTCCGGCCATTCCCAATAAATTTTGGGAATCTTAAATCGCGGCAGTGACTTTTCCAGTTCCTCGATAATTTCTTTTTCCGGAATGCACACACTTTCGGAATATTTGACAAACGCCGCCGGGCGCTGACCGAACTCTTCGTCTTCAATGCCCACCACTACTGCCAGTTCAATACCGGAGACCTGCATCAAGTGCGATTCTATTTCCTCGGGGTGAATGTTTTCGCCGCCGGAGATTAGCATATTGTCTTTGCGGCCACGCACGCTCAGAAATCCTTTGGAATCGACCTCCCCTATATCGCCGGTGTGGAACCAACCGTCAGAATCGACCGGATGATTCACCCCGCCCTTACCGAGATAACCCAGAAACAAAGTTTCCCCTTTTACCAAGATTTCACCGTCGGACGCAATTTTTAATTCGCGATGCGGCAGGAGTTTTCCCGAATACAGAGCATTTTTACTCTGGCCGGTAGTAACTTGCGAGCCCATTTCAGTCAGTCCGTAAGTTCTGTAAAGGTTCAGATTTGCTTTGCGGCATTTTTGAATTAGATTTCTTGAAATGGGGGCGCCGCCGACTAAAACCACCGGAGCCGTGCCTTGAATTTTTGCAACACTCTCCTTAAGCAGGCGATAAAGCTGTGTGGGGACTAACGAAAGATGGCTCACGTTATATTTTTTGATGTTTTCAAGTATCGATTCATTCTTGTCGGGAATGACAATTCCGCCGCCGCCGATTATGGCTCGAAACAGAATTCCCCACCCGCCCACATGATAAAGCGGGAGCGACAACAGCCAGCGGTTGGCTTTATTGAAAGGAATTTTCTCGTTGGCCCCGATGGCGTTATAGTAAAAATTCCCGTATGATAACAGAGCCGCTTTGGGAACAGCTCCGGTGCCCGACGTAAACATAATTGCGGCCGGAGAACTCAAGGTTACCTCCGGTTCCCCCAGAAATGCCGAGCCGTCGGTTTTGATCGGGACCACTTCTTCGGCCAACAGAAGTTTTGGCCCGACTACTTGGATTATCTTTTTAGGTGAGTCAATTAAAACCAGCGCATCGCATTCAAGGCCTTTGAGCGCTTTAAGAATTCCCTTTTCCGGCAGACGATTATTAATCGGGCAGACGACCGCGCCGATGCGGAGGATGGCTAAAATCAGGATGCAGTATTCCGGGCTGTTGCTACCCAGAATAGCCACTCGCGAACCTTTTTGAATCTTGTATTTATTCAGGTTAACTGCGGTCAAATGCACCAGATTTTCCAGCAATCTGTAAGAAATCTCTCTTTTGGAGCTGATAATAGCCGGTAACGAAGAATGCTTCTCGGCAGTACTGCTCAAGGGACAACGCATCTGGTTCATAATTAAATCAGTTTCTTTAACAAGGGCGAATCCAAAACGGTTTCAGGGTCGGCCAAATCATTTAGATTTATTCTACCATTTTTCACCGGCAACGAGCCATTAATAATATCATCGACAAACCAGCTGTACGTATCCAACCCGGCGGGAATATCATCGGTATTAACCGCCGCCGCTATCTGGGCCAAAATTGAAAGTCCCAGCCCGGATTCAAACGACGAGCCGATTACCGGGGTTATGCCCAGCTGATGCGCGCTTTGAGCAAAATCAATAGTTGACTGAAATCCCAGGAGAGTCGGTTTTAGCACGATCGCTTTCACGTTGTATTGCCGGAGTTCTTCCGGGGAAATTTCACGTGTTGTTTCATCCAGCGCAATGGAAATGTCGAAAGCCCTGTTATTCAATGCTTCTTCGAGGGCAGAACTGTCTGCCAGCGGCTCCTCGAGATAATCGATATGGAACCCGGCGACAGCATCACAGAATTTTTGTGCGTCATTCATCTGCCAGCAACGGTTGGCGTCGAGCCGTAGCACAACTTTATCTCCGATAGCGTTTCTAACAAGTTTGGTCAGTTCGATGTCATCCTCTAATTTGCCTGAACCGACTTTAAGTTTTACGGCTCGATATCCGATTCGGCTATACTCGTCGGCTTTTTTCAGAATTCCTTCTTTACTGCCCGTTAGAAGTCCGTTGATGGAAATGCCATCCCGTGACTTCTCATTCAATAATTTAGCGATGCCCATTCCCTTAAATTTGGCTTTCAAGTCAATTACTGCCGATTCGATTCCGAATCGGACTGAAGGAAATGCGGCGCTGATAGTTTTCGTCAGATTATCTGCGGACAATTGCTCCAGGATTTGTTGAATAACCCTCGAGCCGTCGTTGCGAGTCCCCCGATTACTATCGGGGGACTCGCAACGACGGCCTGGAGACTTTTTTCCCTCTGATGAGGAAGTCAGGATATTCTTTATCTCAGATTCGGCCTCACCCAAAGTTTCCCGGCTGAATCCCGGGAACGGTGCAATTTCACCAAAACCGCTGTGGCCGCTGTCATCAGTCAACTGTAGAACTAATCCTTCTCGTTTGTGCAGTAATGTTCGGGCCAGTTTTACCGGTGATTTCAGCGATATAGAGTAACGATAAAGATTGAATTTTGTAATTCTCACAAAAGCCACCCGAATGAGAACAACAGGCCGTACAAAAGAAGTAAGCGCCCCGTGTTTTCGAGTACTCGATTCAACTCTTCGCCACTTTGGTACGTGAATATTTTTTTAATTGCGGGTAATGCCGCGGCCAGAGTCAGAATTGCGGCAACTGCGTATGGATGCGAGTCGGTCTCCAGCCAGAGAATGAGCGGAATAATTGACGCCAAGAAAATGGCACAGGTGTACTGATATTGGCTGTATGAAGCGCCAAATCTAACGGACAACGTCTGTTTTCCGGCGGCAGAATCACTCTGGATATCTCGCAAATTATTTATCGTTAATATTCCCACTGAAAGCAGTCCCGGCGAAAGTCCGGCGACAATTACCGGCCAACTGATATTTAAGGTCTGCGCGTAATATGTCCCGCCGACCGCCACCGGGCCGAAAAAAATCAAAACGAAAATTTCACCTAGTCCTTTGTAGCCGATTGCAAACGGCCCGGCGGTGTAAAGAACGCCAAACGCTATTGATAACAGTCCGATTATCACAATCGGAGCGCCGCCGCGATATACCAGATAAATGCCGAATATGAATGCCAATCCGAATGCGATGAGTGCGGCATTTTTTACTTGGCGTGGAGTTACCAGACCGGCCTGGGTTACACGGGTCGGGCCAAGACGGCTTTCGCGGTCGGCCCCTTTTTTGAAATCATAATAATCATTGGCGTAGTTGGTGCCGATTTGAATGAAGACCGCTCCCAGCAATGCCGCCAATGACGATAAGAGATGAAATCCGCCGGAATCAAAAGCCATAGCCGTGCCAATTATGACAGGCACAATAGCCGCCCATAATGTCTTGGGGCGCGCCGCCAGAATCCAGATGCGCCAGCGGGAATGTGATTTGGATTTTGACACGGAAAAGCGCGGTTTTCTTTTTTCTAAAAAAGCGTTGCGCCCTTCCTGCCCTTCCTCGGTCATATAGTAAAGCATGGTGGCATTGCCCGCTAATTCCTGCAAGCCCGCCTGCCCATCGCAGTCGGCATTGAGAGCAGCCTTAAGACAGCGAATAGCAATGGGAGAGTTTTCCAAAATCTCGCGGCACCATTTGACGGTTTCGGTTTCGAGTTTTTTTAATGGAACAACGGCGTTGACTAAACCCATTTGCAACGCCTGTTGGGGGTTATATTGACGGCAGAGAAACCAAATTTCACGCGCCTTTTTTTGGCCGACCATCCGCGCCAGAAAACTGGCGCCATAGCCGCCATCAAATGAGCCGACTCTCGGGCCGGTCTGTCCAAACACGGCATTATCGGCGGCGATAGTCAAATCGCACAAGACATGCAGTACATGCCCGCCGCCGATGGCATAACCCGCTACCATGGCAATAATCGGTTTCGGGCAGGTGCGCATCTGACGCTGGAAGTCCAAAACATTCAGCCGATGCACCCCTTGGTCGTCTTTGTAGCCGGAGTCGCCGCGGACTTTCTGGTCCCCGCCGGAGCAGAACGCTTTGCTACCCGCTCCGGTGAGAATCACGACGCCGATTGATTGATCTTCGCGGGCGTCGGTTAATGCTTTCGACATTTCCTGAACCGTGAGCGGACGAAAGGCATTGCGGATTTCGGGACGATTAATAGTTATTTTGGCGATACCGTCGGCTTTGTGGAAGAGAATATCCTTAAACTCGCCGGCTTTTTTCCATTTAATGCTGGGCATGATTTTTTCCAGTCTATTTCAAAAAAATTTTTAGCGCTCGGGCGTATTCTGCGGGCTGTTCAAAATGAACGTTGTGCCCGGCCTTGTCAATGCTCTTGATTTTGATCTTACCCGACTCAGCCGACATCTGCCGGGCAATTTCCTGAAATTTAGTATCCAGCTCGCCCACTATCAAGAGTGTCGGGCATTTTAATTCTTTTAGTTTGTCCCAAAGCGGCGGCTGTGCGCCCAAGCCCATGAAGCGGAGCGAGCCGGCCAGCCCTCGGGGGGCGTTCACCAGACGTTTTTGCAGAAGTTCTTGAAATCTTTTTTTGTTCTTTTTAAGCGGTTTAAAAAGCGGCTGTTCATACCATTTATGCACGAATTCCGCCAGCGGCGCTTTTTCCAGTTCAAGTGCCAGCAGGCCGTCTGATTTTTGCCGCTCTATTCTTTCCTTTTCAGTTTTGAGACCGGGTGAAGCCGATTCCAGAATAACTTTGTTTAGATGGTCGGGATAATTTAATGCCACAAAAAGTCCGAGCCGCCCGCCCATCGAGTAGCCGACTAAATCGAATATGCCAATTTTGAGCTTATCAATAATCTTAATAATTAATTTGGCGCATTCCGGCATTTTGAAATGCGATTCATCGACGTCTAATGATTGCCCGTGTCCGGATAAATCAATGGTGATACAGTGGTAATTTTTTTGAAGCGATTCGATAATTTCATTCCATGAGCCGCCATTCCCCATAAAGCCGTGCAGAAACAGAACTGACGGATTTTTTTTGTCGCCGTGAGTTTCGTAATGGAGTGAATGGTATTGCGGCATATTTTTTAAACTTTGGCTAACACGGTCTTGACGGCCTGACTGATTTGTTTATTCAATTCCAGATTGGCCTGGCGCTCGGTGCTGACTTCTATAATGGAAGATCTTTTTTTCTTCTGTACAGCAGAATAAATTTTGGTCAAATCGGCGATTGATTTGGGATTACGGTAGCTAATATCGAATTGTTCTGCGGATTTCTCAAATGACAATCCGTGCGGCGTTCCGAAGTATGGCTCAAAAGCTTTGCCGATCTCGGTCACCGGCAGAAATGAAAAAATCCCGCCGCCATCGTTATTGATTATGACAATTGTCAAAGGGAACTTCGATTGTTTTAATAAGGCCAGAGAATTCAAATCGTGCAAGAAAGCTAGATCTCCTATGAGAAGTGTCACCGCTCTTCGGATGCCATTAGCATAGCCGACAGCTGTGGCGATAGTGCCGTCGATACCGCTGGCGCCGCGATTGTATTCTACCGGCACACTCGCGCCATCGGAAACAGCATACATATCCATCTCCCGCACCGGGAGACTTGAGCCAAGAAAGAGCGCGCCCTCTTTTGAAATATGATTTGATACAATTCTCGCGACGGCCGGTTCGGTGATGAGCGCATTTTGGGGAGTGTCTAATATTTTTCTCAAAGCGCCGGCGACCGTTTTTGATAAATGCTTAAAGTGCTCGGCCTGTTTGCTAATTATTTTTTTGGAAGTACGTCCGATGATTTGTCGGCAAAAATCCGTTACATTACATTCAATGCGCAAAGTTACCTGATGGTTGGGGTCATGCCGCTTGGGGTGGTCGGCAATTCTGATATAATTTTCGGGGCGCGCTGATTCCAAAAACTCCAGCAGTCGCTTCGACACGGGCTGACTTCCGAAATGCAGAACTGTCTCCGGTTGGAGCTTTTGAAGTTTCTCTGAAAGGAGGAGTTGATCATAAAACGGAATCACATTGCGGTTCTTGACTCCAAGCCGCAGTCCCGAAGCGATATCCGGCAAGACCGGCCAGCCGATTTTTTGAGAGAGCGATAATACCTGTGATGATTCTTTCAATTTTCCCGCAATGATTATGCCTGATTTTGATTTGTTAATAATCCCGGCTATTCTATTCAATGCCTCGTTGGACAAGGCGCTGTTAGAAAGCTCATATGTTGTGTAAGGCGACGAACTCTCTAACCATTCGGCCATACTTTCAAGATATTTCTTAAATGATTCTTTTTGGCCGGTGGGGGCCAGCGGCTCGCGGAACATAAAATTAAGATGCACCGGTCCCGCGGGTGACCGGAGCGCCCGATAGGCCGCCTGGTCAATTGTAGTCAAAATAAATTCCGGTGGAATGTTTTTATCAGGGCAGGGGATATCCATCTGATAGCGGACATAATTACCGTAGAGATTGACTTGGTCAATAGTTTGATTGGCGCCGGTCTTTCTCAATTCGGGCGGTCGGTCGGCGGTTAAAATTATCAACGGAATATGGTCGGCTGACGCTTCAATCACCGCTGGAAAATAATTGGCCGCGGCTGTTCCCGAAGTGCAAATCAATACCGCCGGAAGTCCGGTGGCTTTGGTGTGGCCTAACGCATAAAACGCCGCGGCACGTTCATCAAAATGAACTGGCGTAGCCAGCTTGTTGGGCATTGCCCGTTTATTTTGCGAAACAGCGTAAACGAGCGGAGTAGAACGTGAGCCGGGAGAAATGACAAGACAGGTTACTCCAGTCCGCACCAATTCTTCCACGACCAGGGCGCCCCAGAGACCATTGATATGAGAAAAAGACGAGCGCATCAGCCGGTCACGGCGCTGATAAAGCTGCCGATTTTACTTTCAATTTCCGCCCACTCCAAAGCGGCTGTGGACCCTTTGACAATCCCCGCACCGCTGTGGAGTTTCAACTCTTTCCCCTTAACCAGTCCCGAACGAATGGCCACCGCCATTTCTGCCGAATTGTGTCCGAGCCAGCCAACGACGCCTGAATACCAGCCGCGGTCGAATGGTTCGCACTCGGCAATTCGATTTTGCGCCGATTGCGATGGAAATCCGCCAACTGCGGAAGTTGGGTGCAACGCCTTTATAATTGCGGAGTCGTCAATATCAGGCCTGAGTTTTCCCATGAATTCCGTCTGTAGATGTTGCACCTGCGCCAGTTTGAGAAGCGAGCATTCTTTTTTCACTGAATAGTTTTCACAGAGAGATGTCAAGGCCGCCTTGATATTATCAACTACATATTTATGCTCGCGCAATTCCTTTTCGCTCTTCAAAAGTTCCTGCCCCAGTTGACGGTCACTCCCGGAATTTTGGCCGCGTGGTTTCGTGCCAGCCAGCGCTTCGCTGGTTATTTTTCTATTAAATCTCGAGTAAAGTTGCTCCGGTGAAGCGCCCAGGAAAGCCGTCCCTTTTTGCGGCTGAAAATAAAAATGATAACAGCGCGGAGTGGCCGCTGATAATCGTTTCAATAACCCCGCCGCATCGCAATCTTCCTTGAATTGAATGGTCGTTTGCCGCGCCAGAACAATTTTTTCGATCTTTCCTTTGGAGAAATCGCGGATTATGGAATCGACCGTACTTTCCCAGCCGTCATATGAGGGCTGGTCAATTCTTGATGCAATTTTGCCGTCGAATGAGTCGTCAGCATCATCATTTTGAAAGTATTGTTCCAGTTCATTAAAAATGTCGCTGGTTTTTTTTAAATCGGCTGAAGTCAAGTTACAGACCAGCTTCGTCTGCTTATTATCTCTGACAAGTTCAAAACGCGGCACGACCAAGCGGCATGATTTAAAAGCGCTCCAATCGGAACTCGATCCATTTTTCCCGCCCGCCGGGAAACGAATGCCGCCATACACCCGGACGCCTGCAACGCTTTCTTTAACCAGCCGGACCGCTTCGCTGATTATTCTCTCTACGTCATTGTAAGAATCGGCAGTAAGTAATGATGTCTCGCCCAAGCCGGCCATTTCGAACCCGCCGGTCCTGTCTGACCAGTAAACTTTTGAATCGGCCGATGCTGACTTGAGCCAGTCAATCGGTAACAGACCGGATTTTAGCTCCAATGAAATGCGATTAACCCGGAATTTGGCTTTGTCGGTGGAACTGACTGAACCGATTTTATTTTTCAGCGACTGGATTTTATCCGACCAATCAAATTTGCTTTTTGTATTAGTTATCGTGGTCACTTGGTTCCTTCGTAAATCATCGCCACGCCAAAAGTCTGCTGATGAATATTGACATTTTTGAATCCGGCATTTTCCATCAATTCGGCAAATTTTTGGCCGCCGGGAAATGTCTCCACGGTCTCATTTAGATAGCGATAGGCCGCCTTGTCGCCGGAAAAAAATCCTCCGAAAAAGGGTATAAAGTTTCGCAGATAAATCAGAAACATCCGGCGTAACATGGAGTTTGTCGGGAGTGCAAACTCCAGAATAAAACTCTTCCCGCCCGTTTTGAGCACCCGATACATTTCTTTAAATGAACTATCCACATCCGAAACATTTCTGATGCCGAAAGCGATAGTCGTGGCGTCAAACGAGTTGTCGGCTATCGGAAGAGCCAGAGCATCGGCCTTTATTAAAAAAGCTCTGTCAGAAAGTTTTTGCTCTCCTATTTTTCGCCGGCCAACTTGAAGCATCTCCCCCGACATGTCGATACCAATCCCCCAACGCATAAACTGATTATGCTTAAAGCCGCTCAAAAGGACATCGGCCGTACCGGTCGCCAAGTCGAGAACGCTTTCTGATTTATTTTGGCTCAGCAGCTTTGCTACCTTTTTGCGCCAGATTATATCCTGGCCGAATGAAAATATCCGGTTTAGAAAATCGTAGCGGCCGGCAATGCGGTCAAACATCCGGTGAACATCGTGTCGGGACGGAGATGGGGCCGCCTGACTTGAATGCGAATGCGTAATGGCAACTCCTGTAATGTTCATATTCCTTTTACTGCCGGCGCTTCCGATGCGCACGACAGACCCCAAAATAAGCTATAAACTAAAGCGAATTCAAGTCATTCTATTTCGAGGCGCCGGAGCCGATTTTTGCCCATTCTTGCTATCTTTGCTCCATTTTCTTACAATGCCGGTTCTTAAAAGTCAATTCGAAAGGAAGTTGTGAAATACAGGCGGGTCGGAAAGAGCGGACTCAAAATTTCTGAAATCTCGTTGGGCGCCTGGCTGACCTTTGGGCGCTCGGTCGATGACAAGAATTCAGAAAAGATTATTCACAGCGCCATAAGTCAAGGCGTCAATTTTATCGATATTGCCGATGTCTATGCCAAAGGAAAAGCCGAAGAAACCGTCGGTCAATGTATCAGGTCGATAAAACGCTCGGATTTGGTGATTTCTTCAAAAGTTTTTTGGCCCCTGTCGGACAACATCAATGATCGGGGGTTGAGCCGTAAACATATAATGGAGTCCATCGATAAGTCGCTCAAACGCATCGGCACTGACTATCTCGACATTTATTTTTGCCACCGCTCCGACCCTGAAACAGAAATTGAAGAAACCGTCCGTGCCATGGGTGATTTGGTTTCAAGCGGCAAAATACTTTACTGGGGAACGTCGGTGTGGGAACCGCATCAGATTGAGCAGGCCGTTAAAGCCGCCAAAAAATATAATACGCATCCGCCGATTGTTGAACAGCCGCGCTACAATATGTTGGACCGGCATATTGAAGCGGAGATAATGCCGATCGGCAAGCGCCACGGAATGGGATTCACAGTTTGGTCGCCGCTGGCCGAAGGAGTTTTGACCGGTAAATATAATGAAGGCGTTCCGCAAGCAACCCGCGGCGCCGGTAGTGAATGGATGAAAAATGACTTGAGTCCCGCCAATATTGCTAAAGTAAAAAAACTGTCGGCTCTGGCCCAGACGTTAGGGATTACTATGTCGCAATTGGCTTTGGCCTGGATATTAAGACGCGAAGAAATCAGCTGTGCTATTGCCGGCGCTACCAAAGAAGAACAATTGAAAGAGAATTTGGCGGCCTCCGATATCAAACTCTCCAGCGAGGCGCAGGCCAAAATAGAGCTGATTCTGGCCGGGGAATGACGGCATGAATCAGGCGAAAATTTATGTTGCCAGGTAATTAGTGAATTCTCAATATTTGCACATGCTTGAGCCATTACTCAAAAACATTTCAAGATATTTTATTCTCCTTTCAGCCGTTATTATTTTTCTAAGCAGTTGTACCAAGATCGACTATATCGGTGAAGAATACGCACCGACGACCAATGTCGAGATATATTTTTCGGAGGCAGATGTAACTCGCGAACACAAGGTAATGGGGCATCTTATCGCTACTGCCCCCGATTTGGTCAGCGCTGAAAAAATGCAGAAAGAAATGAAGAAAAAAGCCATGGCTAAAGGAGCCGACGCCATAATCATTTTGGGCATGGAAAAATATCAGTCGGGTGAGACCACCAACTATTCCGAGACCACCGTGGAAGGGACTACTAAAAAAGGAAACCCTAAATCCACCACCACGGCCACCAGCACCACGACCACCGAAGAAAAAAAACAAATCAAAGCCATTCTTATCAAATTTCTGTAGATTTCATTCACTTACATACTTTTAAACGCATTGTTTCTGCACTACCAAAATTTCTCCACGAAAATATTTGGCGTGACAAAGGCCAAATTGAATTGTAGCTTGTAACCTTGACTTAAAGGTCCCTATAACGCAAATGAACAATCTTCAATCCAACTATTCAGAAATATCAGACCATTATGGCAAGTCCGGGCCAATGCAAAAACTAGTTGAAGCCATCTCTGCCGCCGGCAAATCCCTTGATAATCTTCAGCCGGACGATTTAAAGTCGCTTGATGAATTTCATGTGCGCGGCCGAGAGGCAACTTTGGAATTGGCCCAGCTAGCCGGATTGGACAAATCAAAACACGTGCTTGATATCGGTTCAGGTATCGGCGGCCCCTCAAGATTTTTGACTTTAAATTATGGTTGCCGGGTGACCGGGATAGATCTGACGGAAGAATACTGCCGGCTGGCCGAGTTTCTAGCCGGCAAATTTAACTTAAGTGAGCGGCTCAGATATCACTGCGGCAGTGCGCTGGATATGCCGTTTGCTGATGAATCTTTCGACGTCATCTGGACCCAGCATGTAGCCATGAATATAAAAGACAAAACACAGCTCTATGACGAATCGGCCCGAGTGCTTAAACCGGGCGGAAAATTTGTAATTTATGATATTCTGGCCGGTTCCAGTCAACCCATACATTTTCCTGTCCCCTGGGCCAAAAGTCAGGAAATGAGTTTTTTGGCAACTTCCGGTGAAATGAAAACGTATCTTGAGAATGCCGGAATGAAAATTTCGAACTGGCAGGATAAAACTGAAGCGTCTTTAGAGTGGATTCGCACTATGAGAGAAGAATCGGAAAAAAAGGGGCCGCCGCTTTTGGGAGTTCATTTGCTCTTAGGTGATGGTTTTAAATTTATGATAGGGAATGTATATAGAAATCTCATGGAAAACAGGGTCGCAGTAGCCGAGATTATTGCAAAAAAAATCAAGTAATGAAAACTGTGTCGGCTGTCATATTATTGAGATAAAATTGGAAGGAGAAATCTAATGACAATGTTCTGGAAAACGATCAGAGCCGGATTATTTGGCTTGGTCTCTTTAATAATTCTGTTCGCCGCGAGTTCGTGCAACAAAGCGCCCAATATCAATCCGCCGGTGGCAATGGTAATTGCTCATCCCGACACCATTAATGGCGACATCCGCGAAGACAACTACTACTGGCTCCGCGAAAGAGGCGACTCGCAGGTGATTGCCTATCTTACAGCGGAAAACGCTTACACCGATTCGATGATGAAGCACACCGAGGGCGCACAGGAGACCATCTTTCAGGAACTCAAAGGACGTATCCGTGAAACCGATGAAGGAGTACCGGCCAAAAGAGGCCATTATTTCTATTACACCCGCACTGAAGAAGGGAAGCAGTATTCTATCTACTGCCGTAAAGCAGATTCTCTCACAGCGCCGGAAGAGGTACTTCTTGACGTCAATCAGCTGGCCGAAGGGCACGACTATTCTAATATCGGTGTTTATCAGGTCAGTCCCGATCATAATTTGTTGGCCTACTCACTCGATACTACCGGCGGCGAGACCTACGACCTGTATGTGATGAATTTGACCACCAAAGCGCTCCTGCCCGATGTCATCCACAACACCTCCTATTCCTGCGAATGGGCTAATGACAATAAAACAGTTTTCTACACTACGATGGACGAGACCAAACGCCCGGACAAAGTCCACCGCCACACCCTGGGAACTGACCCGGCTAAGGATGTTCTGGTATTTTCTGAACCGGTTCAGTCTTTTTTTGCAAGTATTTCACGAACCAGAAGTGATAAGTATCTGCTGATTTCCGTGGGGAGCATATCAACTTCCGAGTATCGTTTTCTTGACGCCAATACTCCGGCCGGAAAATTTACTGTTATCCAGCCCCGTCAGAAAGACATTGAATACTACGTCGATCACCGCGGCGACTTGTTTTACATAAGCTCAAATGAAAATGCCAAGAATTTCAAGCTTATGACGGTGCCGACAAAAACTCCGGCCAAAGCTAATTGGAAAGAACTGATTCCGCATCGCGATAGCGTCAAAATA
>Ga0214473_10005203_pt1 | contig 15617 bp, 14 predicted proteins | sample RVTome_7_FD_203509 | JGI IMG/M metagenome (GOLD analysis project Ga0214473, IMG submission 203509) | Soil microbial communities from uranium-contaminated site in the Upper Colorado River Basin, Wyoming, United States - RVT98D197 | ecosystem: Environmental > Terrestrial > Soil > Contaminated >... | reverse complement strand
CTCACCCCGGCCCTCTCCCCCTCCGGGGGCGAGGGAGGTCGGCAGCACCCTCTCCCCTCTGGGGAGAGGGCAGGGTGAGGGGTCTAGTGGTGAGGGGTCCGGTGGTGAGGGGCGGCGCCGGACGCGCCCATTCCGGCACGTCACCTTCGTGGCCGGCCTCGCCATCACCCTGGCCCTCGTGGTCACCGCCGCGGTGAGCCTCGTCTACACGCCTCGCGACCCGCTCGAGATGTCCATCGCGGGCCGGCTGCAGGGGCCCTCGGCGGCGTACCCGCTGGGCACCGATCAGTTCGGGCGCGATCTCCTGTCGCGGGTCATGCAGGGCGCCATCACCTCGATCCTGGTCGGGGTCATCGCGGTCGGCATCGGCATGGGGGCGGGCGTGGTCTTCGGCATCCTGTCCGGCTACTTCGGCGGCTGGCTCGACGAGGGCTTCATGCGGCTGGTGGACGCGGTCCAGGGCTTTCCGGCCATCCTGTCGGCGCTCCTGCTCGCGGCCGTCTTCAAGCCCACGCTCACCATCTCGATGGTCGCGATCGGTGTCGCCTTCCTGCCGGTCTTCGCGCGCCTCACGCGGGCGAGCTTCCTCGAGTTCCGCGACCGCGACTTCGTGGTGGCCGCCCGGGCCCTCGGGGCCGGGGACGGCGCGCTCATCGGCCGGCACATCCTGCCCAACACGCTGCCCCCGTTGATCGTCCAGGCCACCATCAGCTTCCCGGTGGCCATCCTGGCCGAGGCGGGCCTGTCCTATCTCGGCCTCGGGACCCAGCCGCCGAACCCGTCGTGGGGGCTCATGTTGAAAGAGGCGCAGGCCTTCCTCAGCCGCAACCCGTGGTATGCCATCTTCCCCGGTGGCGCCATCGCCCTGACCGTCCTGGGTCTGAACCTGCTCGGCGACGGGCTGCGTGACCTGCTCGATCCCAAGACCGCCTCGTAGGACGCGGGGTTGGCCGGCGGGGCGCGGTGGCGGATGTTTGTCTCCCCTAACACCCGGCGAGTGTGCTAGCCTGGGCTACGGTACCGGATGCCCAGGCGAGCTGCGGTCGGGCCGGCGTTCCCGCGAGCGAGTCAACTTCACAGACAATAGACGAACCAGAGAAGAAGGAGACCCATCCGTGCTTCGACCGCTCTTGTACGTCATCGGCACGCTCTTGGTGACGCAGGCCGCCGTCATCGCCACGTCGGTGTACCTGCACCGCGGGCTCGCGCACCGCGCGCTCAATCTGCATCCGATCGCCGACTGGGTCTTCCGGTTCATCCTCTGGTTCACGACCGGCCAGAACCGGCGCGAGTGGGTGGCGGTGCATCGCAAGCACCACGCCTTCACCGACACCGAGAAGGATCCGCACAGCCCGCTGGTGCACGGCTTCTGGAGGATCCAGCTCGGGAACGTCTACTACTACATCCGGGAAGCCCGGAACCCCGAGACCCTCGCGCGGTGGGCCAAGGACATCCGGGACGACATCTGGGACCGCGCCCTCTTCAACAAGGGCACGCTGGGCGGGGTGGTCGGCATCGCCGCGGCCATGCTGATCCTGGGGCCCGGCTGGGGGCTGCTCCTGGCGGCTTCCCACTTCGTGCTCTACGTCTTCGTGCTGGCCCCGTCCATCAACGGGCTCGGGCACTGGTGGGGCCGGAGGAACTTCCTCAACAACTCGGCCACCAATCTGCGCGTGCTCGCGTGGCTGACCGGCGGCGAGAGCCTGCACAACAACCACCACGCCTATCCCTCGAGCCCCAAGTTCAGCATGGGCCGCTTCGAGTTCGATCCCTCGTGGGTCGTGATCCGCGTGCTGATGCTGCTGCGGCTGGCCCGTCTCGTCGGTGAGAAGGTGAAGCTGGCCGCGTAGTCGGAGCCGCTGCTCGCGTCGCTCAGCGCTTCCGGACCACGGTGGGCGGCACGTCGGAGCCGTCGGTCGCGATGCGGCCTCTGACGACGTCGAAGTGATCCAGGACGAACTGGAGGGCGGGGACCCGATCGCGGAGCGCGGTCGCGGTGTCGAGTCCGGTGCCGTCCGAGCGCACGTAGTCGAAAATCAGATGCCCGCCGGGGCGGAGCACCGCGTGGAGGTGCTCGAGGACGGGAATCGGACGGGGCAGGTGCTCGAGGGTTTCGAGGCAGAAGACGCTGTCGTAGGCGCCACGGAGCGGGGCGTCGTCGTTGGACTCGATCGGCACCATGGTCACGAACCGGTCGTTCTTGAACTTCCAGCGGGCGTAGTGGAAGAGCAGGTGAGGGATGTCGGCGCCGACGAGACGCAGGTCCAGGTGCCGATACCGGCGGGCGAGCGCGGTCAGGATCGGGGCGACGCCGCAGCCGTACTCGGCGATCCGGCCGCCCCTCGGGACGTACGGGACGAAGGGATGCACCCGGAGCGGAGAGAGCGCCTGCCGGTAGGTGTAGGCGAAGAGGTAGTAGACGGAGCGATGGTCGCGCCAGGCCTCGAGGTGCTTGTCGTCGGAGGCCAGCTCGGGCTTCTCGATGTGCTCGAAGTAGGTCGTCTGCACGCGCTGCCGGTAGACGCCCGACAGGAAATAGAAGTCGTGGGGATGGATCGGCCGATTCCCCAGCTCGCCCACCCAATAGCGCTGGAACTCGTGGAACCAGTCGAGTCGCAGGTTGGAGTAGACGAGCCGGCGATGCAGCCCGGTCTTGACGAGGGCGCCGAGGGCGTAGAGACGCGCCCGGCCGCCGAGGAGGCCGAGGGGGCCGAGGCCGTCCGCGCTGCCCGCGCCGGGATCGGGGGCCGGGAGTGACGCCTCCTGCTCCTTGAGGAGAGCGGCAACGTCCAGCCGAACGTCATCGTACCGGTTCACGCCACTACCGGCCGAGCGCGCCGCACCACACGCAGAGATCGGCGCCGCTCCAGGCGAAGAGGACGAAGACCACCGCGATCATCAAGGTGACTACCGCGATCAGGACAGGGACATTCGTCCGCGGCTCCAGCTCTTCGACCTCCGCTCTTGAGCGTCTGGAATCGCAACGCCGCATAGTTTAGCATACGCGGCGATGCCCTCTGATTTGCGGCAGCGCCGCCTGACGCTCGCCTGCCTGGTCGCGGCGTTTCTCGTACTCGGTTGCTTTCTCGCCTGGGTGGTTCTCAACCACGACTACGAGGCCATGTACCTGGGGCTCGGGAATCTCGTCGTGCGGGGCGACGTGAGCCTCTACGAGGACGGGATGACGGGACACTGGGTGCCCCTCCCCTTCTACGTCTACGGTGCCGCCCAGGCGCTGCTCGGGCCCAGCCTGTGGCTGGGCCGGCTGCTGTCCATCATGATCAGCACCGGCGTCCTCGTGCTCACGTTCGTGGTGGCGGGGCGGTGGGGCGGTCCGGTGGCGGGGGCGGTGGCCGGCGCGCTCTTTTGCACTCACGGCCTCGTGATGGGGTATTTCGTCACCGTACATTTCGCTCCGCTGGTGGCGATCCTCCATCTCCTGGCCATCTACGTGTTGTTTTGCCGCGAGTGGGCCGAGCGTGATCTGATCGCGATGGCCATCGTCTCCATCCTCTTTCTCGTCAAGCCCCACTATTGGCCGACCATTCCATTCGTCCTGCTCTTCCTCCTGTGGCGGGCGCGGTCCGCCCGGCGGCGCCTCGCGCTGGTCGGGGTCGCCGGCGCCATCCCGCTGCTGTTCTTCGTGTGGGATCCGCGGCACCTGAAGATCCTCGCCTACGTGCCGGTCGTGCGGGCGTGGGTGGAGCCGCTCGGCTACCATCCCTGGCACGCCCTGGTCGAGGATCCGGCCGCGGTCTGGGTGTCGGACTACGCCGGGATCCAGTGGGAGACGACGGGATCCGGCCGCGTCCTCGAGATGGGGAAGGCCTTCGCGTTCCTCCTCAAGCGGTACGCCGTGTGGATGCTCGCGCTGGCCGTGTTCGGCGCGCTCGGCCTCGTCCAGGCCGCCCGGAAGCGGGGCTCCGCGCAGACGTGGGCGCCGGCGGGGCTCCGCTTCACGTTCGCCCTCTTCTGGTACCTGGTCGCGTGGCAGTTCGTGATCGTGGGCCCGTACATCAAGCAGAGCTTTGCCTACGTGGGCGCCATCGCGCCCCTGATCGCGATCGTCATCGGGTGCGCGTTCGCGGCCGCCTGGAGCCGTCTGGACCTGCCGGCGTGGTGCCGGCTCGCCGTGCTGGCCGGCCTGATCCTGGCCCTGGTGGTGTCACCGTGGGTCCACCGCTCGCATTCCCTGCCCCGGACGTTCACGCCGACCGCCGCCCACATTCCGGTGTTGCGATCGATGGCTCACTGCCTCCAGGCGGTCATTCCCGCCGACGGGCGGCCGGTGTTCCTTCTCGGCGATCCGATGCCGCTCTACCTCGCCGGGCGGCGCGGCTACCTGCCCCAGCTGCATGACCACCTGATGACATTCACGAGCGCGAGGGACGCCGCGTACTACGCGCGGGACGGCCTCTGGGGTCGGAGCGAGGTCGAGCAGTGGCTGGGGACGGACGCCCGCTACGCCGTCATCGAGCCGGGCGCGGCGGAGTTCTATGGGAACCGCAAGCCGTACGCGGAGCCGATGGCGCGCATCCGCTCGCTCCTCGCCGACCGCTTCACCCTGGTGGAGACGGTGCGGGGAGGGCCCCAGCTCGTCTTTCAGGTCTATCGTCGAACCGATGACGGAAAAGCCTCCGCGCCCGCGGGCGACGGGGCTGCCCGCGGGATGGAGGGACGCCGGTGTCCAAACACGTCCTCGTGACCGGCGGAGCCGGATTCATCGGCTCGAACGTCTCGGATGCGTTCCTCCGGTCGGGTTGGAGGGTTACCGTCTTCGACAACTTCTCCCGCCCGGGCGCCCTCGCCAATGCGCGATGGCTCAAGACCTCCCACGGCCGCCGTGTCCACATTCTGCGCGGGGATATTCGCCGGCTCCCCAGGGGCTTCGTCCGCCTGGTCGATCAGGCCGACCTGGTGATCCACAACGCGGGACAGGTGGCGGTCACCACGTCGGTCACCGATCCCCGTACCGACTTCGACGTGAACGCCGCGGGCACCTTCGAGGTGCTGGAGGCGATCCGCGCCTCCCGGCGCCGCCCCCCGATCGTGTTCTCGTCGACGAACAAGGTGTACGGAGGGCTGGCGGGCATTCTCACCCGACGGGTCGGAGGCCGCTACGCCCTCCTGGGCGCGCCCCACGGCATCCCCGAGTCGTTCCCGCTCGATTTCCACTCACCCTACGGGTGCTCGAAGGGAGCGGCCGACCAGTACGTTCGAGACTACGCGCGCATCTACGGGCTCCGGACCGTCGTGTTCCGGAAGTCCTGCATCTACGGGCCGCGACAGTTCGGGGTCGAGGACCAGGGCTGGGTTGCCTGGTTCACGCTGGCCGCGATCCACCGTCATCCCATCACGATTTTCGGGGACGGCCGCCAGGTGCGCGACGTGTTGTACAGCGACGATCTGGTGCGGGCCTACCAGGCCGCCTTCCGCCACATCGATCGGGCCGCGGGGCGGGTGTTCAACGTCGGGGGCGGGCCTCGCAACACGCTCTCGCTCCGCGAGCTGCTGGCCATACTCGAGCGGCTGCTGGGCCGCCCGATACCGGTGCGCTACGCCGACTGGCGGCCGGGGGACCAGAAGATCTACGTCAGCGACATCCGTCAGGCGAGGCGGCTTCTGGGATGGGCCCCCGCGATCGATCCGGAGCGGGGTGTGCGGCGCCTCTACGCGTGGATCCGGCGCAACCCCGGCTTGTTCCGGCACATGGCTAAGGGGAGGGCCTGATCGGCCGCCGCAGGTCGCGGAGGAAGAAGCGCAGGTACTCGGCGAGGTTCCGCCAGACCCGCATCTTGCTCCGCGAGCGCTTGGCGCCGTAGTTGTAGACCACCGGGGTCTCGGCGGCTCGGAGCGGGCGGAGGCGGCTCAGCTTCACGAGGATCTCGATGTTGGCGAAGAAGCCCTTGGCCTCGATGAAGCGGCGCCCGTACCGCCGGAAGGCTTCCTGGAGGATCTCGGCCCGGTAGCCCCGGTAGAAGAGCGTGTAGTCCTTCACGGGTGGGAGGTGGCAGTACACGCGCATCACCAGGTTGGCCCCCACGCTGAAGATTCTCCGGGTGAGCGGGAATCCCGCGTAGCCCCCGCCCGGTACGTAGCGCGACCCGCACACGACGTCACAGCCTCCGCTCAGCAGCTCGATGATCGGGCGGAGAGCGTCGAGGCCGTTCGTTCCGTCTCCCTCGATGGTGATGATGAGATCCGCGGGACGCGAGATGGCGGCGGCGTGACGCAGCCCGGTGTCGAAGGCGGCCGCTACCCCCCGGTTCACCTCGTGGGAGAGGAGCTCGAGGCTCATCGTCTCCTTCAGATGGCGGACGATCGACTCGGTGCCGTCGGTGCTGCCGTCGTCGACCACGATGATCTCGAGCTCGGGGAGGCCGAGGTCGCGGATGGCGGCCAGGTGCTGTCCGATCCCGGCCTCCTCGTTGTAGGCGAGGACGACGAGCCGGGTCGTCATGAACCGGTCTTCTCGGCGTAGACGGTCATGAAGTCTCCGAGGTCGACGGTGAGCGTTCGGTTCGAGAGGTGGAGCCGGCGGAGGGCGGCCCGCCCGGCCGCGCTCCCGCCCCGCCAGTAGGGTCCGAGCTTCGTGAGCAGATAGTCCCAGGTGACGACGTGCCCGTATCCGTGCCGGTGCGTCACCCGCCAGCCGGCCAGGGTGAGGGCCCGCGCGACGGTCTCCGGCGTGAAGTACCAGAGATGCATCCGCATGTACCAGGGCCAGCGGGCGCGGAGCAGGCGGACGATCCGGGTGTCGATGTTCATCGTGGTGAGCACGAGATAGCCCCCGCTCGGGACGAGCTCCCGCGCCCGGCGCAGCTCGCCGACCGGATCCGCGTAGTGCTCGAGGACGTCCCACATCGTGACCACCGCGAAGGACCCGCGCGGGAAGGGCGCGCCGGCCAGGGTGCCGCAGTGCACGCGATGCCCTTTTCCGGCCGCGATGCCGGCCGCCCACCGGCTGGGCTCGATCCCGGCCACCGTCCAGCGGCCGCGGACGGCCACGTCGAGGAACGCCCCCGTATAACAGCCCACGTCCAGGAGGGGACCCCGCCGCGGAACGTGCGACTCCAGGCGTCGGAGCGCCCGCGAGAAGGTCGCGGCCCGGGCCGGCTCGTTCTCGAGGTACAGCGTGTCTTCCACGTCGGCGTAGAGGGACACGATGGTGGCGTCGTCCTCGCGGGGGCTCCGGAAGCGCAGGCCGCAGCCGTCGCAGGCCACGATCTGACCGAAGCTCCCGTGATCGAGGCTCGTGCAGGCGACGAGCGCGGCGTCGTCGAGGCGAGGGCCCCGGCGATCCCGCATCACCGGCGTGACGCTCGCGCCCCGGCAGAGCGGGCACGGCACGGTGTGGAGCGCGGGGTCCTCGAGGCGGCGCTCCACGCTCAGCCGTCGGCCTTGAATCGTTCCTGGCAGTAGAGCAAGTCGCCCAGGCAGCCGGTGCAGAGCTTGCCGCTGTTTTCCTTGCCGGGAAGTGGCCAGCACCGGTCGGCGCACGCGACGCGGAACTCGCCCACCGTCAGCATCGTGCAGTAGCACAGGATGATCGCGTCGAGCGGCTCGGGGACGGTCTCGCTCATCACTTGAAGTACGTGAAGAGGTGGTCGAAGAGCGCGAGATCGCCGGCGGGCTCGCGGCGGCGGACCACATAGCTCGCGAGCCGGAACAGGGACTTCGTCTCGACGCGAGCCAGCGCCTGGCCGGCGTGCTCCCGCGCGAGCGGCACCTCCACGTGGGCACGCGGTCCGAGCTGGACGGCGTGCCCCACCCGGTCGGTCCCGTAGTACGCGAACACCTGCGCCTCGGCGGCGGCGAAGCGCGCGAGGTTGCCGAGCATCACCGAGCAGCGCTCCGCGAAGGGGCCGCGGCGGAAGAGGTAGGTGTCGAAGTTGTTGAGTCGGGTCGCGGCGCCGAGCCGATCGGGCACGCCGCCGAGGGCGGAGCCGACCGCGTAGTAGAGCGGGGGGGAGGAGGAGCCCCGGCGATGGAGGTACCCGTAGTGGTGGGGGCGGTACGGGAACACCGTCTCGTCATAGCGCGCGTCCAGCACCACCATCACGCGCTCCCGCACGGCCGCGTCACGCAGCCGGGCGTCGAGGTCGACGATCTCCTGCCCGGTCTCTACCGGCCACCCGTGGAGAAGCTTGCCCCCTTCGTCGTAGATGCTCACGTCCAGAGCCGCCAGGCGCCGGCGGGCGTCGGGGTCGCGCTGGTGCACCAGCTCGATCAGATGGTCGTAGCCCGGCTCGTGGAACGTGGCCGAGAGCAGCGCCGACCACTTACTTGACATGCATCAGCGAGAGCGGGCCGGAGAGATCGCGGCTCCCCGCGCCCAGCACGTAGAGGTTGAACCACGCCGCTCCCTGCAGCCGGAGCCGCCAGACTGCGGTGCCCCGGTCCGGACGGCTACCCAGGGTCAGGACGTCGAGCAGGGCCGAGCCCATGGGTGCGAGGCGCAGCAGCCGGGTCCCGATTGCACGGCCGTCGACGCTCGCGGCCACCCGGATCCGGTTCGGCACGTTGGAGAGGTTCATCAGCAGAAGATGGGAGCAGCTGTCCGGTCCCACGTAGACGTACTGGTCGCGCACGAACGCCGGGAGGGCGCGGCCCACGAGGCCGAGCACCGTCTGCGCCACGGCCAGGAGGACGCGGGCGTGCAAGGGATAGGTCTCGGTGAACTCGCCCCGCCCGTGGGTAGCCGTGTAGCTGGCTTCATGGGAGAGGGTTGCGTAGAGGTCGGAGTTGATCCGGTCTCCCTCCACCGTCACGAAGCCGCAGCCGCCGGGCGCCGGGTCGAGCGCGAGCTCGACGGTGTCCGCGGCGCTCTCCAGAGAGACCTGATAGCGCCGGCTGGGAGCGCCGTTGGCGTCATACTGGACCAGCGACACGGGGAACGGCCCCTGGTTATAGCCCGCCTTGAAGCGCGACTCGACGTTGCTCAGGACGAGGACGCACTGAAGGCCCGGCCGGATGAGCCAGGGCAGGTAGTAGATCGGCTTGCGAGAGACCGCGAGGAGCTGTCTGGCGAGACTTCTGAGACCCATTGGCCCAAAAGCCTAACATGCCCCCCGTTGCGACCCAAGGACCGGACCCAGAATAACCTTGACGGCTTCCTGGCCCGTATGTTCAAGTATTGAACAGTCGAGAAGCGCCATGGAACGCCAGCTTGAGCGGAACCTGGAGATCCTCACGGCCATCGGGGAAGGCCGGCCCCTGACCCAGCGGGCGCTGGCCGAGCGACTGGGCCTGGCCCTGGGGCTGACCAACCTCTACCTCAAGCGCCTGGCGAAGAAGGGCCTGATCAAGATCGGCGGCTTCTCGCGAAAGCCGGCAGCCCGCAAGCGGCTGAACTATCTCCTGACCCCGCAGGGCGTCGTCGAGAAGACCCGTCTCACCTACGAGCACATGGCCTACTCGCTCAATCTCTACCGCCGTGCCCGTCAGGCCCTGCGCGAGCACCTGAGCCGTCTCCCCGAGAGCGGCCTGAAGCGCCTCGCGCTCTGCGGCACCGGCGAGGCGGCCGAGCTCGCCTACCTGACCCTGCGCGAGTTCGGCCTCGAGCCGGTCGGGGTGTTCGCCCCCGAGGGCGGGGGGAGGTTCCTGGGGTTCCCCGTTCGCGCCATCGCGGAGCTGCCCGACGAGGTCTTCGACGGCGTGATCCTCGCGACCTTCGACCGTCCCGAGCCGCTGGTCGCCGAGCTGGCCGCTCTCGGCATCGATCGGACGAAGATCCTGCCGCTCCGAGGGCTCCTGCCGATGCCGAGCGGGGTGGAGGGCGCTCCGTGACCCGCGCCGGCGACTTCCGCCGGCTCCTCTGGCTCTTGCGGAAGTATCTCGCTCCGCACTGGCGGGCCGTGCTGGTCCTGCTCGCGGTGAGCTACGTCGCGATGGGGCTGGCCGCCCTGTTGCCGGTTCTGATGGCGCCCATCCTCGATCTCGCCCTGGGCCAGCCGGTCCAGCCCGCCGCGCCGGGCGGACGGGTGTCGCTCGGCGGGCTCACGCTCAGGAACCTGGGCGCGGCATTCTTCCAATGGGTTGGCGTGCAGGGTGTCGAGGACCGGTTCCAGGCCATGCTCATCCTCTGCGGGGTCTACGTCGCGGTCGGCCTCCTGAAGGCCTGGACGGACTTCGCGACCTACCTGCTGGCGCTGTGGATCCGGGTGCGGGCGGGAGCGGCCATGCAGATGGATCTCTTCCGCCATCTCCTCGGGCTCTCGATGAAGTTCTTCACCCAGCGCCGGGCCGGCGAGCTGGTCTCCCGCCTCGACGCCGACACGCGCGGAGCGACGAGCGGGCTCGAGACCATCGTGGGCACCTTCCTGACCGCCCCCGTGCTCCTCGCCTTCTACGGGTATCTGCTGGCGCGCACGAGCCCGCGGCTCGTGGTGGCCGCGCTGGGGGCGGCCGTGCTGCACTACGCGGTCACCCGGCTCGTGCGGGGGCCGATCCGGCGTCTGGCGACGGACCAGTACTCCGTCTTCGCCGACCTCGTGGCCCGCTTCCAGGAAGCGCTGGTCAGCATCCGGGTGGTGAAGTCGCTCGGGGCCGAGACCTTCGAGCTGGCGCGGGCGGCGCGCACCCTGCGCGAGGTGATGCGCGTCAACGTGAAGTTCGGCGTCTACAAGCACATCGAGACGCCGTCGCGCGGGATGATCAACTACGTGGTCGAGGCGGGCTTCCTCCTGCTCGCGGCCTGGGATCTGCTGGCGGGCCGGATGTCGGTCCCGACCTTCCTGCTCTTCCTCTACGTGGGCCGGGCGGTGATGGCCCAGCTCGGCTTCCTCGGCGAGGCCTACAGCCAGATGCAGTCCACCCTGGCCGCGGCGACCCGGGTGAGAGAGCTGTTCGCCCTCGCACCGGAGGTCAAGGACGGCCCCTCGCCGATCAGTGAGTTCCGGGACCGGATCGTGCTGACCGACGTGTCCTTCGACTACGGCGCCGAGCCGGTCCTCGAGCGCGTGAACCTCGAGATCCGCAAGGGGGAGATGGTGGCGCTGGTGGGCCCGAGCGGAGCCGGCAAGTCCACTCTGGCCGACCTGATCCTCCGGCTCTACGACCCGGTGCGGGGGGTGGTCACCATCGACGGGCGCGATCTCCGCACCCTCAAGCAGGACGCCTACCGCCGACTCTTCGGGGTCGTCTCCCAGGAGGCGCTGCTCTTCAACGCGACCATCCACGACAACATCGCCTACGGACGCGACGGACTCTCCGACGCCGACATCGAGCGCGCGGCCCGTATCGCGAATGCCCACGACTTCATCATGGAGTTCCCGGAGGGGTACCGGACGGTGGCGGGGGATCGCGGGATCCGACTGTCGGGCGGCCAGCGGCAGCGCGTGGCCATCGCGCGCGCCATCGTCGCGAGCGCCCCCATCCTGGTGCTGGACGAGGCCACCAGCTCGCTGGACAGCGAGTCGGAGCGCCTGGTGCAGCAGGCCATCGATCGGGTCATCCAGGGCTCCACCTCCGTCGTGATCGCGCACCGGCTGTCCACGGTGCTCCACGCCGACAAGATCGTCCTCATCGCCGAGCGCGGCATCCAGGCCGTCGGCCGGCATGCCGAGCTGCTCGCATCCAGCGATCTCTACGCGCGGTTGTATCGATCCCAGTTCGTCGAGGCGGAATCCACCGCCCGTCTGTGAAGGAGCTCCCCATCATGAAGCTCGCCATCCTCGGCCTCGGATCCATCGGCCGCCGCCACCTCGGCAATTTCCGCACGGTGGGGGTCGAGACCCTCGCCGTCTACGACGTGGCTCCCGCGCAGCGCGAGGCAGCCGCGAAGGATTTCCCCTTCGCTACCGTCGTGACTTCCTCGGAGGCCGCGCTGGAGGGGGCGGACGGCGTGGTCATCTGCACCCCGCCCGACTCTCACATCGCGCTCGGCCGCCTGGCCGCCGAGCGGGGAGCCCACGTCATGATGGAGAAGCCCTTCGCCCGGTCGGTGGAGGGGATCGAGGAGCTCCTCAAGTTCTGCGACGCCAAGGGGGTCCGGGTGCTCACCGCGTACAACTGGCGCTACTGGCCACCCATGCTCCTCGCCAAGAAGCTCCTCGAGGAAGGCCGCATCGGCCCGATCCGCACCGCCCGCACCGAGTACGCGTATCACCTCACCTCTCGCTACCCCCCCGGCAAGGACTACCGCAAGTTCTACATGGCCGACGCCAAGCAAGGCGGTGGGTGCGTCCTGGACGAGAGCCACGCGATCGACTACATGCGCTGGCTCGGGGGGGAGATCACCGACGTGAGCGCGGTGGTGGACCACATCTCGAGCCTGGAGATCACCACCGACGACGTGGCGGACCTGACCGTACGGTTCGCCTCGGGGGCGGTGGGCAATATCCACATGAACCTCTTCGCCTGGAACATGCACGGCCACTTCGAGTTCCTGGGCGAGCGGGGCGCGATCCAGTGGCGGCGGTTCGAGAACGAGATCCGGGTCTTCGACGGCCCGGCCAACCGGTGGGAGGTCTACCCCTTCACCTGCCTGCTCAACGACGTGTACATCGAGGAGGCCCGGCATTTCCTCGCGTGCATCCGCGGCGAGGCCAGCCCGGCCTGTGACGGCTGGGACGGACTCAAGACCATGCGCGTGATCGACGCGGCGCGCAAGTCCGCGGCCGCGGGCCGCTGGGTGAAGGTCTAGGGCGTGGCGGGCGGAGCCTACGCCTTCGGCGTCATCCCCGCCCGGGGCGGCTCCAAGGGCGTGCCGGGGAAGAACCTCCGGAAGCTCGGCCCGCTGTCCCTGATCGGCCACGCGATCGCGTCGGCCCGCGAGTCACGGCTCCTCTCGCGCTTCATCGTCTCCACCGACAGCCCGGAGATCGCCGAGGAGGCGAGGCGCCACGACGCGGAGGTGCCCTTCGTCCGCCCCGCCGAGTTCGCGTCCGACGAGGCCGGCATGCTCCCGGTGCTCCAGCACGCGGTGCGATGGCTCGAGGCCGCCGCCGGCATTCGACCGGATGTCGTGGTGACCCTCCAGCCCACCTCGCCCTTCCGCACCGGCGCCGAGATCGACCGCACGATCGAGAAGGTGCTCGAGACCGGCTGCGCTTCGGCGCAGACTCTCGTGGAGACGTCCTACCCGCCCGTCTTCATGAAGACGCTCGACGGAGACCGCACCGTGGACCTCTTTCCCGAAGGACGCCGGCTCGTCCGGCACCAGGACGCTCCGCCGGTCTACCAGCCGTCGGGCGCGGTCTACGTCACGCGCTATGCCACCCTCATGGAGCAGGGGGCCATCCTCGGCGAAGACAACCGGGGCGTGGTGATGAGCTTCGAGGCGTCCGTGAACATCAACACCGAGTGGGACGTTCTCCTCGCCGACGTCATCTTCCGCGAAGGCCGGGCGCCGATCCCGCCCACTCGGAGGTGAGAGGGCGATGCCGGGACGGCTCCTCGTTCTGGGCGCGGGCGGCCACGGCCGCGCGGTCGCGGATCTCGCGGTGGCGTGCGGCTGGACGGTCACCGGCTTCACCGACCCCACCCCCGGTCCGGACGTGATCGGCGCCGACGGGGACGTCGTCGAGCTCGCGCGGGCCGGACGCGTGGATGGGGCGATCGTGGGAGTGGGCAACACCGCCCTCGCCCGGCGCGCCGAGCTCTTCGGCCTCCTCCAACGAGCGGCGGTACCCCTTCCGAGCCTGATCCACCCTCGGGCCATCGTGTCGCCGACCAGCCGCGTCGACGCGGGCGCGGTCGTGTTCCCGGGAGTCCTCGGTGCCCACGTCACCGTCGGCCGCAACGCGGTGATCTACAGCGGTGTCGTCGTCGAGCATGACGGCCACATCGGCGATCACGCCTATCTCTCGCCCGGCGCGATCCTCTCGGGCGCGGTGACGGTGGAGGCGGGGGCCTTCGTCGGCGCCGGCGCGGTCCTGCTTCCCGGGATCAAGGTCGGCGCGGGAGCCACCGTGGCCGCCGGCGCCGTCGTGACCCGCGACGTGGCCCCCGGCGCCACCGTGCGCGGCGTGCCGGCGCGCCCGGCGGACTTCCCGGGATGAGCCGGGTCCTGCTCGTCACCGAGGCGACGCGGAGCATCGGTGAGTTCCGGCGCCCCTGGGTGCGCCGCCTCCACGCCGGCTACGTCCGCCGCTACCGACGGGCGGTGGCCCGTGCGGCCGCGCGGCTGGCGCCGGGCAATGAGCTGACCGTGCTCACCGCCCGCCAGCTCGTGGACGCCGCCGCGCTGCCCACCGGCGTCGCCGTCCGCTACTACGACGACGAATCGTTCCGCGTGGACTCCCGGGCGCTCGCCGACCGCACGCGCCGCCTGGCCTCCGGGTGGTGGCCGACGCCGGCCGAGGAGCCCGCGCTCTCCTACCGGGGCGTGTGGCTGCCGGACCTCCTCACCGTGGCCAAGGCGCTGGTCCTCCGGCTCGAGGTGGTGGAGCGGCTGGGCGTGCTCGAGCAGGTCCTCGAGGAGACCAAGCCCGAGAAGCTCTGGCTGCTCGGCGGCGCGTCCGTCCCCGAGCGCCTGGCGAGGCTCCTCGCGCAGGGACGCGACCTCGCCACCCGCGTCGCCTGGCGGAGTCCCTGGCCCCGCCTCTTCGCGGCGGCCCAGGCGGCGCTCTTCCCTCGCGAGGAGCGGATCCGCCTCCGCGCCCTCGTCGACCAGCGGCGGCGGGCGCCGCTGGCCTTGCCCGCCGGAGGCAGGCGGCTCCTCTTCGTCACGTGCCGGAGCCGCCACCATTTCGTCGTCGACCCCCTGGTGGCCGCGGTGCGGGCGGGGGGCGGGGAGGCCTGCGTCCTCGTCAGCTCCGACGAGGACCCGGAGCTGGCCGCGCGCGTCCGGGCGCTGGCGGACGCGGGCGTGCCGGTCGCCTACGCCATGGACTACCTGCCGCGGGGCGAGGCCCTGGCCATCGTGCGCCGGTACCGCCCCATCTTTCGGCGGGCCTGGCGTCGGGTCGCGCGCGATCCGGAGCTGGGCGCGCGCCTGGACTGGCACGGCGTGTCCTTGCTCCCCGTGCTGCGCCCCTTTCTGCGCGCGTCCGCGGAGCAGAGCTTGCTCACGGCCCTCCTCCACCAGGAAGCGGCCTTCCGTGCCTTCGACGCGGTGCAACCGGAGGCGGTGGTCATCACGAGCGACCGGCGCTATGCGGAGCGGGCCGCGGCCGTGGTGGCGCGCGCGCGAGGCGTGCCGTCCGTGCTCTTCTCCGGCACGCTCGTGCTTGCCCGCGATCGCACCAATGCGTTCGACATCGGGGACCGCGTCCTCGTCATCGGCGAGCACCTTCGCCTCACGCTGATGGAGGAGGAGGGCATTCCCGACGGCCGGATCTCGGTGATCGGTGACCCGCGCTCCAATGCCGCCCGGCTGGTGTCGCGCCCCAAGCTCCGGGCCGACGTGTACCGGGACTTCGATCTCGCCCCGGACCGTCCGCTCCTCGTCCTGGTGTCCAAGTACGTGTCGCTGCTCTTCTCCAGCCAGGAGAAGGAAGGGCTCTACCGGACGGTGTTCGAGGGCGTGCGCCGGCTGGGCGATAGCCACGTGGTGGTCAAGGTCCATCCCAACGAAGATCTGGGGCGGCTGCGCGAGCAGGTGGCCGAGTGGGGGTGGGCCGGCGCCATCCTGACCAAGGACTACGACATCCACCGGCTCTTCCGCGCCGCCG
>Ga0214473_10005202_pt1 | contig 15620 bp, 15 predicted proteins | sample RVTome_7_FD_203509 | JGI IMG/M metagenome (GOLD analysis project Ga0214473, IMG submission 203509) | Soil microbial communities from uranium-contaminated site in the Upper Colorado River Basin, Wyoming, United States - RVT98D197 | ecosystem: Environmental > Terrestrial > Soil > Contaminated >... | reverse complement strand
CTGCGGCGTCACGTACTGGCCGGCAAAGACCTTCTTTTCCAGCACAGTCCCGCCGATGAGGCTCCGCAGAGCAAGCGTCCTCGTTGCTTTGCCCGTTTGCTCGATGGCCTGGATTTCCTCAGGAGGCACGTCCCACAGTTCCATCTTCCGGCGCGATGATTCGGTCATTGCCTGCTGACCAAAAATCTCGGACGGCCCTTTCTGGTCGCCGCGCAGCGCGGTCAAGTATTCGTCCTGCGCGATCAGGAACTGCGGGCTGTAGATTGCCAGGAGCGGGTCCCCCGCACCCACTTTCTGGCCGGTGTACTCGACGAACAGCTTCTCGACCCAGCCCTCCGTCTTGATGTGGATGTGGGCCACCTTCGTCTCGTTGGGCCGCACAATGCCCACGGTCCGAATCGTCATTTGCAGCGGGACCAGCTCGACCTGTCCCACGGTGACCCCGATCCGCTGCTGGATCGCCGCCGCAATCGTCAACTCCGTGTAACCGGGGACCTGCGTCGGCGCGGTCGTGGGGGCGCTGGTTGGCTGGCCCATTTCCATGCCGGGCATCTGGGCCTGCATGCTGGAGGCACCGGCCGCGTGTTCGTGCCGATCTTGCCCCGGTGCGCCCCACGCAAAGGCGTAGACCAGGCCGACGGCCCCCAGTGCCGCGATTCCGCCAATGGTCGTCATCATTTTCTTGTGTGTCATTGCACACCTCGGTGGGCAGAGAGAAGTGCGTCAGAACAGATAAGCCGCGAGCGCCTGGCGCGCGAAGTCCTGGACGAACATCCTCAAGTTTTCCGCGAGCTGCGCGGCATTTTCGTTGAACACTGCATCGCCTGGCTGACAACCGGCCAGCAAAGGCACCAAGACAAAAGCCGCGGCAACCCGACCCAAACGTCTAAACAGGATTCTCATGGCTGACACCTCGTCTGATACTCGGCGCCTCAGCGATCTTCCCGCTCGCCAGCGAACGCGGCTCGTTCCGCCGTGACTTCGCCGGCGACCATGTCGTCGTCCCCGGGCGCTACCTGTGCGCCCTGCTCCTCGGCCGGTGCCGAGGCCGGCTGCGTTGTGGACGGCGCGACGAGGAATTCAGGCACCCTCCCGGCGAGCTGCCGTTCGAGGTTCGCGGCGCTGACCGCCAGATCCCGAACTGCCGCTGCATGAGCGAGCCGCGTGCGAATCAACTCGCCCTGAGCCAGCAGGACCGTGAGAATCGACTCCCGGCCGGCCTGATAAGCAGCCTCAGCCAGCCGCAGGTTGTTCACCTGCAATGGGACGAGCGACTCCTGCAAGATGCGGGCCCGGTCCTCGGCCAGACGCCGTTGCGTCAGCGCCGCGCGCACGCCCTCGACCACGCGCTGTTCGATCTCCTCGTAGCGCTGGCGCCGCTCCTGCGCCCGAAACTGCGCCTTGGCGATCTGCGCCTGGTTCTGGTCGAAGATCGGCAGCGGCACGTCGAGCGACGGTCCCAGCATGAGGTCCATCTCCCGGTTGCGCTCCGACCGTCGCTGCCGCACGGCTTCGATCTCCGGCGCCATCAGCCGGCCCGAGGCGACCGACGCCCGCGCCGTGTCCGCCAGGATGTTCCGGCCGGACATGGCGCGGCGTGCAGGCCGCTCGCCAGAAATGCCGATTCCCAGGTTTTGGATCACGCGTAATCGCTGCTGCTCGAAATCAGCGAGGGCGGATTCGAGCTCCCAACGCGCGGCCTGCACGTCCAGCCGCTGGAGTAATGCGGCCTCGACGAACATGGATTCGTCGCGCGAGGCGGGAGTGAACGGGGTGTCGAGGGACAGCGGCTGAGGGCGCCAATCGTCCGGGGCGCGGGCCACGCCCGTCAGGCGGAGCAACGTCCGCTGGGTGACGCGGTAGTCGCTGCGGAACTGGAGGAGATCGAGATCGGCTTCCAGGTAGCGGGCGCGCAGGAGGTTTACGTCAAGCTGCGACGTTTCCCCGGCGCGCAAGCGGGCCTGAGCGATGTCCGTCGCCTCTTGCAAGATACGCAGGTTCTCCTGCTCGAGCTCGGTCGCCAGCGACAGGTATTGCAGGTTGTAGTAGTTGGTCTTCGCCTCGGTGGCGAGGGCGATCGCCGTGTCGGTAAAGGAGAGGACGCGCTGCTGGAGCATCGCCTGCGCCGCGCGCTTCCGGCTGGGGATGAGCCACAGGTCCGCAAAATCCTTGGACAGGCCGAACGTAAAGTTGGCCAAGCCGCCGGCATCCGGGAACCCAAACATCACCGACAGCATGGGGTTGGAGAGCAGTCCCGCTTGGACAAGGTCAGCTTTCGCCTGGCCGATCACGGCCACGTCCGCCCGCAGCGAGCGGTTGTTGACCAGGGCGAGGTTGACCACTTGCTCCAGGGAGACCGTCCCCGACGCATCGGGTTGGAGCTCCTGCAACTCCGGGTGACTCGCCCATTGCGTCCGCAGACCCGTGCTGCGCTCCATCGCGGCGTCGGCCTGACGGAGCTCAGGCCCATGCTCGATGCGCGTACACGAGGCCAGGAAAGAACACGCCGATACCGCCGGCACCAGCCATCCACTCGCTCGCAGTCTCGCCATTTGATCGACCTCGACAACACAACCGCGCCTTGTGCCGCAAAACGTGACGGGACCATTCTCCGACCCGAGGCCGGTTCCGTCCACCAGTCACGGATGCTCCGGGCCTCGCGCCGGGGGCGTTCGTCGATCGAGCGCCACACGCCCGGCGCTTGCTACCACGCGTAGTGATTCAGACCATAGATGAGTGAGCCGCCGAAGAAGCCCGTCGCGGCCACAAGCGACGCACCCGCAAAGAGAGCCAACCGGTAAGCGCGCGTCCGCCGCGGGGTCGGCGAGCGACGAGACCGTTCACCCAGCGCCAGGACCACCAGCGACCAGAGCGCGGTCGACGTTCCAAGCCAGCGGTGCGTGGTGAGCACCCAGGACTTGTCGACCAGGTGAAACCCACCAAAGAACCAACCGAGCACGGCCGCCGCCACCGCCCCGATCGCGCCGAACCAGAGGCAGAAGCGGCCGGCATCCGCGAAGACGGGGCGGCGCGTGACGATCAGCAGCAGCTCGGCGATGGCGGCGCCGAGGAGCATCGCGATTGGGAAGTTCACCATCGGCGGATGGAATTTGCCGAGCCAGGCCATCAACCGGCCCAAGCCGTGCGCCGCGCCACGTTCGTGCTCGTGCGCGTGGTCGAGCGTGTGGTCGTCCGCTTCCCCAATGCCAGCGCGGTGCTCGTGATCCGGTGCGGCATTTTCCGAGGCCTGGTTGTGCTTGTGATCCTCGGTTGCGCCCGCGGAATGCGCGTCCGCCGAGCGGGGTTCGTCGTGTGAAGTCAGTTCGGCCAAGCGGGCGGCATAGCGCTCCGGGTTGGGCTCGAACTTGGCCAGGCACTTCTCGCAGCAGAATGCGACGGTCTGCCCCTGGTAGGTGGTCGTGAACTCAGGCTTGGCTTCCTCTTCGGTCATGACCGGGCAGTAGCGGTTAATTGCGGGTTGCGTGGTTGCCGCTTCCTGGCCTATGGCGCCCGGCGGGTACAGCCCACTGAGAGCCCCAATCAAAAGCAGCCGACGAAGCGCGGGAAACGTGACCTTTTGCGGCATTCTCGAAACCTCGGCACGCGGCGCCGCAGCAGCTCGTGAGGCATATCGTACACGCGCAGCGGCGGTGATGCAGGACCGCCGCCGAAGCGCATACGCGGTCTCTGTTTCCGCCGCCATTGGGCGTGTGGTTCCCTTGCAGCCTGTCATCGGTTAGGGATGGCCTTGACCGCCGTGCTCGCCGTGGTCGTCGCCGTGCTGGTCATCCTTCTGCTTTGGCTGGACCTTGAGCTTCTTGAGATCCAGCTTGACCCCCTGCTCGTCGAGGCTCGCGGCGTACTTGGCCGGGTCTTTTGTGAGCTTCTCCCCGCAACCCGGGCAGCAGAGATAAATGCGTTGACCCGTCGCGAGGTCGACGAACGCGGTGGAATCGATCTTCTCGCCGGAGACGGGACAGCGGGTCTGATACGTGTACCCGGCCTCCAGCTTGGCCTTGTATTGGGCGGGATTCTGCTGGTACTTCGCGGGGCAATCCTTGCAGCAGAAGTTGACGCCCTGCCCCCCGGACATGATGAAGGTCTTTCCGTCGATCGGATTCCCGGTCACGGGACACGCGACCTGCACGCGCTCCAGCTTCTTCAGCGCCTGGCGCTGGGCGGCGACCCTTTCGGCGTACTTGGCCTGATCTTTCTCGAACTTCGGGATGCAGTCCGGGCAACAGAAGTACACGGGGCCGGCATCGGTTATCGTCCGCACACCGAAGTCGACCGGCTCGCCCATGACGGGGCAAAGCGGCCAGGCTGGGCGAGTGGTGGGCGCCTTGGTATCCTGTACCTTCTGTTGCGATCGCGCGGCCTTCTCATCGCCGCCGTGCTGGTGCTGTGCCAACCCGTACCCGGTCGCCCACGAGAGGACCACCCCCATAGCGACCGCGGGTATCCACTGTTTCGTCATTCTGTTCTCCTTAGACAGTTTAGATCGAGCCTGCGGCCCGAACATCGCCCCATGCGATGGGGTTCTCACTTTCGATGCTCGGGGAAGGCGATTTCTTCCGAGACATCCCGGAATCCGGGCGAAAAGGCAACCGGGAGCGAGGTTTTTGCGTCCATTGCGGCTGTCTGACGCGGGGTTACGAGGGCGATAGACTTTCTTGACAGAATTCGGAGCACCCCGGGCACGGACGACCGCGCAAGCCCGCTGGGACACGCTTCCGGTCAGCCTCTGGCCGGGATATGCTGACAGCCTGGCGGACCACGCCAGCCGAGTAGCTCGTATGGACGATCCAACGTCGGGACAGAACCTGAGTGACCGGCAACTGGCCGAACGCTGCTGGCGTGGCGATCACGCCGCTCAGCGGGAGGTTTACGACCGTACGTCGGAGCGTATCTACCGGCTGTTGCTCAAGATAACGCGAAACCCGGACCGGGCCTTCGACCTGACCCAGGACACCTACGTTCGCGCGTTCACGCACATGCACCAGTTTGATGGTCGCGCCTCGCTCGCGACCTGGCTGTACCGCATCGCCGTGAACGAGGCGCTCCAGTTTGCCCGCCGCGAGGCTACGGCGGATGCGAAACTCGGGGAACTCCAGCATCCCGACGACATGGAGTCTGAGAACGGGCACGTCGCGGTCCAGATCGACGTGGCCGAGGCGCTAGGCTCCCTCTCCGCGGAGGACCGAACGATCCTGCTGCTACGCTATCAGGACGGGCTGGACTACGCCGAGATTTCCGACATTACCGGCTGCCCGCCGGGCACCGTGGCGTCCCGGCTCAATCGGGCCCGTGACAAAATGCGGAGCTTGCTGAACCGGGATTATGGGGCTCGGGAAGAAAGCGAACCCGCCGAGCATCCAACCGATGGAAGCTCCGCCGCGGTGGCGGCGCGCAAGAAGGCTGCCCGGCGGGTGCCAGGTAGCCGGGAGTGATGTCGCCATGACCTGTAACGAAATCAGGGAGTGGCTCGGACCTTATCTCGATGATGAGGCCCCAACGGACGTTCGAAGTGCGGTGGAGGCGCACCTGTCCGCGTGCGAAGATTGCGCGCGGGAGGTCGATTCACTGCGGGATATGACGGATGCGCTGGCCCAGCCGGACGCGGTCCGTGTTCCACCCGAACTGTGGGGCACGATCCAGGCGCGGCTCTCTAAGACGGCGACCCGCCGGCGCAGGGTTGTCTTCACTTTCCGGCGCGTTGCTGCGGCTGCCGCGGTCCTGATAATCGCGGTTGGCCTGGGGGTGTTCGCGCTGCCCTGGGGTTGGGACGGCGCGGGGAGTGCCCAGGCGGCCACGATCGACTTCGGGACCTTGCTCGACGCGCTGAAGTTCGACGCGAACGCGGCGTTTGAGAAGTTCTTGCAGCAGTATGACGCGAGGGAGATCCCGGCCTCCGAGGCGAAGCGTTACGCGCCGAAGCTGAGTTTCGGTCTGCCGGAAACGCTCGCGGGCGGATTTCGCTTGGAGAGGACCTACGCACTGCGCTTCGGCAAGAACCCGGGCATCGCCGCACGCTACCTGCGCGATGGCGAGTTGTTGGGTGTCGTCTTTCATCCTCCGATCCTGAAAGAGCAGTTCGGCACGCACGAGGACCGGGAGTGCATCATCGGCCAGCACCGCGGCCACGCGGTCGAGGTCGGGGAGTGGACGCTCGCGCACGTTACGGACCCGACCACTTGCCACTGCGTGCTGAGCCGGCTGGACCACGAACGCGAGCTTGCGGGCATCCTGCACGTGCTGGCCCCGGCGACCGGCGAAAGTCACGCGAACGACCACACCAAGCCGTAGAGCGGACCAAGACCTCTTCGAAGACGAACCCGCGCGTGGCTGAATACGCCGCGCTGGTCACCTTGTTCGGGGGCGACCCGCCCCAGTCCGCAAAAAGGTGGGAAGAAACTAGCGGGTCAACGCATCCAATAAGACGGCGAGCCGAAGGTTCCGGCGGAGCCGTTGGGCCAAGGACGCGCAACGCTGACCGTCGCAGGAGCCACTGGCATGGTACGTCGAACGGTATTCCTCTTGGTTGGCGGCCACGTGGCTGCCGTGGGATTCGCCGCACCAGCTCTGGCGCAATGTGGGGGTGGCTACGACGCGGGTGGGCCGACCTACTCTTACGGCCGCGCCGCAGCCCCGGTCTATTACATTGACGACTCGCACTACGACTACGCACAGCCGGTTCACTATCGCAGCCACAGTTACAACGTCGGTTTGTACCCAAGCTATGCGGGGCGCTACTACCGCGATCAGCGCGTCGCCTACTACAGCGGCCACGGACGCGGCTATCAGGGCGGCCAGGGCCGCACGTACTCTGGCGGTCACGGGAGAGGCTATTACGGCGGGCACGGGCGCGCCTATTCTGGCGGTCAGCGCGGTGCGCACTACGGCGGGCGCGGACACCATTAGCTCACCGGCGCATTCGCCAGCGGAGGACGAAATGGCCACGAATCCACGAATTCCTATGGGGCAGGGAGGCCATGGAGGCAGAAGTCTATGCAGCCATCGCGAGTCTAACGCTCGAGTCAATGGGCAATTCGTGTGAAGGAACGAAGCCGACAAGGGTTTGGGCTCAAACGCGAAGTATAACGTCGAGAGGGCCCCCAGGTGAGAAGGAGATCAACGATGTCCCGCCACGTGGCGATCGTGTGTGTCGTGAGCTTGGTGGCCGGCGACCACTACGGCGCAAACACCGGACAAAAAGCCCGCCGCGGCGCTCGCGCAAACCACGCCGAAGAGAACCCGCACGGTCGCGGCCCCGCGTACGACCAACACGCTCCGCCTGCTGAACGAACGCGTCCCCGAGGTCACTTTTGAATCGGTCCCGTTCGAGCAGGTCATGGAATGGGTCGCCGACTTTACCGGCATGAACGTCGTCGTCCGCTGGGACGTCCTCGACGGCGCCGGCGTCGCCCGCGACAAGCCGATTACGGTCAAGGTCAAAAACCTCCGCCTCTCGCAGGTGCTCTGGATGATCATGAACGAAGCCGGCGGCAGCGATGTCAAACTCGCCTGTCGCGCCAGCGGCACGCTCCTGATCCTTTCCACGGCCGAGGACCTGAATAAAGAGATGATCACCAAGGTCTACGACGTGGCCGACCTGCTGACACGCGCCAGGCGCTTCAACAATGCCGCCCGCATGGACCCCTCGCAGGCGCTTAGCCAAGGCTCCCAAGGCGGCGGCCGCGGCGGCGGCAGTGGAAGCCAGCTCTTCCAGTCGACCCAGCAGGGCGGTGAAACCGCCGACCAACAGCAGAGTCAGGACACTGACATTCAGACCCTCATTACGCTCATCACCAGCACCGTCGAGCCCGACTCGTGGAACACGGGCGGCGGAACTGGACAGGTTTACGCGTACCGGAATCTGCTGGTGGTCTACAATACATTGCTCGTTCACCAGAAGATCGGGGGCTACGTGGACGAGGCCGGCATCGGGCGCTAACCCGCCCGCCATTTGACCGGCCCCGGGCCGCCCCAAAACGAAGTGTCGAGATGCCGTGCTCAGAGATCATCGGGCTGAGCAGCTTGACGTCGGTCAGTGTCACGGCGCCCGAACTTGCCGGTGACACCGAGCTCGATCACCGAATGGGCGTGCCCGGCCTCCGCGGGTCGGACTTCCAGCCAGGCGATCCTGGACCGACGGAGCCCAGCACGGCCGCAGGCTCCAACTCGACGTGGAATACCGAGAAGGCCCCCAAGTGAAGAGGAGAAGCGATGAGCAAGACGAAGATGACGGAACATGTGCGCAAGGTGGCAGTTTTCAGCGGCCTGCTGGTTCTTGCTATCCTTACCGCAGGTTGTAACGCCAGCGGCTTCCTAGCCGGCATGGGCGGGTTCGGTCGTATGATGATGGGCTGGATGTGGCCCTGATGACACTCTGAGAAACGTGTCGGCCCTGCGTCAATGTCTCGGCGCACGAAACGACAGCGCACGCGAGGCGGGGGAGGGTTTACGCGCAGGCAACGTACCGTAAATTGGGCCGCACTGGGCCTGCTCGTCGTTGGTCTACCCGCGGTCTGGTTCTGGGCTTGGCGTGGGGCAGGCAGTGCGACGCGGCTAGTCGTCGCGCCCAACTCAAACCTGCCGCTGTGCCCGGTGGGCGGCGAGCCGGTCAACCTTGCAGTCAGCGTGCCCACGGATGAGGGGCCGATCTTCTTCTGCTGCAAGCACTGCATCGACAAATATCGCGCCGACCCGTCGAAGTACGCCGCCGGCGTGGAAGCGGAGCGCCGCGTTCTCGCGACGCCTCCCCGTGTGCAGGTGCGTTGCCCGGTGTCCGGGAAGCCAGCCAGCCCCGAAATCTTCGTCGAGCGGGGTGCCGAGAAGACGTACTTCTGCAGCGAAGACTGCCGGGAGAAGTTCCAGTCAGAGCCGGAGAGGTTCCGGGCCGGCGTAGCGGCGAGCTATACGTACCAGACGAAGTGCCCGGTCTCAGGGAGGCCGATCTGGTCGAATGTCTCGACCACAGCCGAGGGGGTCGAGGTCTACCTGTGCTCCAAGGACTGCCTGGAGACGTTCCGCCGGAATCCGACGAAGTTCGCCGACCGCTTGGCCGAGCAGGGAGTCCGGATCTGGCCATAGCGCTGTTGCTGTGAATCCATAGGCGTGGGGGGCGGGACCCGGTGCGCCACGTATGCTGGTGGCGCACCGAATACATCTCGCCGATGCGTGACCGCGGCTCCCGTCCCCGCGTGGTGTGGAGCCCGCTGGGTACACCTAGCCTTCGTATCTGAACGAATCCTCCACTCGCTCGCGCGAGAGCTGCCGCACCTTCGTTTCCAGCTCCCTACTGAGTTCCGCTCCGCGGGTGGCCGGTACCGACAGCTCAATGGTCCTGTCCGGGCCGATTAGGTAGAACCAGCTATCCTTGTGGTCGCCGTAGGCGCGGTGAATGGCCCCTGTCGCGTCGCAAATGGTGCCCAGGTTGGGTTCGGCGGCGACCAGGTGACACTGGTCGTGGTCCTTGCAGCCGGTTGGGGACCAGTGGATGTCAACGCCGACGACCTTGACGTTGCCGGCATTGCGATTCACGTCCAGGATGGCTCGGAGCAGGTCCACGGCCGGTTCGTGGGTTGACCGATCACAGCGGGTCAGCGCCAGGACCGTGTAGTCACCCAACTCGCGCCCGATTCGCCGCTCGACGCCTTTGCTGTCGGCGAACTTGAAGTCCACGTAGCGCTGGCCGATCGCGGCGCTGGCCGCGCTCGGCTCGGGGTTCGGTGACCAACCGCGTACCGGCTCGCGCGCACACCCCGTCACTCCAATCGTAACCAGCAGGGCCAGCAGTAGCCTCGTCATGAATCGGTCTCCTTTGTTGATGATCTTTTGCCACGCCAACCATTGGATGCGCTCCGGCCGGCGCTTCTTCCGCTCGAGCCTGCTTTTTCGCCGCGGGCGGGAAGACGCCGCCCGACCGGCGCATCCAATCAGATGGCGAGACGAATCCATCGCTCGGGTCCTTGGGCGAACCGGCTCAACGCCGACGGTGAGAGGAGTATTGCGATGGTCACTCGAACAACACTGCTGGCGATTGGCGAGCTCTTCGTGCTCCTCGGACTCGTCCGGCCGGCCACGGCGCAGGAGAGACCCGGCTTCTACTTCCCTGAGAGCCGCGCGTACTACCACCGCGACGTGGGCGGCCAGGTCTACTACTACGACCGTGCCGGCAACCCCCTCTATTACGACGATTACGTGCACTACAACTACCCGCGCCGATTCTACTACCGCAAGGGTGGCTGGGTCCTCGCCAGCCGCGGGCGCGGCTACTACGGCCGGCACGCTGGCGCCGGTTACGGCGCCCCCCCGGGCACGGGCTACGGTGGTCACGCGCGCAGTCACTACGGCGGGTACAGCGCGCGGCAGCACGGCGGTTACGCGGGGCGTCATGCCGGAGGTCACGTCGGCGGGCACCACGGCGGCGGTCGTGGACACCGCTGACGTCTTGCGCTACCCCGCGCCGCCGCTGCACCGCTCGCCAATGGCACGGCCCAGGGATTCCGTTTCATGCCCCATCCCGGACCCACAGGTGTTTCCACCCTTTTTTGTCGATGCCGGCGATGTCGCCGACGGTCAGGCCCGCCACGTTCTGGCTCGCAGCAAAGCGGTAGCCGATCTCCCAGTCGCCGCCGCCGCGCTTCGTGCCCGTTGCAGCGACGAACAGGTATACAGGTAGTCGCCAGGCCCAAAAGCCCACGCGGACGCCAGTGTCATGCGGTATGATATTCCTCATGGCCGCGAGCGGATACGCGACACTCATTCAGCGATGGAAGGACGACCCGGGCGGAACCTACCGCACGTGGTTCCTCTGGGAGGAGCGGATCAAGAATTTCCGCTCGATCCGCACCGGCATCGCCGAGGTCGTCCGCGAGATCGAAGCGGGCACGTTCGGCAACGTCTACAAGGGATCGTCGTTGGAGACGGTCGTCGGGGCGATTTCCGAGCAGCGGCAGATATTCAAGGGGGCCGACCACGCCTTCCTGTGGAAGCCCAAGCTACGCATCCCCGACATCTACGAAAACGTAGACAACCAGCGGGCCTTCGGCCGATTCCTGAATGCCTGTGCCTGCTGCGACACCGAGCCGGGCGTGCTCACGGCGATCCGCCAACTCGCCGAGCGCGAGATCAAGGGGCTCGGCCCAGCCGCGGCCAACCTGCTCTACTTCCTCCACCCCACGCTGGCGCCGCCCTTCAACACCGCGATCGTCAAGGGATACAACCTCATGACGGGCGCGAAGGTCAAGCTCGGCCGGTGGAACGAATACCTGGCCATGCGCGAGGGCATCCTGCGGATCAACCGGGAGCACCGGGCGCTGCTTTCCAACGACCTTGGGGCGATCGCCGGGCTGCTCTTCGACATCGGCAGCGAGCGCTACGCCCCGCCGCCGCGCGATGGCGACGCGGGTGCGCTGGCCGCGTGGGAGCAGGACCTGGCCAAGGTCCGGGAGGAGTCGGCGGCGCAGAGCAAAGCGCTGCGGGTCGCGGGGGAGAGCGACCATACGCACACGCAAGTGCAGCAGTGGCTTCGTGACCTGGGGCTGGCGCTGGGCTACGCGGCGTTCATCGCGGCCAACGACCGCGCCCGGGCGTGCGGGAGCGGACGGCTCGGTGACGGATGTATCGCAGAATTGCCGGTGAACCTGGCAAACGGAACGCTCAGCGACACGGTGCGACTCATCGACGTGTTGTGGCTGGAGCAAGTGAGCGGCTCACCCGCGCGCGTCGCCGCCGCGTTCGAGGTCGAGCACAGCACCTCGATTCACTCGGGCATCATGCGAATGCTCGACCTCGCCCTTTCCGCGCCCGAGCACGCCGCGACGGGGCTGTTCCTGGTCGCACCCGATGACCGCGAGGAGGAGGTCCGGGCGCAACTGGCCCGGCCCGCATTCCGGCGCGTGGGCAATCTGGCCGTCCAGTACGTTCCGTACAGCGAGCTGGATAAGAACCGCGCGGCGATCGCCCGTTTCGGGACGGGCCTCAAGGGCGTCCAGGCGATCGCGCGGACGCTGGGGTAGGGCGGCGGCGACCGGCACGGCTCCTTGCCCTCATGGGTTCGGCAGCAGCACGTCGTCCCGTGCGCGGCGGCCGTGGTCTTTTCCAGCCGGGGCGTTTTTTTCGCCATGCACCGGGAAGAAAGCGGCAGTTCCGTGCATCAAACGTGAGGTGAGCGGAGTGCGGTACTGCTATATCCACGGGTGAAGCCCGGCGCCCTTCAACGAAGTTGATCCGCACAGGAGCAGACGCTTAGCCCCCCCGACTTGGTCCAGGAGAAACGAAGTGTCAGGGAAAAAGCCCGTCGTGCAGCAGAAATCAATGCGGATCTCATGCGTGGCCCCCGGGGCCAAGGAGGTCTTTCTGGCCGGCACGTTCAACGGCTGGCAACCGGGCGCGACCCCCATGCGGAAGCGCCCCGATGGCAAGTGGCTGGCGGAGCTGAACCGGCCGCCGGGCCGTTACGAGTTCCAGTTCATCGTGGACGGCCAGTGGTGCTGCGAGCCAGGCTTCCCGGACCAAGCCTGCTTCGGCGAGCGACTCGTGCTCAATTCCTCCGGCACGTCGAACCGCGTTCTGGAGGTGCAGTGACGCGGATATCTGCGCGGCGTGGCGACCTGTACCAGGCAACATTGCTTCAAGACCACCGCGCGCTACGTCCGAATAACCCAGTGATGCCCGTACGTCCTTCAACTGGCGGCCAAGACGTACGCGGTGATTCCCGTATGGAGTTCCAATATGGCTGATGCACCCGGCACGACTCCGTCTCCGTCCCATCCTTCCGTGCTCGGGAGAGTCTGGACGTTCGTTCGAATCATGAACGTCCGGCTCCGCTTCATTTTCCTGATGGTCCTGGTGGGCCTCGTGGCGGGCCAGTGGGACAACATCCTGAATCACTATGACCGCTGGCGACGACCGGCGCATGCGGCGGACATGGTGCAGTCGCAGGACGTGGAGTTCTATTGCCCGATGCATCCGTCTGTCGTGCGGGAGGAACCGGGAAGCTGTCCGATCTGCGGCATGCCGCTGTCGAAGCGCCCCAAGACCGGTGAGCGACAGTTGCCCGAGGGTGTCCTCGCCCAGGTCCAATTGAGTCCTTTGAAGGTCGAAATGGGCCGCATCGGGACATCACCGGTCGAGTATCGCTTGCTGGCCCGTGAGATCCGCACGGTCGGGATCGTCGATTACGACGAGACCCGCCGGGCCTTCATCGCGGCGCGGATCAAGGGCCGGATCGACAAGCTCAACGTCAACTACACGGGCCAGCACGTCGAAAAAGGCGACCCGTTGGTGTGGATCTATAGCCCGGACCTGCTCGTTGCGCAAGAGGAGCTGCTGACCGCCGCGCGCGATCGGCCCGGGCAGGGGAACGGCAACGATTGGGCGCGGACCACGGCTAACTCGCTGCTCGAATCGGCCCGCCGAAAGCTCGTGCTCTGGGGCATTACCAACGAGCAAGTGGATGAGATCATCCGGCGCGGCACGACCGAGGACCATCTGACCATCTACTCACCCATTGCGGGCATCGTAACCGAGCGGAAAGTCCTGGAGGGCAAGTACCTGATGGAGGGCGACGACATCTACACCATCGCCGACCTCAGCACGGTGTGGATGCAGGCCAAGATCTTCGAGAACGACATCGGCGGGGTGCAGATCGGCACGGTGGTCGAGGTCACGAGCACGGCCTATCCGAACGAAGTGTTTGCCGGGCGGATCACGTTTATTGCCTACACGGTCGATCCCGGCACGCGCACCGTCTCGGCCCGCGTCGAGGTGTCCAATCCAGACTACAAGCTCAAGCCCGGGATGTACGTGCATGCCCGGATCGGATTGCCGGTGGGCCGGGTGACGCCGGTAGACAGCCCATCGCAACCGACGGCGTCCGGTCCCGGCCCCACCGTGAATACCTCCGGCCTGGTCGAACCCTACCTCGCGCTCGCGGCTGCATACGCGGCGGACCAGACCAGCGACACGACTGCATCACAACTTGTCCGCGAGGCCCAGGCACTGGCTGAGCAGGGCACGGAAGGTGTCCGCACGCAAGTTGCGCCGATTGCAGAGCTGGCTAAGCAGTTGGCTGGCAAGGACCTGAAGGCCCAACGCGACCTGTTCAAGTCGCTCAGCGGAAAGATCATCAATTTGCTGGGTCGGCACCCGCCCGCCGACCAGAAGCTATTCGTGGTCCATTGCCCAATGGCCAAGGCGGACTGGCTGGCCCCGGCCGCGGAGGTGGTCAATCCGTACTACGGCTCGGAGATGCTCAACTGCGGCACGGTGACCGGACCGCTGAAGGCCAAGGCCGCCGGCGAGGATGACGACGAGCGCTTTGCCCACGGCTACTACTGCCCGATCTATCCGGACCGGCTGTTCGACAAGCCGGCCGAATGCCCGGTCGACAAGTTCCCCATGAAGTACGTCAAGGCCGAGAAGGTGCTCGCGGTCCCGGAAGCGGCGGTGATCAACACGGGCGTGCGGAAGATCGTCTATCGCGAGTCCGCGCCGGGGACGTTCGACATGGTCGAGGTCCACGTGGGGCCGAAGGCCGGCGAGTTCTACTCCCTGGTAAGCGGCCTCGCGCCGGGCGATCGTGTCGCGACGGCCGGCGCCTTCCTGGTCGATGCCGAAAACCGGCTGAATCCGGCAGCGAGTGCGCAGTACTTCGGCGCCAGCGGGGGACCGCAGGGCTCGAACCACCAACATGGGCAGTAGCTGGCGCGCCACCCCGTTCGTCGGACTTCCTGCGAGGCGAGTAACGCATGATCGGCAACCTGATTGAATACTGCGTCCGCAACCGCTTCATCGTCATCCTGGTGACCGCGGTCGTGGCGGTTTGGGGCGTGTACTGCGTCATGAAGACGCCGATCGACGCCATCCCCGACCTGTCCGAAAACCAGGTGATCGTGTTCACCGACTGGATGGGCCGCTCGCCGCAGGAGATTGACGACCAGATCACCTACCCGCTCTCGGTCAATCTCCAGGGCTTGGCGGGCATTAAGGCCATCCGCTCATCGAGCGAGTTCAACTTCTCGATGATCAATATCATCTTCGATGACAAAACCGACTTCTACTTTGCCCGCACGCGCGTCTTGGAACGGCTGAATATCGCCAGCACATTCCTGCCGGTGGGCGTAGTGCCTTATCTGGCGCCGGATGCGACCGCCCTCGGGCAGATCTTCTGGTACACCGTGGAGGGCGATGGCTATAGCCTCGATGAGCTGCGCGCCATCCAGGACTGGTATGTTCGTTATCAGCTCTACGTGTCCGGCGTCGCCGAAGTCTCCAGCGTCGGCGGCTTCGTCCGCGAATACCAGATCGACGTCGACCCGGACAAGCTCCGCGCGTACGACATCCCGCTGGGGGCTGTCTTCAATGCCGTTGCGCGCAGCAATATCGCCATCGGCGGCAAGGTCTATTTTGAGGCGAAGGCCGAATACTTGATCCGCGGCGTCGGCTGGCTGCGCGGCACGAAGGACCTGGAGGACGTCGTCGTCGTCGAGCGCCAGGGCGTGCCGATCTACGTCCGCAATCTAGCTGCGGTGCAGCTCGGCCCCGAGTACCGCCGCAGCATGTTGGAGAAAAACGGCACCGAGGCCGTCGGCGGCGTCGTGATGATGCGCTAC
>Ga0214473_10005201_pt1 | contig 15621 bp, 16 predicted proteins | sample RVTome_7_FD_203509 | JGI IMG/M metagenome (GOLD analysis project Ga0214473, IMG submission 203509) | Soil microbial communities from uranium-contaminated site in the Upper Colorado River Basin, Wyoming, United States - RVT98D197 | ecosystem: Environmental > Terrestrial > Soil > Contaminated >... | reverse complement strand
TGCATCTGGGATTTTGCTTAACATTTCTAAGCATGCCACAAAAACTTAAAATTCTTTTAACCGGAGGCCACGCCGCAACAACGGCGATAGCAACTGTTGAAGAGCTAAACCGAAGGACGGTAGAAACACCCCTTACAATTTATTGGATTGGGGCTAAAAGGGCGATTGAAGGAAAAAACGTTGCCGCCATAGAGACCTCTATCTTTCCCAAGCTTGGCGTTACCTCCTATTCAATAAATGCAGGAAGACTCCAGCGTAAGTTTAATCTATGGACAATTCCTTCATTGGCCAAAGTCCCTTGGGGATTTATTTCAGCCGCTTATTTGTTAATTCGAGTTCGGCCCAACATAGTTTTATCATTTGGCGGATACGCCGCCTTTCCTGTAGTTTTCGTGGCTTGGTTACTAAGAATTCCTGTGGTATTGCACGAACAAACAATTGCCGCGGGGCTTGCAAATAAGCTTTCAGTCCCCTTTGCCAGAAAAATTGCCCTGGCAAGGACGGAAAGTATTAAGTATTTTCCTTTCTCTAAAGTTAAGGTGGTGGGAAATCCGGTTATGAGCCAAATTGCCAAAATCCCCCCTAAAGTTAATATTTCTAACCCTCCGGTAATATTTGTGACGGGTGGGTCACGCGGATCCGTCACATTAAATAGCCTTATAGAGCCTGTAATTCGGCAAATATTAGAAAATTTCGTTTTGATTCATCAGACCGGTCTTTTAGATTTCGCTAGGTTTAATGAACTAAAAGCGATACTTCCCCACTCTTTAAGAAAAAGATATGAATTATATTCCCAAATTGACCCTCTGAATATTTCCAAAGTATTTAAACGGGCCGACCTTTTAGTAGGAAGGGCAGGAGCAAATACAGTGTCCGAGATTATTCTTTTAAGATTGCCTTCAATTTTAATTCCCATACCCTTTTCCTACGAAGATGAGCAAACCAAAAACGCCATTTTTGCCAAAAGAGTAGGAGTTGCGGAGATAATTCCTCAAGCCAGTGCCACACCCCAGCTACTTATGGCGCAAATGATAAGAACTATTAAGAATTGGGACTCGATGGTTGCCAGTGCGTCAAAATTACCAAGCCTGGACAAAGGTGCTTCGGCGCGATTGGTCGATTTGGTTTTTGATGAGCTTCATTTAAAGTGAAAAGCATTAATAGGAACCGAGTTTGGATAGGAGCCATTTTTTTCATTGCGATTATTGCTCTTGCCGTTCCGGGCATAATTCGTGTAAATAAAATAACCTGTGAAAGTCAATTTGGTCCCTGTAGACCCGACCTTCAGATGTCGCTCGAAAAGCATTTGGGCAAAAGTCTGATTGCGGCAAAAAAGGGAGTTGGGGTGACTCTTCGGGACGAACCTTTAGTCAAAAGCTTCGACGTGAGATTTAAACTACCCGCCGGTATCGAAGCGGTTGTTGTTGAGAAAAAGATATCTTTCGGACTGAAAGATTTAAAGAAAAATGCTATTGCGCTCGTTGATAAAGAAGGATATATAGTTGCAATTACAAATACTACGAATCTGCCTACTGTTGCTGGTGTTGATTTGGCGGAGGGGGTGGGAGAGAAAGTTTCGGCAAGCCAGCTCTTCGCCCTTGAATTGGTTTCGGATATGTTTACCTTTTATCAAGTTAAGGAAGGAACGTTCGAGGGTGACGGGTTAGTCGTCGAAATCCCAAAAGGACCTAAGATAATATTTCCTTTGGAGGGCGAGAAATCGGTCCTTTTTTCTTCCCTGAGGCTAATTATCTCAAAAATTGAAGGGGAGCAGGGAGGGAATGTAGACTCCGCAACGATTGATTTGCGTTATAAAAATCCTGTTATCAGTTACTGAGTTTTTAGATACAATAGGTTATGGCCAAAACAAGACTTATCGCAGGGATAGAGCTGGGTTCTTCAAAAGTGGCGACTTTAATTTCCCAGGTTCTCACTGACCCGGTAACTTTTGAAACAAGTGTAAATATAGTTGGCGCATCTTCCGCGGAATCCAAAGGGGTCAAAAAAGGGCAAATTGTGGATATTGAGGAAACCGTAGAGGCTACAATTTCCTCCGTGGAGGCCGCAGAAAGAATGGCCGGCTACAACTTAGACAGTGCGTATGTGTCCCTTTCTGGAGCTCACATTTCTTCGCAAAATTCACACGGTGTGGTTGCGGTTTCGGACCCCGAGGGAGAAATAAGCGTCCAGGACGTTGACAGGGTTATTGAAGCGGCTTCTGCCGTATCCCTCCCTTCTTCACGAGAAGTAGTACACGTTGTTCCCAGAGAGTTTATTGTAGACGGGGAGGCGGGAGTTAAAGATGCGGTGGGGATGAGCGGGGTTAGACTTGAGGTGGATACCCACATTATTCATGCCTCCTCAGCCGCCATTAAAAATCTTAAAAAGGCAGTGGCCGAGGTTGGAATTGAAATAGAAGGTTTGGTTTTTTCGGGTCTGGCCTCAGCCGAGGCAGTAGTAACCTCTACCGAAAGAGAACTTGGTTGCGTTGTTGTTGATATCGGAGGAGGTGTAACTTCAATCGCTGCATTTTCGGACGGTGCTTTAACTTACTCGGGCGTTATCCCAATTGGGGCTAAAAATATTACTAATGACCTTGCAATTGGGTTAAGGATATCATTGGAGTCAGCGGAAAAAATAAAGCTTTTCCTGTCTGAGGCCGACAAGAAGGCAAAAAAAGCCAAGGTTACACAGGAGTCGGACCAGATGGATCTGGAAAGTTTAGGAATACCGGAAGTTAAAAGGGTTTCCAAAAAGACTCTTGCGGAAGGCATTATTAGACCCAGGTTAAATGAGATTTTTACAATGGTTCGGATTGAGCTTGACAAAGCGGCACTGGCAACAAGCGTTCCGTCGGGAGTAATTATTACCGGCGGTGGAGCAGAAACAGTCGAGGTAGTTGATAGCGCAAGACGCATGCTTTCTTTGCCTGTTCGAATTGGGGTTCCCCGCGGGATAGGGGGACTTATCGATGATGTTATTAATCCGGCTTTTTCTACTTGCGTAGGACTTGTTCTTTGGGGAGCCGGCAAAGAGCCTTCTCAGGGCTTGACAAGCTTTGGGAAAAGATTGAAACTTCCAACGAAAGGTTTGGCCGGAAAGTTGATTGAGGCGATAAAAAATCTTCTGCCCTAAGATGGATTTTAAGGCTACCTTTTAAAGTCAATAATTAGACTTGTGTTTTTCTCCTGTCCACTATAAAATCTCTCAGCATAATAGGTTTTATAAACTTTCCTTGATAAGGAAAGTCTGAAAAAGGTATGGCACTAGTTAAACCAGATTCAGCCAGAATTGCAAAGATTAAAGTTATTGGGGTTGGCGGTGGTGGTGGAAATGCCGTTTCTTCGATGATTGAGTCGGACCATATAAACGGAGTGGAGTTTATCGCGGTCAATACCGACGCCCAGGTTCTTCTTGCGAATAAAGCACCAACTAAGCTTCAAATTGGGGAAAAACTCACCAAAGGGTTGGGGGTTGGCGGAAGCCCCGAGTTGGGGACCCAGGCCGCCGAAGAATCTCAGGAAAAGTTAAAAGAGATGATATTGGACTCGGATATGGTTTTTTTGACAGCCGGCATGGGCGGGGGAACGGGCACGGGAGCTGCCCCAGTTATTGCCAAAGTTGCCAAAGACCAAGGAGCCTTAACCGTAGGAATTGTTACCAAGCCATTCTCTTTTGAAGGAACAAGAAGGATGGTAATTGCCGAAGACGGAATAGAAAGACTGCGTTCAGAGGTAGATACCCTTATTGTTATTCCCAATCAAAGACTCATGGATGTTATTGATCGAAAAATGACCCTTTTGGAAGCTTTTAAGGTTGTTGATTCAGTACTAGGACAGGCGGTTTCGGGAATTGCAGACATAATTACCACTCCGGGCCTTATTAACGTGGACTTTGCGGACGTAAAAACCATTATGAAGAGTGCAGGAACCGCGCTTCTGGGGATTGGACACGGAGTAGGAGAAAACAGGGCTCAGATGGCAGCAAGAGCAGCAATTTCATCCCCCTTACTTGACCTTTCAATTGAGGGAGCCAGAGGAGTATTGTTCAATGTTGCGGGAGGAAGCGACTTAACCATGTTTGAGGTTGACGAGGCGGCAAGAATTATTTCAAGTTCGGCCGACGCCGACGCAAACATTATTTTCGGAGCTGTTATAAAAGATGAACTTGTTGACCAGGTAAGAATAACCGTTATTGCAACGGGCTTTGACGAAACTCGAGCCCGCTTGGGTCAGATTAACCAATCCCCAACCGAGCCGATTATTGAAGGGGTTGTAAGCGAGAAGCCGATGGTTACTGCAAATAGGCCAGATAATGAGGAGGAAAATAGGGAGGAAGAGGAAAGGCCTCCCATGGAGCCACCTGCAGAAGAAGAGGAAGACGTTTTCGGACAGAAGTTTGAGATTCCGGCATTTTTGAGAAAGATTCATTAGGAGGTGAACAATTAATGGGAGTAGTATATATCGAACAAGGCCCACGATTTCAAGGACCCTCTAAACTTGACGAGCGATTAGAGCGACACAGGGATATGGAATCTGGGGAGATATTGCTCAGTCAAGATGAAGCCAAGGAAATTCTTTTGGAAACGCTATTGGCGTACTATAGAAAAGAGGCTACAGCCCGAAAACTACCCGAGGAAATTCATCCTTCCACCCCAAAGACCAGTACAAAGATTGAAGCGTTGGTGGAAATTGCAGAAAGAGTTGGCTCAGCGGATAGGAGGGGTCGTTTTAATTACAACCAGATTAAGAGAGAACTGGATTCTGTAAGAAGTGAAAAAGCCAAGCAAGAACAGAAAACAGAAGCAGAAAGAATAAGAAGAGAAGACGGAATCTTGGGTGGACCAGAACACCACCCTACCCAACCAGAAGTTTGAAATTCCGGCATTTTTAAGGAAAATTCACTAAAATGGCATCTGAAATATATCGATTCTCAGGGCCCGTCGACGAATACGGCTTCAAGGTTACAGGTCAAATACCAAGAGTTATATGTTTGATGGATCCTTCGGGTATAGATAGTAATGAATACACCCTCGTTTCAGAATACCCACGCATCTTAGTAGATACATATGGAAACTTATGCGACCGATATGGATTTAAAGTCCAGGGCGAGACCTTACTCCAATGGCAGCAATGGGTATACCCAGTTAGGTAGAGAAGTTTAGCTTCGTTCCTACACAAAGTCTGACAACTGTTCTATAATTAGCTTCAAGATGGCCAAAAAACATTTTAGTGAGGTAGACCCCAAACCCGATTTTCCAAATATGGAAAAAGAGCTTTTGGAAGAGTGGAATAAAAAAGGAATTGTAGACAAATATCTTCAGAAAAATAAAAATTCCAAAAACAATTTCTCATTTTTGGATGGGCCCATTACCGCCAATAACCCCATGGGTGTCCACCACGCTTGGGGCAGAACCTACAAAGACCTTTGGCAGAGGTTCAATAATATGCGGGGCTATCGTCAAAGGTTTCAGAACGGCTTTGATTGTCAGGGTCTTTGGGTCGAAGTAGAGGTTGAGAAAGAGTTGGGATTAAAAAGTAAAAAGGATATTGAAAATTTGGTTAAAGGAGATATTAAGGCTTCTATTGCGAAGTTTGTCGAACTTTGCAAGGCCAGGGTTTATAAATTTGCTAAAGTTCAGACCCAACAGTCCGAAAGATTGGGATATTTTATGGATTGGGACAATTCTTATTACACCCTTTCGGACGAAAATAATTATATGATTTGGCAGTTTTTGAAAGCATGTCACGACAAGAAATTAATATATAAAGGGAGAGACTCGGTTCCCTGGTGCCCGCGCTGCGGAACCGCCATTTCCCAACATGAGATGCTTACGGAGGATTACAAAGAACTTACCCACGAAACGGTTTTCTTCAAAGCCCCGGCAGTTAATGAAAAATATTCTTTTCTGGTTTGGACGACAACCCCCTGGACGATTCCGGCAAATGTTGCCCTGGCCGTAAATCCGAAATTTAAATATATTATCTGGGAAACTTCTGGTAAAGAAAAGATAGTTACGGTAGACCCTGAGGAAATACAGGAACCCGAATCGAGAGATTGGTTTTCAAGACACATTCTTTCTGAAAAGCTTATTAAAAAGTCTGAGGTTTGGGGAAAAGATCTTGTTGGCCTAAGTTATAGCGCCCCTTTTGACGAACTGGAAAGGGTAATAAAGGCAAAATCGGACTTTCCAAAAACTTTTCACTCAGTTGTTGCGGCTGAAGAGCTTGTGGTTGCCAGCAAAGGCACGGGAATTTTACATGTTGCGCCCGGCGCAGGGGAGGAGGATTTTAAGTTAGGGAAGGAAAAGGAGCTTGCGGTCATTGACGTTATCGACGAGGAGGCTTCCTATTACGACGGCCTTGGGGAATTTAGCGGACAAAACGCAAAAAAGCACCCTGAAATTATCATCGATTATCTTAATGCTAAAGACGGAGGGAAATTTCTTTTCAAAACTTCTCCAATAACCCACCGCTATCCGGCCTGCTGGAGGTGCAAAACGGAGCTTGTTTGGAGAGTCGTTAACGAATGGTATATAGCAATGTCTCCCTTAAGAGAGCCCCTTAAGGCAGTAACCAAGAAAATTAAATGGATTCCCGAATTTGGTCTTAAGAGGGAACTTGATTGGTTGGATAATATGCATGACTGGCTTATCTCCAAGAAGCGTTATTGGGGCTTGGCTCTTCCCGTTTGGGAATGTGTAAGCTGCGGCCACTTTGAGGTAATAGGGGCTAAAGCCGAGCTTAAGGAAAAAGCAGTAAAAGGTTGGGACAAGTTTGAGGGAAAGTCTCCCCATAGGCCTTGGATAGATGAAATAAAGATTGAATGTACAAAGTGTGGGAACCTCATGGATAGAATTTCGGACGTGGGAAATCCGTGGTTGGATGCAGGTATCGTTTCTTTTTCGACAATTTCCGAAGACAACAAATCTGAGCCTCTTTATTGGAAGGACAAAAACTCCTGGGAAAAATGGTTTCCTGCAGATTTTATTACCGAAAGTTTCCCCGGCCAGTTTAAGAACTGGTTCTACTCGCTTTTGGCGATGAGTGCTGTTTTGGAAGGAAGAGAACCTTTTAAAACGGTTTTGGGATTTGCAACACTTTTTGGTGAGGACGGGCGTCCCATGCACAAAAGCTGGGGTAATTCCATAGAGTTTAACGAAGGAGCAGATAAAATCGGGGTTGATGTTATGCGCTGGATGTTTGTTCGGCAAAATCCTTCAGAAAATCTTCTTTTTGGTTACAAAATTGCAGATGACACAAGGAGAAGGTTTCATCTAAAGCTTTGGAACGTATATAACTTTTTTGTAACTTATGCCAATAGTGATGGCTGGGAGCCGGGCGGAAACAAAAAGTCGGATAATAAAAAATTATCGCCTTTAGATGAATGGATCCTTGCAAGGCTGGGCCAGACGCTTAAGGGTGTGACCTCAAGTCTTGAAAAATATGACGCATACTTAGCAAGTGAAGAAATTGAAAAATTTGTAGATGACTTTTCCTTATGGTATATAAGGCGCTCCCGCGATAGGGTTGGGCCCTCTGCCGAAAAGGGTGAAGATAAGGAGGCTTTTTACGAAACTTGCTTTGAATCCTTGGTAATATTGTCCAAGTTATTGGCCCCTTTTAATCCCTTTATTGCAGATATTATTTATAGAAACCTTACGGGGCAGGAGTCGGTTCATCTGTCCGACTGGCCCCAAGAAGACTTTAAAGAGGACAAAAAGCTGGCTGACGATATGCAAAACATTCGAATGGTTGTAGAGAAAGTACACGCGATAAGGAAGGAAAAACAGATCCCGGTAAGAATGCCTTTAAGCTCTTTAGTAACGATTGCTGCTTTTGAAGTTCCCGCAACCAACCTAAATCAATACCTACTGGATGAGCTTAATATCAAAAAATGGAGCATTGACAAAGGAGAGGTATTGCAAAATATTCTGGATACAAAGATAACGCCCCAGCTTGAGGAAGAGGCAAAAACCAGAGAGCTAATAAGGCAGATACAGGAAGAAAGGAAGAATTTGAGGATGAATCTTACCCAGAAAATTAACGTTACTTCGCCTTGGCTTCCCACGGATACAAATCTTATTCAAAAACTTAAGGCAAAAACCTTGGCAGAAGATATTTCCTTAGGACCCTTCAGAGTTTTAAAGGCATCATAAAAAATAATGGAGAACAGGGGACTTTTCTCAAGACTTGACGTACCTTTCATAGTGGGGTGCTCTATCTTAATAGCCTTAAGTATTGTGGTATTGCGAAGCATAGCCCCTAGCTTGTTTCCGCTTTACTTTTTTTACATGATTCTTGCGGTTTTGATATTTTTGGTGTTTACCGTCATTGACTTTGAAATTCTTTCCCTTTTTTCAAAGCATCTCTATATCTTTAGTCTATTGCTGCTTCTTCTTCCGCTTGCCATTGGCCAGGTAACGAGGGGAGCGATTCGCTGGATTCCAATAGGCCCTCTTACTATTCAGCCGGCCGAAATTGTAAGACCCCTCCTTCTTATTTTTTTTGCAAATTTTCTCACCCAGAAAGCGTTTACCGGAGGTAGGTTACTTTCATCTTTAGTGCTTCTTGCGCCCCCGGTGCTCCTAATACTAATCCAGCCCTCCCTGGGCGTTGCGACACTCACCGTAGTTGGATTTTTGGGGGCACTTCTGGCAACACAGATGAAAAAAAGGTACTTTATTCCGGCATTTGGAATATTTTTGGTTCTTATCCCTCTAATCTGGACTGTTATGGCGCCCTACCAAAAGGCAAGAATTTTAACTTTCCTGGACCCAGGCAAAGACCCCCAGGGAGCAGGGTACAATAGCATTCAGTCCATGATTACGGTAGGTGCCGGAAAATTTTTCGGCAGGGGGCTTGGGAAAGGAGTTCAAACCCAGCTCTCGTTTCTTCCTGAACGGCATACCGACTTTATTTTTGCCTCAATTGCAGAGGAATTAGGATTTTTCGGCTCATTCGTGCTTCTGATGGGCCTTTTTTTCATTTTCTGGCGCTTAAGCGGGGTTCTAACGGACACTAAAAGCCCGGCAGCCAGGGCTTTTGTCTCCGGGATCTTTTTAACTCTATTTCTTCAAACTTTTGTCCACATAGGAATGAATATGGGGCTTTTGCCAATTACCGGAATTCCGCTGCCGCTAGTTTCGGCTGGAGGCTCTTCGCTTTTAGGTACGTCTTTAGGCTTTGCCCTTGCCCTAACTTGTCGAAAACAAAAGTTCGCTTGAGTTTAGGCAGTTTCAACGCTAAAATATCAAAGTTATGACAAAATACGCCGTAATTGGGCTAAAGGGACATCAGTATAAAGTAACTGAGGGACAAGAGATAGTTGTTGATTCAATGGTTGGGGCAAAGCCTGAGCCCAGGGTTATGCTATTGGTTGATGGTGATAAGGTAAAAGTTGGAAAACCTACATTGCCCTTGGTAAAAATAAAACTAAAAGAGGTGGCAGCTTTGGAAAAAGGCAAGAAAGTAACCGTCGTAAAATATAAGGCTAAATCAAGATATCGAAGAAAAATGGGATTCAGACCTCAGCTTACCAGGCTTTTGGTGGAGAAGATTGGTTAGGATTTTCTAAATTACTTCAGATAAAATAATTTGTAACAATTTATATCAAATTGCTTCTTACTGGTCTCTTGACAGATGTGAAAATATCATTTATATTGGAGCGAATTTAAATTATATAGGCTAATAAAATGTCTACACACAAAGCAGGTGGAAAAACAGGACAACACATCCGCCCCGTAGGTAAAAGGCTTGGACTTAAGGTTTCAAACGGCCAAAAAGTAGGGGTAGGTACTATTCTTGTGCGGCAAAGGGGTACCACTTTTAAGGCAGGAACTGGAGCCAAGACGGGTCGAGACCATACGGCCTTCGCCATAAAAGAAGGAACTGTTCAAATTAGCCAGAGACTAGGCAGAAAGGTAATATCGATCGTGTCGAAATAGCCGGTTTTTGATTGTGGTGCGAGGCAATCAAGACCTGGCCAAAAAAATAATTAAATGGCAGAAGAAGTAATTCAAATAGAAGTAAACACGCTTCAGCCCAATCCTCTACAGCCCCGTGGTTCAATTACTCCCGAAAGCCTAGTGGATTTGGTTGATTCGATCAAAGAGCACGGGGTTTTAGAGCCCCTGGTGGTTGCCAAAACGCCCGCGGGCTTTCAGATAATTGCGGGTGAAAGGCGCTGGAGGGCCTCTAAACTTGCGGGGCTTACTCATGTACCCGCACTAATTCGCGAGACGTCCCCCAAGGGCATGCTGGAGATGGCATTGGTTGAAAACGTGCAAAGGATCGATTTAAATCCTCTCGACCGTGCCAAGGGCTTTGAGAGGTTAATGCATGAGTTCGGTCTCACCACTTCGGAAATAGCCGTAAGGATTGGAAAATCAGTTGCCTATGTGTCTAATTCGATAAGACTTCTCTCTTTGCCCGACGCTCTTAAAGACGGTCTTTTGTCCGGTCTAATTTCTGAAGGCCACGCAAGGGCTCTCGCCGCAATTGACGATCAGGGTTTGATGCTTGAGGCATACAAGATAATTTTGCGGGAGAGCGGCTCAGTAAGGCGGGCAGAAGAGTTGGCAAGAAGAATGAAATCTAAGTCAAAACAATCCACTACCGGGATGGGAGTAAGACAGGACCAGCTAAGAATAGTATCAGAGGAGCTTGATAAGTTGCAGGAAGAGATGGAGCAGAAGCTTAATGATGGGATTAGCGAGGATAACAGAAAGTCAACTGTAAGGCTCGTTCGCTCAAGAAGGGAAACCAAAATACAAATGGTTTTTAAGGGAGGATTGGAGGAAACGGAAGATCGGCTTCAAAGGGTCTACAAGGCCATAACAGGCCCGCAGTAGCATTTAGAAAGAGTAATTAACCTTTTCAACCGGCCCCGCTTTTTCAACCGGCCAGTATATAACCCAGGCACGTCCTGTTATTTTATCTTTGGGCACAAATCCCCAGAAACGAGAGTCTGAAGAATGAAGTCTATTGTCTCCCAGTACAAAATATTGATTTTCCGCGACCGTGAGCTCCTCCCCCTCTTTCAGGAAGTTGCCCGGTAGGGTAATGACGCCCGAACCCAAATATGTTTCATCAAGTTTTTTGTCATTAATAAAAATAGAGCCTTCTTTCACAGAAACATTTTCTCCGGGAAGACCTATGATTCGCTTTATAAACTCCTCACCTTCGGCGGTGGGAGCTTCAAATACGACAACGTCTCCCCGGTGGGGTTGTCGAAATCGATAAGTTACTTTGTCGGTTAAGAGGTATTCTCCGTTGGGAAAGTTGGGTTGCATGGAATCGCCCTTAATTTTGTGGGGCTGAAGAAGGAGTAGATAAACGAAAAGAAATATGGCAATTGCAAAAACAATTACTTCCAATATATCCAAAAAAAACATGCCGATACGTTTTAGCATATGCCCATTATATGAGTCAGAAGCTATGACAGACAAGTGGTTAAATGGGAATAACGCCTCAAGAAGGAGTAAACTATATACGTTTGGTCGCTTGGCTCAGTGGTAGAGCGTTCGGTTCACATCCGAAAGGTCGGGGGTTCGATCCCCTCAGCGACCACTTTTTAGGTACCGCCCCGCTGGGGGGGGAACCGGCATAACCATTGTCCAATCGTAAGATACGATGTTGTACCGTCTTCTTCGAGCACGGGCATTCGGTCTTGAGGTGTGGGTTTAAATTCTGGTGCAACCTCTAAGACTAAAGCGTCCAAATTTTCCCCAACTACAGTTTCAGTAGGGCCCGCTTGTTCGGCCAGGCCTTGCCGGTTTTCTTTTTCTTGCACCAATATTTAAACTAGCAGGATGCGAATAGAAATCAACTGTGTAATTCCGCCGGAAGGAGTGCTAGTATAGAAATTTAATAGACCCTTAAAGAAATGAGCCCCGGTTTTAAGAAATTCTTATTTTATTTCGTTTGGGTAGTTCTCCTTTTAATAGGCCCCCTTACGATTCGAAGAAATACACCCTTACGCCTTATTCTTGGAGACGAGCTTTTAATTATTAACTTTCTTCAAAGGTTCACTGGACTTTTGGCATTTACCCTTCTTGCGATTCAAATAATTCTAGGATCCCTGATGCCGAGATTGATTGATAAATTAGGGGGTTGGATCTTTAATTTCCACCAAGCGGAAGGACTTTGGGTATGGGGAATAATATTACTACACCCCGCATTTTTTGCGCTCTTAAATTACACAAATTCTGGTCTTTTGGCCGCTTTGTTAACTATTATACCCAGATTTTCCCCGAGCATTGAGCTTTGGTACAGCTTTGGAAAATTCGCTTTTCTTCTAATTACAACTGCCGTTTTGGCGGGTTATTTCAGGGAAAAACCTTTTTTGAGGAAGCATTGGAGGAAGTTCCACATATTGAACTATTTTGGGTTTGCCTTTGTCGCAGTTCATTCCTACTTTTCGGGAACCGACACTTGGACTGCTCCATTTTCTTGGCTTTATTGGGTTGCCGTACTTTTAGTTGCTACTACAATATTATTGCGCCTAAACTTACTCCGTAAAAGAAGTGCTCAAATTTTACCTAAACCTGCGGTTCCATCTCGTTAGAAGGAGTAGAGGTTGGCTCAGGGGAGGGCGTGGGTGAGGGCGAAGGTGTTGTAGATACCGTAGGGATTGGACTGGAATTTGCCGGTAAAAGCTCGGTATCGGAGGCACTGGCAACAACCAGTGTTCTTGTTGCTTTGTAATATTTTCCTGCGGCAAATATTCTTCTTCCGACGTAATTTGATAGTTTGATATTATCCGGCACCTGGAGAGTGATTGCTTCTGAAGAGGTCGTAATTAAATAATATTTTGCGGTTGCATCGGAATAGCGCAGGGTTCCTGTGAATGCCGTTTCTTTCCAGGGTTCTGGGGTGGGTAAAATCGGTTCATCGGGATTTGGATTGTACTCAAAGAAAGGTATGGTGAACGGCAAGACAAATTTACCGACGCCAAGCGTAAGAGAGGTTACTACTAGGGCTATGGCAAGGGCGGTTAAGGGTCTGACTCTAAAGCTAAAAAATATTCCTTCGTTTTCTATTACTTTTTTCCACCACTTTCTGATGTAAGTTATGGGATTTCGGACTTTGACATCTACTATTGGCGGATCTTTCTCTTTCCTTGTTTGTGTCATACCATTTTTAAGTTTAGTTAAAGAGGTTTAAAAGTGCAATAATTTAGCCAATGAAAGTATCCGTTTGTTTGACCGTTTTAAACGCCGAAGACCAAATAGCTGTTTTATTGGAGTCCATTCTTAACCAAACCAGAAAGGCAGACGAAATTGTAATTGTCGATGGGGGGTCAAATGATAAGACCTTAGAGATAATTAGACATTTTCAGAAAAAGAATAAGGAAATAAAGCTTCTTTCGGAGAAATGTTACCGAGCCAGGGGGAGGAATTTAGGCGTGGAAATTTCCAGAAACGAGATAATTGCCATGACCGATGGTGGTTGTATTGCCCGCAAAGACTGGTTAGATAATATAATTGATCCATTAGAGGATAGCGATATAGATATTGTCGGCGGAATTTATGAAATGGTGGGGGAGACTTCGATGCAAAAAGCATTAGGAGTATTTCTTGGATTTCGTAGCTCAAATTTTGGAGAATATTTTCTCCCAACAACCAGGTCAATTGCGTTTAGAAAGAAAGCTTGGGAGGCAGTTGGGGGATTTCCCGAGAGAAGCGGTAATTCGGCCGAGGATACAGAGTTTAATTATAAAGCGTTGAGGGTGGGACTAAAATATTCACGCGTGAAAGATGCAATAGTAGAGTGGGGAATACCTTCGAATTTAAAGGAAGGGATTACAACGATGGGAGATTATGCCGAGTGGGACGCAAGGAGCAGGATATGGTGGCACCCCACTCAAAAACTTGCGTCGCACAATATACGAGTAATTTCAATTTTCTTTAGATACATTGTCGGCCTATTACTTTTAATTTCAGGGATTAGAAATCCATTGTTTCTTTTCCTCTTAGCTCTCGGATTCTTTTTTTACCTAGTTTGGGCTTTTAGAAAGGTTTTCGAAAAACATAGAAGCCTAAAAGTTGCCGTTTGGGGTCCAATTATCCAAATTGCTTCCGATATTGCTGTTATGTCCGGTTTTCTAAAAGGTACAATACGAAAGTAAGATGGGTTATTTGAAAAGTACCATTAAGGGCGTTTCTTGGATGGGAGGATTAAGATTAATCTCTCGGGTTATTGCTTTTGGAAAAACCGCAATTCTGGCTCGTCTTCTTCTTCCGGCGGAGTTCGGACTTTTTGGAATCGCTTCGTTAGTTTTGGAACTTTTGGAGGTTTTGACGGAGACCGGAGTAAATATTGTTTTGGTTCAGGAAAAGAAAGACATTGACCGTTATATCAATACCGCCTGGATTGTGTCGATTTGCAGGGGAATTCTTATCGGCCTTTTTATTGTAGCGGCTACCCCGTTAATAACCGTATTCTTTAATTCTCCCCAATCGGCCCCTCTTCTTTATCTGATGGCGGCAGTTCCGGTAATTAGGGGTTTTATTAATCCTTCGGAAGTTAAATTTCAGAAAAACTTGCAGTTTAACAAAGAGTTTTGGTTCAGATTTTCAATTTTTGCTTTAGATACCATAGTTGCCATTTCCTTGGCCTTCAGCCTGCACTCACCGGTTGCCCTTATATGGGGGCTTATAGTAGGAGCCATTGCGGAATTAATTCTTTCGTTTGTCTTTGCAAAACCCAGGCCAAGGTTAATTTTTGAGCTTCCCAAGTTGAAATCTGTGGTTTCGAGCGGGAAGTGGATGACTGGAGCGGGTATTTTTTCCTATCTTTTTCAACACGGGGACGATATTGTGGTGGGACGCCTTTTGGGCACCAATCCCTTGGGGCTTTATCAGGTTGCATACCGCATTTCGACTCTTCCCATTACAGAAGTTTCCGATACGGTAGCCAAGGTCACTTTTCCGGTTTACGTGGGAATTTCCGAAGACGTAAAAAGGCTAAAGAGGGCTTTTTTCCGGATGTTTTTGGGTATTTCGGCAGTGGTCATACCCTTCGGTTTAATTCTTCTTTTGTTTGCCAGACAACTTACTCTTATTATATTGGGAGAGAATTGGCTGGAGGCAGTTGAGGTCCTTAAGGTATTGGCAATTTTTGGAAGTATTAAGGCGGTTATTAATTCCTGTTATCCACTTCTTCTGGGACTCGGGAAACAGAAGGAAGTAATGATAATTACCCTGGCGGGGATATTGGGTCTCGGGGTAACGGTTATACCTCTAAGCGCAAAATATGGGATAGTTGGAGCAGCCTACTCGACAATTATCGGGCTTTTGTTTTCCGCCCCCGTTGCATTTTACTTTGTCAAAAGGGCATTGAGAGAAAATTAATATGAACCTTTCGGTAGTTGTTCTAACCAGAAACGAGGAAAAAAATATTGGCGAATGCCTTAAAAGTGCGTCTTTTGCCGATGAAGTAATCATTGTCGACGATTTTTCGACAGATAAGACAATTAAGGTCGCAAGGAAGTTCGGAGCAAAAATATTTTTGAGAGCCCTAAACGGCGATTTTGCGGCCCAAAGAAATTACGGATTGGAAAAGGCAGGGGGCAGGTGGGTACTTTTTATAGACGCTGACGAGAGAGTTACAAAAAAAG
>Ga0214473_10005200_pt1 | contig 15623 bp, 15 predicted proteins | sample RVTome_7_FD_203509 | JGI IMG/M metagenome (GOLD analysis project Ga0214473, IMG submission 203509) | Soil microbial communities from uranium-contaminated site in the Upper Colorado River Basin, Wyoming, United States - RVT98D197 | ecosystem: Environmental > Terrestrial > Soil > Contaminated >... | reverse complement strand
GTACTCGGCTTCAATGAATGGATAGCTGAGGAGAGGAATGCAGCCGTCACATCATTTGTTGACCACGAGACATCCTGCCATGATATCGTGGAGAGCCTGCTTCTGCTGCGTAAACCCTGCCATGATGAATCCAATGTACAGAATCATGGCGGACACGATCTTGCCGAAGTATCGTCCGGTTGCTCTTCCGAAAGAAATCTTGTTCCCGTTCATGTCGGTGACCCGGATGCCAAGGGCCATCTTGCCAAGCGTGGCCCCTTTTTCAGAGGACTCCATAAGTGTGAAGTAGAGCCATCCCGCCGCACCAACCGCAAGAAAACTGAGAGTATAGGCTCCGATTGCCGCAGCAACAAGACCGGCAGAAGCTTCCGGGTTCTCTCCGACATCTGTGACCGCCCCTAAGCCCATCAGTCCAATCACTGGAATGAAGATGATGAAGTTGACAATTCCGAGCAAGAACCCGTCGATCAAAGCGGCAACGAACCTTTTCCAGAAACCTGCATAGCTGACAGCTGTTTGTTCCATTGATGAGCCTCCATGGTAGTTGTGGGTTGGTGGTGGGTTACCGAATAGTAACAAAATCTCCTAACACTCACAACACCGTATCAGTATTCCCGCTTGATTCCGAATCTCATCTGCCGCCACGGGCCATAGAACAATGGTTTTGTGATCCGCTGCCATCTGTATTGATACTGCCCCTTGTCTACGTCAAACGCGATCAAGCCACGAAGTGGCGTGAGACCACAACCCACAGCGTAAGCCGTGGAGTAGAAAGACATCACCTCATGAGAGCCACGAAGTGGCGAAAGAAGCACGAGGGATGCTCTTCGAGAGGCGTTGCTCATCACACGCGATCAGCCACGAAGTGGCGCGAGACCGCAACCCACGGCGCAAGCCGTGGAGTAGAAAGACGCTCTCTCGCTTAGCCACGGAGTGGCAAAAGAGGAGGCGAAGCTATTCCCACAAATACTGTTCGTCATATTCGATACCGTATTCTTTGAGAAAAGCGACGTACTCACCCTGGAAAGTTCTCTTCCTGTGATGCTCTTCTTGATTGGCAATGTATGCCCTGACCACTTCCAGATTGGACTGGCTGACACTGAATGCTCCGTAGCCGGTTTGCCACGCGAACTGTTGACGATTCGGAAATTGCTCGTGAACCCATCGCGACGAGTTTGTTTTGACGACCCGCATGATATCCGACAGAGAGGTCTTCGCTGGCAAAGAGGCCAATATGTGAACATGATCGCTAGGGCCGTTGATGAGAATTGCAATGGCTTCCAGTTCCCTGAAGATTCCGCCCATGTAGGCGAAGATCCTGGGCCTCAGTTCTGCATCAAGGAAGGGTTGTCGATTCTTGGTGCTGAATACTATATGCACCAGCAGTTGGATATAGGTATGAGACATATTCTTTCGCCCTGTTGGGGCTTTGGCAATTAGAGGTTTTGCTATCCACGTCCGACTCCGCGGCCAAAACAAATCGTCGGACAATGGCTAGAATCTTCCGTCCCTGACGGGACATTCTCAGCACAACGACCCCATTCGGCGATTGCCTCATCATTCGTGACATGCGCAGCCACGATGGCAGGACGTGGTGATTGAATCATCTTTCGCCCTGTCAGGGGTTTTGGCAAATAGGGTCTTCTAACCAGGTCCGACTCGTGGCCAAAACAATACTTCGGAACATGGCTACATTCTTACGTCCATAAGGAGCAAATTCCGACATAAAGGGCCCTCATGTCGATCAAGCCACGAAGTGGCGTGAGACCACAACCCACGGCGTAAGCCATGGGGGGGAGCACAGAGGAAGCCTACCGCTCTTCTCCCGGTTCGATATGTACCATCACATCGGATATTTTGGGGTCGGAATTCTTGATTGCATCTTTGACGTTGTGCGCAACTTCGTGACCCCTGCGCACAGAGACTCCACCATCTACGATCACATGAAGATCGACGTAGTACTCAAGGCCCATCTTTCGCACAAAACACTTTTCCAGTTCAACGACACCCTCTACTCTGCTCGCAACCTCACGGACGTGCGTTTCGATGCCGGGAGGAGGAGCGGCATCCATGATCTCGCGGATAGCAGGCACTAAGAACCTGTAAGCATTGTAGGCGATGATGCATGAAGCGAACAATGCTGCCCAATCATCGGCACTCTCATATCCTTCTCCGCCGACCAATGCAATAGAGATTCCGATGAAGGCCGCTGATGACGTGATGGCATCGCTCCGATGGTGCCAGGCATCTGTCCTCACGGCAGTACTCTGCACTCGCTCACCAACTTTGAACGCGAACCGGAAGAGTGACTCTTTTATCGCAACAACGAGAACCAGGACAATGAGAGTAAATGGTGCAGGAGCGTGATGAGGCACAGCGATTTCCCGGATGCATTGGATGGCAATTCCAACGGCAGCCGTCAACAGAGCTACTGCAACGATCATTGCCGCCAGAGGCTCAGCCTTCCCATGACCATAGGGATGATTCTCGTCCGGAGGGACAGATGCAATTTTGAGGCCGCCGAGTACCACCAATGAGGATGCAATATCCGATGTCGACTCAACCGCGTCCGCAATCAGAGCATACGAGTTGCCGAGGACCCCCGCTATGGCTTTGACCGCTGCAAGCAACGCATTTGCCAGCACGCCGATCAGTGTTGATCGAATGCCCATTGAGGCTTGGAGTGAAGGCAACGTTTTCACGTCTTCAAAAACCTTTCCACATCGGGTCGATTCACGTCAAGAAACGTTCGACAATATCGTGAAGTTCAATGCAAGAATCCAATCGGCCCCGTGCCTGGATGATGCACCCACTCAGGAAATGGAACCCCTCTTCATATCTTGATTTACTGCAGTCTTTTGACTATGATTCTATTGCTATCCAGTGCGTTTAGGTCCCTCTCAACCCTATTGAATTGCGTCGGGTCCACGAACATTCTATCCAAGGAGGTGACAACATACATGAGCCTGAGTCAACTTGCAAAATCAATTGCTGAATCGCCTACATTAAGACTCAATGAAGAAGCAAGGGTCTTGCGGGAGAAAGGCGAAGCAGTCGTTCACCTTGGAGCGGGCGAACCGAAGAACAAAGCTCCTATAAGCGCCATACTGAGTTCAGCGGCGCGACTGAACAGCGGCGATGTCAAGTACACGCCGGCAGACGGTCTCCCTTCCCTGAAGAAGGCCGTTATCAGATACACGGAAGAAAACTACGACAGGGTTGTCGCACCTGAGAACATTATCATCTCCCAGGGTGCGAAGCAGACACTGTTCAACTTGCTCTATACCCTTATCAATCCTCAGGATGAGGTGATTGTCATCGCCCCCTATTGGGTGAGCTATCCGGAGATGATCAAGATGGTGTATGGCGTCCCTGTTATCGTGACACCGGAGGATGGAAGTTTTTATCCGAAGGTGAAGGAGGTCGAGAAGGCCGTCAGCTCATACCCGCGCGCAATCATTGTCAACAGTCCGAACAACCCTTCGGGAGTGATGTACCCGGAGAGCTTCATTTCTGCCATTGTGGACTTCTGTGAGCGGAAAGGCATCTATCTCATCATGGATGATATCTACCACAGGCTGATCTTCGATGGAAGGACACCCATCTCAGCCTACAAGTTTACGACGAAGGACATTGAATCCACAAAGGTCATAACAATCAACGGCATTTCGAAACTCTACGGGATGACCGGATTCAGAGTCGGCTGGGCCGTGGCACCAAAGAACATTGTGGAAATCATGATCAACGTTCAGGGACAGATGACCTCCTGCACGTCGCATGTTCTGCAGGCTGCGGCAGAAGGAGCGCTGACGGGGCTTCAGAGCGCGGTCGAGGCATTGCGGCTGACTCTTGAAAACAATCGCAACGTGATGATTCAGGAATTGCAGTCATTTAACGGAGTCAAGGTCACCAAACCGGACGGGACGTATTACTGTCTTCCTGATTTCCGTGCGTACAACAACAACTCCGTTGAGCTCTGCAACTTCCTCCTCAAGAAAGCTCTGGTCGTCACCGTGCCGGGAAAAGAATTCGGCATGGAAGGACATCTGCGATTGAGTTACGCGACCACAGTAAAAGATATTATGGAGGGTGTGGCACGAATCAAGTGGGCGTTGGATCCAACCTCACCAAACGAAATCTACATCGGCGAACGCAAACTAGTACGGGACTGGCTATGAACAACATCCTCGACATCAAAACACCTGCTCAAACTGAAGCACAAGCGGTCAAGGGCGACTACGGACTCGATAACCACGGCATCACGAACATCCGGCTGGCATACTGGAACCTGCCGACGGAGGCATTGTACGAGGAAATCACCTTCAGGCGGGAAGCGCGCATCTCGCATCGGGGAGCCCTTGTGGTAGACACGGGCAAGCATACAGCGCGTTCTGCGAATGACAAGTTCATTGTGAAGGAAGCAACAACGGAAGACAAGGTTTGGTGGGGACAGTACAACCGGCCGTTCAGTCAGGACAAGTTCAACGGCCTGTACGGCCGTCTGCTCGGATTTCTCCAGGGAAGGGACGTGTTCGTGCAGGACTGCTACGCAGGCGCAGATCCTGAATACCGGATGCCCGTACGCATTATCACGGAGCTTGCCTGGCACAGCCATTTCGCGCGCAACATGTTCATCATGCCGAAGACCAATGAAGAATTCAGGCGGCACATCCCTGATTTCACCGTGATCTGTGCCCCGTCGTTCAAGGGCCTGCCGCAAATCGATGGGACACCGACAAATACATTCATCGTTCTCAACTTCGACCAGAGGCTCTGCATTATCGGCAACACCGCCTACGCCGGCGAAATCAAGAAGTCCATCTTCACAATCCTCAACTATCTCCTCCCGCTTCAAAGTGTCATGCCAATGCACTGCTCGGCCAATACCGGCAAAGATGGTGATGTGGCAATCTTCTTCGGACTTTCAGGCACAGGCAAGACGACCCTCTCTGCAGATCCACAGCGCCGTTTGATCGGGGATGACGAGCACGGCTGGAGCGATCGCGGGGTTTTCAATTTTGAGGGAGGCTGCTATGCAAAAGTCATCCAACTTTCGGCAGCTGCAGAACCTCAGATCTACGCCACGACGCGCATGTTCGGAACAGTGCTCGAAAATGTCGTGTACGATCCTGTGACACGCATGATTGACCTCGACGATGAGTCGATCACGGAGAACACGCGTGCATCATATCCGCTGGAGTTCATTGAGAATGCCGTGCCCGAGAAACTCGGGGGACATCCGAAGAACATCATTCTGCTCACGTGCGATGCTTCCGGCGTCCTGCCGCCGATCTCGAGGCTCACTCCCGACCAAGCGCTCTATCAATTTATTTCCGGCTATACATCCAAGATCGCCGGGACAGAGGTTGGTTTGGGCAAAGAACCGGAGATGACATTCAGCACCTGCTTCGGCGCGCCATTCATGGTGCACCATCCCTCCTTCTATGCAGATTTGCTCAAGAGGAAAATACTGAAGTACGGCGTGCATTGCTGGCTTGTAAACACGGGATGGATCGGGGGCCCCTACGGCATCGGGAAACGGATCAGCATCAAGTACACCCGCACATTGCTCAACGCAGCACTCAGCGGCAAATTGCTGAACGTGAAGTACTGCACCGATCCGGTATTTGGATTCGAGGTGCCTCAGACATGTGAGGATGTGCCGGTAAGTGTGCTCAACCCGGGAGAATCCTGGCCGAGCAAAGAAAACTACATGCAGAAGTACAAGGAGCTTGCCTCCAGGTTCATTGAGAACTTTAAGAAGTTCGAAGCTGGATGCCCGGTTGAAGTGAGGAATGCGGGCCCGAAACGATAAACAAGGGCGAATCGCCAAAGGGGCTACGTCAGGATTAATCACGAGAGCGGTTTGCCCTCTCCGAGAGGAACCAAATCAACTCACACAACTCATACAGGCCATGCCTTTTGATACCACTCTCGCAGACCGTATTCGCAAACGGTTGGGAAAGCGACCGGGCCTTACGGAGAAGAAAATGTTTGGCGGCATAGCATTTCTTCTCAACGGAAACATGTGCTGCGGTGTTCATCACGAGGGGTGATTGTCCGTATCGACCCCGAGGAAACTGCTGACTCGCTGAAGGAGCGTCACACACGGGTCTTCGACTTATCAGGCCGGCCCATGAAGGGGTGGATTCTCGTGAATGCAAAGGGATTGGCATCCGGCGCAAACCTCGGCAAGTGGGTCGGCAGAAGTCTGAAGTATGCTTCGTCCCTCCCGCCTATATAGTCATGAATCCCGGATGTGTACCCACTCTTTCTCGCGAGAAACCACTGTCGCTCGAAAGAAAAATGCATTTGTTGGAATAAACTTCCGTGAAATTGTACTATCCTTTCCTGGCTGATAGTGTTGTTTGACAGTCAAGATTTAGTTAAGTTGCAGGTGTCATGGATGTCGCGGAGTTACGCTGTGACGTCAATTCATCTTTTCCGCCAAAACAGTAACACAACACGTTGACTCGGTTCCACATGGCCGATCCTCCCCATGCCGGCCATCTCTCTCCCCTCTCCGTTCTTTCGATTTTCATCTCCATGCTCATGTCACCTACCCTCACTCAGGGCAGCGGTGCCGTTCTACCGTGCTGCGTATCAACTGAGGGACATAGTGACAAACAATCTTTACCATTCTACTGGAATGAGAACATGTCCTCCTTGAATGAAAAGTTCCTGAGTATCGTTATCTGTGCAACAATGCTCCTGGCATGTACCTCTGACGGCAAACAGGAGAGAACTCAGCCAGAGATATTCACAACCTCCATAACAGAAGCATACCGGCTTGCTCCCGATAGGCGTGCCCTCTCTGCTGTCGCTGAAATCCATCACTTCCTCACCGGAGATCCTGTCGACTCCGTCCACGCGAGTTTCATGGACTCCGTCTGGAGGATTTCGTACCGTGACGCTGAAGTCGGAACACTGCCTGAGATCCCGGACTTCAGAGCCCTGATGGCTCTCGAAACACAATGGGCGACGGAGGTGGGGACGCACAACCCCATCACCTGGACGGCTGAACCGCACAATGACTTGCGGGAGATTGCTACAGAACTTGAGAGGTTTGGGTATTCAAACGTAACGCGCTCGCTTCGCTCAATAGATTCACTTTGGGCAACAGGTCTGCGGGACCCTGAAATGCTCCATCTTGCTGCACGGGGATTTTCGCTGCTTTCCGTGCAGGTGCTTGACGAACTGGGGATGGCAGACAGGATTGCCACAAAAGGAATGGCATTTCTGGCTCTGACCAGGGCTCTTACCTCGATCCCCTGTAACCATGAAGAAGCTCTTCTCGCATATGAGATGGGTTATTCAGGGCACGCAGGCGTTATTGTGGATTCCCTTCCTCCATCTGATCCCGTCCGGAGTTATGTGCTGCATGATGACGCCACCCTTCAAAGGCTGGCAGATGCCTCCGACGCAACGCTCGAGACACGCTACTACAACCTGTTGCGCCTCGCACAAGGGCACAGCATCGAAGGCTACAGGCTGTCTCGTCGCAAACACTTCTCCGGGATGTGGCACTGGCTCCCCGTATACCGCGCCGAGATCAAATTCGGGGAGTTCGGAGCCGCAGGTTTCATCGCAGAGGTCCTCCCCCGCCTCATCCTTCTGGATCTTGCTCAGGAATCGGGCGTGCTGCCCGACTTCGGAACCCTGGCATCTCATCTTCCCCAGGAACCCTTCTCCGAGGCAGATCTTGTTATGATAATGAGGGCCATCGATCTTGTTCTCCGGTCTCAGACGGCAACTCTCGTCAACAATTTCGAATCGGGATTGGATCATGTTGGCGGGAGGTACACTGGCCCGTTTCTCGATGCTGCAACATGGAGAGTGTTTTACAAATCCTATTTTTTCTCCGCATACCATGCTCTCGGCATTCATTATCTCGACATGCTCTCATCAACCCAGGCCGCGGTTTCATTCTCCACTGCTCTTGGGAAGGCAGGCGCCGGCATCGCTGCCGATCTTCAACACTGGTATCGAAACCTTTCGATGTCGAAGAGCGGGCAGCTCGACCCGGCCGTGCTGATCGATAATCTCGGCAGTCTCCGGATATTCGGGGCTCCTCCGCTGCTGCGGGTATATGACGAGCAGAAGGACTATTTCGGCTTCGGTGCACCTGAGCGCCTCCAGGCGGTGCGCAGACTGGCAGCGCGCCTCGACACGCGCCTATCCCACGTGTCAAGCTTCGCCCACATGGCATACGAGGACTTGCTCGATCTGCCGCTCGCCCAGCATCTGTACCAACACATCATACGGAATGCCCCGCTGTACGATCCGCATGTCCGCGCGTGGTATGCGTATCTCACGGGAGATTCTGCGGGGGTGTGGGCTGTTTTCCACCAACCAACAGTCGATCTCGACACAAGGAAATACATCCTCCGGCTGCTCGATGACGATAAACCTCACTTGGTGATCGGAGCGTACCGCAGCCTCGTAGAAGAGTTTCCGAACGTCTATATGTTACGGTATGAATACTCGCAATACCTCGCCAAGATCGAACGTTATGCTGAAGCTCGCCATGAAATGATAGACTGGTTGCGGAGGCGCGTAAGCACAGCGGGACTTGAAAACATCGCTGCAAAGAGCCAGATCGCACGAATGTACATGAAGGAAAAGCGTCCCCGGGAGGCGTGGAACATTATTGGCCCGGAGATCGATTCCTGGAAAGGAGAAGCAATGACTGTTGGTGCCGAAGCCCTTCTCGCATTGGGAAGAGAGAGAGAGGCTGAGAACTTGTGTGCTGATCTGATTCACCGATATCCCGACTCAAAGGGAGGGCGCATCGCCGTGGCCGGAATGTACTGGACGATGCGAAAGAATGCTGACGCTGCCGCAATTCTTCTCTCGTCCCCCCAGCCGTTCTCAGTTGCAGAGTGGCAGTTTGATATCGCTCCAAAATTTGCTTCCGGTTTTGAGAACAGGCCGCTCGCCGAGCTTGAAGAAGCATTTCGTGTACTGATGGAATCCGGCGTTGAGCGCATGTCTCTCGACCGTCTCTCGACCCCCTTCGCCAACACTGGGCGCCATGAGATTGCATTTGCTATGCGCTCGAAAGTTCGAGCGTCAGGCATCGAGAACCTTGTCTACCTGGTCAATTCTTATCACGAACTCAAGGAGTGGAAAGGAAGGACCGCGGCGCTCCAATGGCTTAGCGGAAAGCTTCCCAACTTCATCAATCCCCTCAGCATGATTGCTTATGAGCGTAGAGACTCGCATGAGCTGCTGTGGGACTGCATCAGGAATCCCGTTGTTGGAGAGGGTGTGGATTTCGTATGGCTCATGCGGGCAGCAGCATTTGTCCAGTCTGCAGAGAAAGATCCTGCTCATCGGGATGAACTCCTCCGATATTATCAGGGACACGGTGATGGAGACTATGATAAAGTCGGACAGTTCCTTATGGGATTGGCAACGGAAAAAGACGTGCTTCAGCGTGCGGCATTACCCAAGAGGGTGTGCGAACTCTCATATTATTGTGGCCTCAAAGCCCAGGTTGAAGGACGATACGAAGACGCTTCACGATGGTACCGGAACTGCATAGAAACGGGATTGAAGAACAACGGTGAATACAGATGGGCGTACACGGCACTGTACAGGTGGTATTCCTCAGGAAAGAGTCTTGAGAGACTGCAAAAGGACCGAGAGTGATTAGAGATTTTCCGGGTGCCAGTAACATAGTCATCAGCGGGCTCGTACTGTGATTCAAATGACATTCATAAGAAGGTTGATGTAATTCTCCTATGGCTTCTCCCGGCGTCTGCCGGTTTGCATATCGTTGAAGAGTTCCTTATCCCGGGCGGATTTGGATCATGGTATCGAAGCTACCAACAATCTGTTGCTGCAAGCTTCACGCCGAGATACCTCGTCGTGATCAATATCATGTTACACTTCTCGACGGGCTGGGAGCGGTTGTTGGTGTGAAGATTCTCCAAGAAATCGGGCTAAATGTATATCTTATTCTGGCCCCTGTCCGGGCAATATGGTACGCAGTCACGCTGATCAAGCGGCGGTACAAGGGTGGCTTCCATCCTCCTTCTCAAATATCTCTTGACTTTTATTGGGCAACCTGATACATTAGCTGGCAACTTCGTTCCTTGAAACCTACAATGAAGAACATTGCTCTTTTCCTCGTCGTTGTTCTCGCCTCTCAACCCTCCCTCAGTGGTGAAAAACAGAAAGCTACAATACTTGTCAAGGGGATGCATTGCTCGTCCTGCGTCAGTATGGTGAAGAAAGCCGTTCGAAAGGTCCAGGGATTGGAAGGTGTTTCTGTGAGTCTCGATTCTGCAAAAGTCGATATCGAGTACACAGATGACCGTGCTCTCCCCGATGCTATCGCTGCAATTACCCGCATGGGGTATAAGGTTGTACATGCGGATTCTGTTGGCAGGACATCCGAAAAAGCAACCCACTAATTTCATCCACTAATATCTCGAGGAGGGCAGTATGCGGTCACTCATGTTTATTTTTGTCGTTATGTCCATGTGCGCAGGCGTCACGAATGCTCAGATGGCAGGGAAGGAGGAGCCCTGGCATGTCAGCGCTTCCTATATTGAAGCATGTAGCTGCGAGCTGTTCTGTTCCTGCTACTTCAATACTCACCCGGACAAGGACTTCTGCAAGTTTAACAACGCCATCAAGGTGACGAAGGGTAATTATGGAAAGGTCAAATTAGACGGGATGAAGCTGTGGATTTCCGGTGACCTCGGCGGCGATTTCAGCAAGGGAGAGATGAAACAGGCTGTGTTCACGTTCGAACCAAGTGCAACGCAGGAACAGGTCGACGCTGCAACGAAAGTGTTTGGCCACATTTACCCCGTGAAGTGGGGAGCAGCTGTTGTCTCTGAACGAATGCCCATTGAATGGAAGAACAACGGAAAGACGGCGGTGGCAAAACTTGGAGATGGAACGAGCGGAAGCGTGGAATTAAGTGTCGTCACCGGAAACGATGGAAAGACCCCGGTGGTGATCAAGAACCTGACCTACTGGGGAGCACAGAAGAACAATGGCTTTGTCATGGCGAAGTCCAAGCATCACTACAAGGGTCATGATCTCGACTATTCCTTTGAGGATGCAAACGGATTCCTGATCGACATTGAAAGCACTGGCAGAGGAATGTAAAGAGATCGACGTCCAGCGGAGGTGCCGCTCTCGCAAGGGTGCGGCATTTTTTTGTGCCCCTCATCTATCGCCGTAGTCAGGCAGGCAGCTTTTGTGTTGCCAGAAAGCATCAGTGCGCCGCAGGACTTCGTTGCATTCACGTGCCGTGGTGCCTTTGATCAATCCACGAATGCCGTAATTGTAGGTCGAACTTCAGCTCGATCTGCAGCGGATCGTAGCCGGGATGTGAACCGGGCACACCGCTTGCTTCACCAATCACAACGAAGGAGTCGCAATGAAAACCCGGCTATTCTGTTTCCTCACCATCACCGTTACGGTGGCAACGTTTGCGCAATCGCCTGATTCCATTCAGGCAGAGGCGATGAGGAAATTGGACCGGTGGATCGGGCAATGGGAAGGTGAAGCATGGAGTTCGACAACTCCGGGAAGAAGAGATACTACACTGATGAACGAGACAATCCGGAAAGAACTCGACGGAACAATCATCATCATCGAAGGGGTGGGGCATCGCAAGATGCCGAACATGCAGGAGGGACCGATAGTCCACCACGCATTCGCCGTCATTTCCTTCGACATGAAAACCAAATCATACCGCTGGCACGCATGGCGAGTCCCCGGTGGCGTCCATACCGAAACCATACCCACGATAACGGACCGGCATTTTCAATGGGGCATGGAAACTCCTCGTGGAAAAATGAAATACAACGGCGCACTCAACGACAAAGGTCAGTGGCAAGAAGTGGGGGAGTTTTCCTCCGACGGTCAGACCTGGTACGCGTTCTTTGGGATGCTCCTTGACAAGATTCACTAGGGGTGATGTGCCGCGGGCAAGAAGGAAGGGCGATCGTCTCCCGTAAACCCTTGCATCTCACTGCCGGAAGAGTTAATTGTTATGAATATGAGGGAATGCAAATATCGACTGTGACGATTTCACTGCAGCACACGACGGTCTTTTTGCCTCTGCTCTGCCCTGTGCTGAACATACCACCGTGGGTCGCGCTTTATCTCCACAATGTTGATGGGGGAATTCATGAGGATCTTTGTTTGTTGTTCAGCGATGTGCAGGGATATCAACCAACGTGGAATGGCCACAAGGCGCAACACCGTCCGTCTGGTGTGGACTGTTCTCCTCTTCCTCTCGTGCAATTCATCCCTTGCACAGGTTTCCAGTGATGTCGGCATCCAAACGAGCGACGGCATTCACCTTGACGCAACGATCACCAAGCCGGCCAGGACTCCCCCATCAGGCGGGTTTCCTGCAATTGTGCTGGTGCACGGTTTCGGCGGAAGCAAGCTCGACATGGGCCTCTATTCTGTGCTAGTTGCCGCATATGGCTACGCATCCATCGCATACAGCGTTCGTGGTCAGGGGAACTCCGGGGGACTTTCAACGATTGGAGGTGATCGCGAACGGCAGGACCTGCTCGAGGTTATCCAGTACTTCAGGAACGTCCAGGACATCAATCCGAACAAACTTGGCGTCACAGGGGGCTCACAAGGAGGAATTCATTCATGGATGGCTGCCATGCACAGGATGCCGGGAGTCCAGGCAGTTGCTCCATTGTTTGCAACTGCTGATTTCGCACGTGCGCTGACCCCGAATGGCTGTGTGAAATACGGCCTTGTGCGTGAATTGACCCTCGGGGCAGTCCGGTATGCCAATGACCGCGAACGCATGCATGATTTTATCGTCACCGACAACTTTGACAGCGTACTTGCGTACATCGATAGACGTGACCTTGCGCGTTTCGTCGACAGCGTACAGATCCCTGTTCTTCAAGGACTCGGCTGGGCAGACTTCCTGTTCCCGATCAATGGAGGAATCGCAGCCCGCGAAAGGTTGGTGGCTCGCAATATTCCAACCTGGTCTTACTACGGCACGAACGGGCATGACGAAGCGATTAATACTAATGAGGCAGGCTTCCTGCTGGATATCCTGGTTCGCTGGTTCGACCACTGGCTCAAGGGGTCGGCGCTCAATCCGGACTCCCCCTCGCTCGTCATGTATTCCGATGATCGCCCTAATTGGCCACACCATTCATCAACCACCTGGCCCCCGCAGTTGTCAAGCACAGTGCGTTTCTACATCTCTCCCACTGGTTTGTCGCAATCTCTTCCTGCATCCTCCGGAACATTCCCTTTCTCACTCATCCACGATCCGGTCTACACTCCCGCGATGGGATGGGATGATCGATACGGAGGTCAGGGTTTCGTGGCCGCCTTCAGCAACACCTCAGCACGTTTCGTGTCGGACGTCCTCGCTATTGATATAGAGGTTACAGGAATTCCGGAAGGGAGGATATTCGTTCAGAGTAATGAGGAAAAATTCCAGGCTCATGTCAGGATCTATGATGTGATGGATGTCGACACGGGAAGGGTGTGGAAACACATGAGCCGGGCAATCAATGGCATCAGGAATAATACGCCGGGAGAAGTCCATGAGATTGAGATTGAGTGCGCAGCGCTGTCCCATATCGTTGCTGCGGGGCACAGGATCGGCGTAGAGGTTACATCAATGGATATGCTTGATGCCGAACAGGCCAATACGATCCCGTATTTTGTCTCCTCGCACTCCCAACTTCTGAGCTCGCCGTCATCAGCCTCATATATCGAGCTCCCTGTTGTGCTCGGTCGTCCGGCGGACGTTGCCGGATATCGGTCTGCACTGCCGGGAGGTTTTGTCCTGGAGCAGAATTATCCCAATCCATTCAATCCGAGCACCACGATCAGATTCGAATTGACGACATCCGAATTTGTCACTTTAAAGGTATACGACATGTTGGGTAGAGAAGCAGTGACGCTCGTGAACCATGAATTGCCGCCTGGACGTTACGATCAAACATTTGAGGCAAACGGCTTGGCAAGTGGAGTGTACTTCTACCGTTTGCTGGCGGGGACTTTTGCTGAAACGAGGAGAATGATCCTCCTGAGATGACGGGTAACTTCTGAAAACACGATTTGTTCCACGCACGCTCAGCGACTCACTCGATCCAGGGGGCCATCGAAAAGCGGCGGGGTGCTCAGAGCACAAGCAGCGTACCGGCCTGTGCCATGCTCATCGATGAGTTTCTTCCACAATATGACCTTCGCTCGCACCATCGGGTGACCGTGCATGCCCCGATTGAGCAGGTCTATGAATCAGTCCGCCGACTTGATATTGCCCAAACCAGGCTGGCACGATGGCTATTTCGGTTGCGCGGCATTCCAGTCTCGACAACACTAAGTCTTGACAACCTCTTGGAGATGCGATTCATTCTTCTCGGCGACAATGAGAGCAAAGAACTTCTCCTTGGCCTCGTTGGTCGATTCTGGATCCTATCCGGCAAACTGCAACGCTTGGATGCAGAACGATTTCGGACTTTCACTCATCAAGGCTATGCGAAGGCAGTCTGGAATTTTTCCGTGACCAGTCTGTCAGACCATAGTACCCTGCTTGAAACTGAAACGAGGGTCCATTGCCTGGACTCGGTAAGTCGAAGGAGATTCCGCCTGTATTGGCTGATCATCGGTGTGTTCAGCCGATTGATACGCAGAGAGATCTTGCAGACAATCAAACATAGAGCAGAAAGGCTACAGCCATTTGCTGCATAAGGGGAAAACATTACATTAAAATGCTCAACACGTTGGCCGATGTCGCCGTGGACTGCGTCTCTCTCTTTTTCCATCAGAAGGGAACGTCATGAGAATCACACTGATGGATGGGAGCAACTACTTTAGAGGATTACTTTTGCTTATCAGGAAAGACCGCAACGCTTCTCATCCAGAAATTGAACTGATGAAACGTATCGGCAAAGCGTTGGGGTTTGAAACAGAATTCTGTAATAACGCCATTGATGAAATTCTTGAGAACAAGTTTATCGTAGATGAACCACCTCAATTCTCAACGAAAGAACTGGCCCGCAAATTCATTACAGACGGACTCACGTTGGCGGCATCCGATAAGGAGATCCATCCCTCTGAAGAGCAATGGCTAAAGTCAACAGTGGAAAAGAATGGCCTTCAGGTGGAGTGGTTTCTTCAAGAGAGGGAGAACGCCACAAAGAGAAAGGGGCACTATGCTTATTTGGAAGTGGATGAGCTGACCGTAGAATATTCCTGATGTAGGATGGGATTTTGGGGGAAGGCGTTCCCGCGACTGCCTTGAAATCGGAAGTCAACGAAGCAAGCGACCGTTGCTGGGCTACGTGTGTCCTCCAGGAAGTGGAGAACCTTTACATTTGCCGATCGAAACAAGAATTGAAACCGGAAGATATCCCATGATGGCTGCATATCCCCTGCTTGAAAGGTAAGCCCGATGATGCTGGTCGAGAACCCGGTTTTGATTTGCGCTGCTATTGTCGTTGTAGCTTTTCTTTATTCTTCGGTCGGGCATGCTGGGGCATCCGGCTACATCGCCGTGATGACATTGTTTGAACTCACTCCGCCGGTCGTCAAGCCGGCAGCACTCGTGCTGAACATTCTGGTCGCGTGCATTGCCACCTGGCAATTCTGGAAGG
>Ga0214473_10005199_pt1 | contig 15623 bp, 11 predicted proteins | sample RVTome_7_FD_203509 | JGI IMG/M metagenome (GOLD analysis project Ga0214473, IMG submission 203509) | Soil microbial communities from uranium-contaminated site in the Upper Colorado River Basin, Wyoming, United States - RVT98D197 | ecosystem: Environmental > Terrestrial > Soil > Contaminated >... | reverse complement strand
GTCAGGGAAAAGGCATTGTTACTCACCGGGGATTTAGGTATCGTTATATTCTTTTCCCTCTGACAGCGGCCATGTGTTTCGGCTTCTCTATCTTTCTGCGAAAGCTGGGACTCCAGATGGTGAACTCTCCCATACTCGGAGCCGCGGTCACTTCAGCAACTTCCTGGTGCATTTTCACACTTTACGTGGCGACGAGCGGGAATATGGGAGGAATGGGCCTCGTGCGGAGACGAAGTCTGATCTATTTTCTGATTGCGGGAGGCATGAATTGTGTCACCTGGCTCGCCTACTTTCATGCCTTGAATATGGGCAGGGTTTCAATCGTAAGCCCCATTGCGGGTTGCTACTCGATTTTTACCCTCCTTTTAAGCGGGACCCTCCTGCGGAAAGCGGAACGAATCAACATGAGGATCATCTTGGCCACCCTTCTCGTGGCGGGCGGCGTCGTCACCCTTTCTCTTGCGAAATGAGAGCCTATTTTCGTCATTCCGGCCCCGTATCGCAGTACGGGGTAAACTCCAGCCCGAATCCAGAGAAGGCAGTTGAAGCCTCTGTTCAGTGAGGCCTTACCGCTATAAGCATTTTTTGTTGCACAAAGAACATGGTTTCTGATGATCAATGAAGCTTTCTATGCCTCGGAGTCCTCCCTTGCCGGGGCCGAAGATATCGACCGATGCTGTGTGAAAGGCCTCGGTTTTCCCTTGGGCCCCTTAGCTGCCGCCGACGCTTTCGGAAGACCGGGCGTGGAGTTTATGATTATAGGAACTGATCATTCACCTCATATATCCCCACCACTGCATTTGACGGACCCTCTCTCTTTCGGTTATATTTTTTCTATTGCTTGATACAGCCACGGAGGATGAAGTGTTTATCCAAACGATTCAGGTGGATGCGGATCTCTGTACGGGTTGCCGGGCGTGCGAACTGGCCTGCGGATTTCGCGGGACGAAGAAGATGGATCCCTCTCGGGCAGCAATCTGTGTGAGCAGGAGTTCCATTGGAAAATTCGAAGTCGAAATTCTGGACCACTGTGACGCCTGCAATGACCGTGAGTCCCCGATGTGCCTCCAGGTTTGCAGTCCCCGGGCACTCGTTCTGAGTCGAAAGGCAGAACCCGCAGCGAGCGGCCATCAACGAAGCCAAAAAGCTTCCACTGCGAAGGGATTGCCGAGATGAAAGAGAAGAGCCGGTACGGCTGGGCGGGAAGACTCCTTCGTGTGGACCTGACCGCCGGAAGATGCGAGGTAGATTCGATCGATCCTTATCTCCAATTCCTCGGAGGAAGAGGCATTTCAGACTGGATCGTCTTCGAGGAGATGGCCCCCGAATGGAGCGCTTTGGATCCGCAAAGCGTGATCGCCATCGGAACCGGCCCTTTGACCGGGACCCTGGCTCCGGGTGCGTGCCGCACGAATGTCACCTCCAAAAGTGTCGTTACCGGAGGCATCTCCACATCCAGCGTGGGAGGTCACTTCGGAGCGGAGCTGAAATTCGCAGGTTTTGACCAGATCGTGATCCAGGGGAAGGCCGAAAAGCCTGTCTACCTCTTTATAAACGACGGCCGAGCAGAGATCAGGGAAGCCCTCAATTTGTGGGGCAAGACCACCTGGCAAACCGAAGATCTGATCCGTGAAGAACTCCATAATGATAAGGTCCGGGTAGCCGGAATCGGTCCGGCCGGAGAGAACCTCTGCGTTGAGGCATGCATCATTGTAGACCGTTCCCGGGCTGCAGGCTGGGGGGGCTGCGGAGCTGTCTTCGGTTCCAAGAACCTGAAGGCGATCGCCATCCGCGGAACGCTGCCCCTCGAACTGGCAGACCCGGATGGTTTCTTGGTTTACGTCTCCGAACTCCTCAGGCGCGTCAAGAGATCGAAGGCGAGCGGAATCCTTACGCGCTACGGAACCCACGGCGCTTACGGCGTTGGAGGGCCGGATGGTCGGACTCCCCAGGGAGTAAGAAATCACAGAGATGAGTACTGGCCGGCGGACAAGGGCATGGCCCTCCGTGAGCCCGTGTTCCGTGAGAGATGGGAAATCGGCCGTTCCGCTTGCTTCGCCTGTCCTTCTTCCTGCACCCATATTTACCATCTTCCCGGAGGAAAACGCGGTCCTCTGACCCTGGAAGGGGTGCACACCAACACGGTCCGCGCTTTCGGGTCCAACCTGGACATCACCGATGCAGAAGCTGTGCTCAAGGCGCAAGTGCTGATAAACCAACTGGGCTTGAATACGGATGGAGTGGGGTCGGCCCTGGGGTGGGCCTTCGAGGCCTACGAGCGAGGACTGTTCTCTAAGGAGGATACGGGTGGCATCGAATTGACCTGGGGAAACGGAGATGCAATGGTCCGGCTCCTGGAGCAGATCGCTTACCGACAGGGGCTCGGGGATCTTCTTGCCAGAGGGGTAAAGGAAGCGGCGAGGATTGTGGGAAGAGGCAGCGAAGAGTTCGCCATGCATGTAAAAGGACAGGAGATGAATGAGCAGTCCGTTCGGTCCCACAAGGGCTGGGCCTTAGGTATCTTCACTTCCACCCGAGGAGCAGGTCACCTCAACGGTGCCAGCCTCGTCGAACGATTGGGAATGGATGTGGAGAAGGCCAAAGCGCTCTTCGGTACGGGGGCGGTGGTCAAGCCCGAAACCTACGAAGGGAAGGGAACAGTGACCGCCTGGTTTGAGAGCTTTAAGGCCGTCGTAGACTCTTTGGGGCTCTGTTACTACCTCACTTACTGGATCGACATGGATCTAATAGGCCTTGAGGAGATGGCTGCGCTCATTGGAAAAGGAACGGGCCGTAAGGTGGAAGGGGATGAACTCTTCCGTGTTGGGGAGAAAATCTACAATGTTGAGAAGGCTTTCAACACCCTCCATGCAGGGTTCACCCGAAAGGATGATCTTCCCCCCGGGCGATTTATAGAGATGCCGATCTCCGGCGGCCCCTTTGCCGGCGCCCGGATTGAGCCGGAGAGTTACAACCGGATGCTCGACGAATATTATGAGGCCCACGGCTGGGACGTTGCCACAAGTTGGCAAACTGCAAGATGCCTTGACCGGTTAGGGCTTGAGGAAGTAAAGAAACGTCTGGCCGGGGTCGGGAGACTGATCGAAGATCGATAAAGGAGTAAGCGTCATGAATAAACTTGAGACCAATTTTGCCGGAGTTAAACTGCGCAATCCCTTGATCCTGGCATCGGCCACAACCGGATGGGATGGAGAGCGCTGTCACCAGGCCTGGATGAATGAAGCCGGGGCGCTTGTGCCCAAGAGTTTTGCCCCACCCGACAAGTTCGCCCAGCATCCCCGGTGCGGCCGGATGAAGATCATTCGTCATGGCCAGAGCCGGATCGGCATGGTGAATATCGAGCTTTACACCACCATGACTCTGGAAGACTGGCTCCGAACGGACCTCGAAAAGGCTTGCCAGGATGGAAGCTGCATCATTGCAAGCGTCGTTGCTCATCCGAACCCTGAAGATACGGGCCGAAATGCGCGCCGGATTGAGGATTCGGGGAGGGTGGCCATGTTTGAGATCAACGTCTCGTGCCCCATGCCGGCCGATCAATCGAAAGTGGGATTCCAGATGGGGAATGATCCGGAGACCTGTTTCCGCCAGGTCAAGGCGGTGAAAGCCGCCGTAACCCTCCCTGTAGGCATCAAGCTCACGCCTACCACCCATAACATGGTGCCCATGGCCCAGGCCGTCGAGGCTGCCGGTGCGGACTTCATTACCATCGGCAACTCGGTTCGCTCCTTCGCCGGCGTCGATATCAAAACCGGCCTTCCGAAGCTCCCGGCTTACGGCGGGTACAGCGGCCCCGCGATTAAGCCCATTACGCAGCGGCACGTGTCGGAGGTAGCCAAGGCGGTAAAGATACCCCTCTCCGCTTGCGGCGGCATTACGACCTGGGAAGACGTGATCGAATATATCATGCTCGGAGCCACCACAGTGCAAATATGTACGAGCATCATGTGGCATGGATACGGCCAGTTCAAGGTCTTTCTCCGGGGCCTGGAAGAATACATCGAGCAGGAAACGCTTCAATCCCTCGACGCCATCCGGGGAAAAACCTTGCCCTACATCACCACCATCGAAGAGGCCTCCAGGAAGCCTCCCCTGGTCTCCAGGGTGGATCCGGATCTCTGCACAAACTTGAAAAGAGACGGCTGTGAGGCCTGCGGCAAGGTCTGTTTTTACGGGGCCATCGAATTCTCACCCCGGCTCAAGATCAACCCCGACAAATGCGACGGATGCAATCTTTGCGTGGAGATCTGCCCCAAAGAGGCCCTCCGTCTTGTTCCACCGGGATGATGGTAGAAGAAGGCGGATGATGGAATTCAAGGGACAGGTAGATTCATGGATTGACCAGAGCCAGGAAACGGTCATCAACTTCCTGCGAGACCTGATCCGAATCCCCAGCGTTACCGGAGAGGAGGGGGAGATTCAACGATTTCTCTCCCGGAGGCTTACAGAGATGGGCCTTCAGGTTGACGTCTGGGAACCGGACATCGAGGAGTTGAAGCGCCATCCAGGCTATGTGGAGGTCTCCCGGGGCTACGAGGGAAGGCCGAACGTTGTCGGCATCCTCAAGGGAAGCGGGGGCGGAAAGTCTCTTCTCTTCAACGGTCATGTCGATGTGATCCCAGCCGGACCCGGTGAAGCCTGGGTTCACGGTCCCTGGTCCGGAGACGTGGCCGATGGCCGGGTCTACGGAAGAGGAGCTTCGGATATGAAGTCAGGACTTGCGGCCATGACCATGGCGGTCAACGCTATCCTGGCGAGGGGGATCAAGCTGGCGGGAGACGTCATCCTCGAATATACGGTGGATGAGGAGTTGAGCGGCAACGGAACGCTGGCCTGTGTCTTGAAAGGGTATCAGGCTGATGGAGGCATCTGCTGTGAGACAAGCAGCATGCGGGTACAACCCGGCTCCATAGGCAGGATCTGGTTTGAGATAAAGGTAAAGGGCAAAGCAGCTGGAATCCAGCGCCGGTGGGAAGGAGTGAACGCCATCGAAAAAGGCTACCTTGTCACCCAGGCCGTCTCTGACTTCGAGCGCCTGCGCATCGAGCATCTTTCCCATCCCCTTTATCCGGACATCCGCGGTGCGATCCCCTGCATGGTGGGAGTCTTCGAGAGCGGCTCGTACCACAGCGCTTTCCCGGATACCTGCCTGCTCAAGGGTAGTATGGCCACCGTACCAGGAGAAGATTCTGCGGCAGTCAAGGCGGAATTTGTTCGTTATATAACGGCGAGAGCGGCAGAAGATCCGTGGCTGAAAGACCATCCCCCGGAGGTCTCCTTCGTGGGGTACTTTGCCGAGCCCTCGGAAATTCCTGGGAATAGTCCTATTGTCAGGACTCTTTGTCGAAACTTCCAGGAGGTGACTGGTAAGGAGCCTCCCATCAGCGGCCGGGAAGGAGCGGCCGATATCCGCTTCCTCAACCGCTATGGCCAGACCCCGACGGTGATCTTCGGTCCGGGCATGACCGAGCAGATGCACGCCAATAACGAGTGGGTGGCCGTTGAAGACCTCCTTGTAGGAACAAAGATTCTTGCGGCAACGATCCTGGATTGGTGCAGCGCCATTTGAGCGATGGGATGATTGATCTGACGATTCACGAGGAACAACTGAAAAGAACGGTCCGGCGGGCCAGGGAGCGAAAGATTCTGAAGGCGCGGCTCCAATGCTTGTGTCAATTCAATTTTGAGACCCTTAATAACTCGACAGCGTAAAAGGAGGGAAAATGAAAAAAGTTACGGTGATTATTCTGTTTTTGGTCCTGGGTCTGGCCCTGGCGGGAGGCGCAAACGCCGCTGCCAAGTGGAACATCAAGCTCGGACACGATCAGCCCGAAAAGAGCCCCCACAACGACGGTGCCCTTTACTTCAAGAAGCTCGTGGAAGAAGGAAGCAACGGAGAGATTGCCGTGAAGATCTATCCCACCCAGCTTCTTGGTACGGGGGTCCAGATGTCGGAGATGGTCCAGGCAGGAGCACTCGAAGTTCTGGCCATCCCCACCTCCAACATTCAGGTTCTTCACCCGCCTTTGCAGGTTTTGGACCTGCCTTTTCTCTTCCCGGACAAAGAGAGCCTGTACCGGATTCTTGATGGCGAATTCACCGACGCCCTTTACAAACCGTTGATGAATAAGAACATCGTCGGATTGCATTGGTTTATCAGCGGCTTCAAACAGTTCACGGGCAACTTCCCGATCCGGACTCCGGAGGATTTCAAGGGGCACAAAATCCGGGTCATGCCGGCTCCCATCATCCGCGAACAGTTCAAGGCTTTTGGAGCTTCACCGGTTCCCATCGATTTTCAGGAGCTTTACAATGCGCTCCAACAAGGTGTGGTGGACGGGCAGGAAAACCCCCTGACCACCATCGTAACTATGAAGTTCTATGAAGTTCAGAAATATATGACTCTGAGCAATCATGCTTTTATCGCCTATGTTTTTGTGGCCAGCAAGAGTTTCTTCGATTCCCTGCCGGAAAAGCACCAGAAACTGGTCCGCGAAGCTGCCAAGAAGGCCGGGATCTACGAACGCGGCCTGGTCTCGGAAAGAGAAAAAGGATTCCTGGAAACTATCAAGAAAGCGGGCGTCCAGGTGATCGAATTGAAACCGGAAGAGCGAAAGGCCTTCCAGAAGGCGGCCGAGCCTGTGTACGACTGGTTCAACAAAAATATTTCGGATGGGAAACGCTACTATGACATGATCCGGACCGCCGAGAAGAAATAGTTCTTAATCGTCAGTTTTGGGAAGAAGAAAAATGATCCCCCTCGTGCTCCGGATCAGGAGGGCGAGGGGGTTTTTCTGTGCCATGCTTCAACATGATGAAAAGAGGAGAAGATGGGCGTTCTTTCCTGGGTGGACAAATACTTCCAGAAGATAGAGAGGGGATTTCTGGCGTGGGCCATCATCGTTTCAAGCCTCCTTCTCTTTGTCAATGTGGTCATGCGCTATGTCTTCAAGCTCCCCATCTACTGGGCCGAGGAATTCGTCCGCTACCTTATGGTCTGGATAATCTTCGTCGGAGCCAGCCAGGTGACGCTGAAAGGAGGGCATGTGGCCGTTGACATTGTTCCGCGTTTTCTCTCCAAAAGGGCAACCACGGTCCTGGCCTTTATCATCAATGTCGTGGCGATCCTCTTTTTGCTGGTTTTAGCCTATTTCAGTTTGAAGCAGATGATGCGGGTGCAGGGGGCACACCAGATCTCTCCGGCCATGGAACTGCCCATGTGGATCGCCTACCTTTCGATCCCCGTAGGGAGTTTGCTGATGATCATCCGTTATCTTCAGCAAATTTGGCTCCGCATCCAAGGCAAGACGGTCGAAGTCTGGGAGGTCCTGGACTGAGCTCTCCCTCGCCTCAAGCGTCTTCATCGCGTGGGAGAGGAGGTGTTGAGTTTCCCATAATTCCAGACATCGACAGCTTTAATCGATGTTCGAACGGCTCATAGATTCCTGAGAGAGAATTATGACTGTGTTGGTTTTTGCGCTTCTCGGCGTTTTTCTTGCTGCCAGTATTCCCATTTTCATGTCTCTGGCCATGGTGGCCTTCATCGTTTTCTTTTTCTATGGCTCGATTCCCCTTGAGATCCTGCCCCAGCGGATGTTCGCCGGTGTGGAGGGATTTGCCCTTCTGGCCATCCCCTTTTTCATCCTGGCCGCGGACCTCATGGGCCGGGGAGGCGTTACCGCCCGGCTCATTCGCTTTGTCAACACCCTGGTAGGCCACTTTCCGGGAGGCTTGGCGATCTGTGCCGTGATGACCTGTCTTCTCTTCGGAGCCATTACCGGCTCCAGCGCTTCCACGGTTATCGCCGTAGGGGGCATCCTCTACCCGGCCCTTCTTAAATCAGGCTATGACACTCGCTTTACTCTCGGCGTGGTAACCTGCTCGGCGCTGCTCGGGATGATCATCCCCCCGAGCAACGCCATGATCGTTTACGGATCCGTTTCGAAGGTTTCGGTGGGAGCTCTTTTTATGGCCGGATTCGGAGCAGGAATCATCTTCGCCCTCAACTATGCCATTTACTGTTACATCTACGCCAAAAAAAAGAAGCTTCCCCTTCAGCCCAGGGCGAGCTGGCGGGAGATTCAGACAGCCGCGAAGGAGGCCGTCTGGGGACTGGGGATTCCCTTCGTCATTCTGGGAGGGATTTACAGCGGGGTGTTTACGCCCACGGAGTCCGCAGCGGTGGCGGTGGCCTATGCGATGTTCGTAACGGTGTTCGTTTACAAGGAGCTCTCCTTCCGGCAAGTCTGGAATATCAGCCTGGACTGTTCCATGATTACCTCCCGGGTCCTCATTATGGTTGCTGCGGCGACCCTCTTCTCCTGGCTGCTTACCGTCCAGGGGATCACTCACCAGATCGTAGAGCCGGTCGTTGCCATGAACCCGCCTTACTGGGCTGTTCTCGGTTTCGCCAACCTTACCATGCTCATCGCGGGGATGTTTGTGGATGTCTTTTCCAACATCCTGATCCTCTCCCCTCTCCTGTTGCGGTTAACCGAAAATGTCGGGATCAGTGAACTCCACTTCGGAATCATCGTCACGGTCAATTCCGATATGGGAAATATTACGCCTCCCTTCGGTCTCAACCTCTTCGTGGCCAGCGGAGCCTTCCGGAAGAGCTACATCGAGGTGGTGCGGGCGGTCCTTCCCTGGCTGGCCATCGCCATCATCAGCCTTCTGATCATTACTTACATTCCGGAGATTTCCCTCTGGCTGCCCAAACAGCTCTACCCGGGAATCAAATGACAAGAGGCGCTCTTGAATGAGGTGAGGAAGTCCAGCCGTCGTGGAAAGAAGGGGCTCACACCCCGACACGAAGTTCGTGTACGCGGCCCCCTCCATCTGTAAAAGAACTGAGCCGATAATTATAGTGAACGACATAAGCAAGTGGGCATCCACCCAATGTCATTGCGAACGAAGTGAAGGTCGATACGACCCGCGTCCCCCGCATCAAGTGCGGGGTCCTCGCAATGACCCCTTTTCAGAGTCGTTCACTATAGTATCGTAGGAAAGGTTGAAGATGTTGCCATTCGGGTCTTGAACCGAGGTCAGCTTTTGATGTGCAGGATTGGCGAAACTATATTCAAACCCATGTTTAGTAGACATCAGATGCAATGATGCCATTCCCATGGAGGCGACGATCCGGGGGGCAATCCGGTCTGAAAGCTTGCCGGTTAAAGGCGAAAGAGTGGCCTGGACTATGGGCTGGGCAATCAAAATCAACCCGGCGGCTCGAGGTCCAATCCCCTTCATTAGAGTTGCGATCCCCTATGTCGATCATTTGAGAACCACCCTGGAGGAAACCGTTGTATTGGAAGTTGCCTCGGGACGGAGTTCCATTATTGGCTATATGGCCGAAGGGCCCGGTCCTATCCGGATCAAGGGCACGATCGGCGACAGGCACTGGTATCACGCGGCTGCCGGGGCCAAAGCCATACTGGCATTCTCTTCGGCGGAGTTCAGGGACAATGTTTTGAGAAGAGAATTAATTCGGTGCACGCCTCATACGATGACGGATCGGGGTAAGCTCGAAAAGGAGATAAAGGGGATCAGGAGGCGGGGGTTCTCTTTCGATAACGAGGAGCGGAACATCGGCATTCGGGCATTCGGATGCGCCGTTTTCAATCATGAAGGAAAGCCTGTGGCAGGCCTTGCCGGGGCCGGACCGCTTTCGAGGATTACATGGGACCGGCGGTCAATGGCGGTCCCGTTGCTGAAAGAGGGAGCGGCCAAGATCTCTGCACAATTAGGCCACAGAGCGCCGACGATTCGATAAAAAGAGCAAGAGGCTGAAAAACCCTGGCCCATGAAAACAAGCAAGAAAGAAGATAGGGAGGAATCATGACTTATCCGAGTGTCTACCCCACTGGAACAACAATCTATGCCCCCGAGAAGTGCTGGAACGGCTATACCATCTTCCAGGCAAAGGAATTGGGAGCACTCCTGATTGATATGAACGGTACGGAGGTCAAATTGTGGAAAGGCCTACACGGTTTCCCGAATAAGATCCTTCCAGGGGGCTATGTCATGGGTCACACGGGAGAACGTCCCAATGCCTTTGGTTTACAGGACCAGATCGATCTCGTCCAGGTTGACTTCGACGGAAAGACCGTGTGGAAATTCAATCAATGGGAATTCATCGAAGATCCGGGCGAGGAACCGCAGTGGATGGCCCGCCAACACCATGACTACCAACGGGAGGGCAACCCGGTGGGGTATTATGTCCCGGGCATGGACACGCTTGTGGAACGCGGCCATACATTCATCCTTTGCCACAAGAACTTGGTTAAGCCCGAAATCTCTGACAAACGATTGCTGGACGATGTCATCATCGAAGTGACCTGGAAAGGGGAGATCGTATGGGAATGGGCATGCAGCGATCATTTCGAAGAAATGGACTTTGGCGAGGAAGCGAAAAATATTCTCTGCCGGAACCCCAATATGGTGCCCTGCGGCGGAGGCATGGGCGATTGGATGCATATCAACTCCCTGTCCCTTCTCGGCCCGAATATAAGGTATGACGCAGGGGACGGACGGTTTCACCCGGAGAACATCATCTGGTCCTCCAGGGAATCGAATATCATTTCGATCATCAGCAAGAAAACCGGGGAAATCGTATGGAGGATCGGGCCTGACTACAACACCAGCAAGGCGTTGAAGCGGCTGGGGTGGATCATTGGCCCACACCACGCCCACATGATCCCCAAGGGACTTCCCGGCGAGGGAGACATCCTGGTCTATGACAATGGCGGATGGGCCGGTTATGGAGCGCCCAACCCTGGGTCACCCACCGGCATTAAGAATGTGCTCAGGGATTATTCCCGGGTCCTTGAATTCGATCCGATTACACTCGAAATGGTCTGGCAACATACACCCAAAGAAGCGGGACTGCTCCACCCCACGGACAGCAACCGATATTACAGTCCCTTTATCAGTTCTGCCCAACGTCTCCCCAATGGCAATACACTGATCACCGAAGGCTCTGGTGGACGCATCATCGAAGTTACCCCGGCCCACGAGATTGTTTGGGAGTACATCAGTCCTTATTGGGGCGCCATGATGCACATGAACATGGTCTATCGTGCGTACCGTGTACCCTACGAATGGGTGCCGCAACTCAAAAGGCCCAAGGAAGTGCCCATTCAGCGGATCGACGTGACCACCTTCCGGGTGCCTGGCTCTTCACCCTCTGGGGCCAGGCAAGTTACCGATGTGGAAGGCGTCCGGCCCTACCAGGGCGATGCTGCCTTGTGCGTGCAGGTCGAAGTGGAGAAGTGAGAATGAGCTCTCGATGATGGCCGAGAGGCTATGCGTGGTCACCCCAAGTTAACCCACTTCAGACAGGAGGAAAGAAGATGAAAAATTTATTTCGAAAATTCGTTTTCGTACTGATTTTGACCGCAGCCGTGGTTTTTTCCTTCAACCTTCCGGTGTGGTCGCAGGAGAAGGTCACCATCAAAATGGTGAGTGAGTACAACGACAAACATCCCACGGTAAGAAACGGCTGGTTCCCGTGGATCGAAGAGGTGAAAAAGAAAACCGACGGTCAACTGGAGATCCAGTTCTATAACCCCAATACCCTGGTCCCGGCCAAGGAAGTCTACAACTCGCTGACGGCCGGTTCGGTGGATTTGGGGGCCACCCCGCAGTGGTTGTCGCACGGGAAGTTTCCATTGTCAGAGGCGGTCAGCCTGCCCATGATGTACAATGGCGCGGAGGCCGGCAGCCTGACCATCTGGGATCTGTACAAAACCTTCCCCGAATGGCGGCAGGAATATAAGGACGTCAAGATCCTATGGCAGTGGACGAGCGCAACTGTGCAATTGCACACCAGGAAGAAGGAGATCAAGACCTTACAGGACCTCCAGGGCATGAAGATCATTGGCTGGGGCGCCAACGGCATTCGGATCATCAAAGCCCTAGGCGCCAATCCGATCGAACTTACACCGCACGACACGTACCAGGCATTGGAACGTGGGATGGCTGACGGCGTACTCTGCCCCCTGGCACCAATGCGGGCCTTCAAAATCACGGATGCGGCCAAATCCCATACCATCGTGAACGTTTACTGCGATTCTTTCTATGCAGGCATGAACTGGAACAAATGGAACAGTTTGCCTGAAAGATTTAAGAAACTCTTGGAGGAAACCACCGGCCGGGATATGGCCCAGATCAGCGGGAGGACGCTGGATGAAGGCACAATCGCCGACGTCAAATGGATGAAGGACCAGGGCCACACGTTCTATCTGTTACCCCCTAATGAAAAGGAAAGATGGAAGGAAAAGTTGAGGCCGATGGGTGAGGAGTGGATCAAGAAAATGGAGGAAAAGGGCTATAAGAGCGCCAGCAGTATTCGGGATACCGTGGTTCGCCTTGGTAAGGAATACAGCGAGAAAACGACCGGAGGTTATAAATAGACCGTAAGGGAGAAAACACGGTAGAGGTTCACCATGCCGACGAGAAAGATCACTTCCGCTGCAGATCATCTTGAGAAGTTCCTCAGGCCGACAACCCGACTCTCCAATTATGTTGCCTGTGCTGCTCTCTCTGTCATGCCCATCCTCGTTCTCCTGGATGTTACCCTGCGAGGCGCATTTAATCGTTCCCTTCTAGGGGGAATCGAGATTCAAGAATTCCTGATGGCGATTCTCATTTTCTTTGGCCTGGCAGCGGCTGAACTGGAGGGAGGAGGACATATCCAGATCGATCTTTTGCTTGGAAAGCTTTCTGGAATCAGCCGGACTGCAACCGAGACCTTTCTCTACACCGTTTCGGTCCTCACCCTGTTTTTCATGTCTTCCCAGCTCGTTGCCCTGGGAATCAAACGGTTGCACAACAACGAAATGAGCAAGGCCCTGGAAGTACCCATCTGGATCTTCTGTATCCTCGGCGCATTGGGGGCTTTCTTGCTGGCTTTCGTGCTTCTCCTCCGTTTTTTGAGAGCCCTTCAACGTTCAGCCGAACATGGTCGATTGGGATGGTCGATTACGGCACTATGGGTGGGGTGCATCCTCTTCTTTGGCCCCATGCTTGGTTTGAGGCCGGCGGGCCTGAGCGGCGCAGCCAATGGCCTCTTCGGAATGATCCTTCTCTTCGCCCTTCTCTTCTTAGGGGTACCCGTCGGATTTGGGATGGCCCTGACAGGGTTCCTGGGATTGATCGCTATCCATCAGGCGGTGCCTCCCTCTCTGGCCATGCTGGGCATCGGCTCTTATGACACGGCGAGTTCTTATATGCTCACGGTGGTTCCGTTGTTCATCCTGATGGGGGAATTGGCCTACCACTCCGGCATCAGCAATGAGCTTTTTGACACGGCGAGTAAATGGTTTGGCCGGGCACGAGGCGGCATTGCCATGTCTGCTGTTGCAGGCTGCGCCGGTTTTGCAGCCGTATGTGGAGACAGTCTGGCTACGGCAGTCACCATGGGGACTCTCGCAATTCCGGAAATGAAGAAGAAGAATTACGAAATGGGATTGGCTACGGGTGCTTTGGCCGCCGGGGGAACGCTGGGTATCATGATTCCGCCGAGCGTTGGATTCATTTTCTATGGGATTGTGACTGAAGAATCAATAGGTAAACTCTTCGTTGCCGGTATTATTCCCGGAATAATTCTGGCGGCCCTTTTCATCACTTATATCGCCATCATCGTGAGACTCAAACCGGAGACGGCGCCCCGGGGCGAGCCCACTACCATCAAGGAGAAGCTTATCTCCCTGAAAGGAGTCATGGGAATTCTGATTCTTTTCATTGTCATCCTTGGGGGTATGTTGAGTGGAGTCTTTAATGCTATAGAAGGGGGCGCTATCGGAGCGATTGGTGCTTTCGTCTACGGGCTTGCAAAAAGACGCGTAAGTTTCCAAGTGTTATTCGCATCTCTCAAGAGTACGCTGAACATTACCTGCAAGCTTCTCATGATTTTGATGGGTGTGGGGATCCTTGGATATTTCCTCGCGGCAACACGGCTGCCCTTTGCCCTATCGGAATTGATCACCGGTCTGGGAGTGAACCGCTATATTATTTTTGCCTTGGTGATCTTCTTTTTCCTTATCCTGGGCTGCCTCCTTAATGTGATCCCCATGATCCTGCTTGTACTGCCCACCATTTTCCCGACGGTCATTGCCCTGGGTTTTGATCCGATCTGGTTTGGAGTGGTCACAGTGCTGATGATGGAGGCTGGCCAGATTACTCCGCCCATCGGAGTGAATGTATTTGCAATTTCAGCAGCCTCCGGCGTACCCATGTACACCGTCTTCAGAGGGATTTTCCCATTCTTCATCTGTATGCTTGTCTTGCTCGTCCTCTTAACCATTTTCCCTCAAATGGCGCTGTACTTGCCGAGAGTGCTTTTCTGACGACTCTACAAAGCAAGGGATATCATGAGCAACACGATCTTTACGGCTCCAGGCTGTTCCCGCTGCAAAATTACCAAGAGATACATGGACGAACGTGGCATTCCCTACGTCGACCTGGATATTAAGGGCGACGGCAAGGAGGCATTCAGCCAGTTCTATAGGAACAACCGGGGAGTCGTAGTCAGGGGAAAGGAGGGCATCGAGTTTCCGGTCTTCACTGACGGAAAGACCATCAGGCAGGGTGTCGGCGTCGTTATCGCCTACCTCCATACGGGCACGAAGCTGGATGGTTCTATTGGACCCAGCGAACTTTCTCACGGGTGGATGGATGGCATCCATGTTTCAGGAGGGAATCCCTTGCTGGTTGATGAACTTGTCGCTGTATTGAGTTTTATTAAGAGGAACGGACTGCACCTACAACTGGATACGGATGGCCGAAATGCCGCTGTTCTGGAAAAGCTGCTGGAGCACGGATTGGGTGATCGGGTTCTTATGGACATCAAAGGACCTTTGAGCCTCTATCGCAGAACGCTTGGTTTAGAGTTGGACCCGATCGAGGTCAAGAAGACGATCGAGCTTGTTGTAAGATTCCCGGAATACAAATTCCGGACGACCATCGCACCCATCGTGCGAGAGGAGACGTCGCGGAAAATCGGTTATCTCACGCCGGAGGAGGTGGGCGAAATAGCGAGACTCATCCATGAGGTGACCGGAAACCACAAACAACCTTATGTGTTGCGAGTGTTTGATCCGGAGACCTGCGCAGACGAACGTTTGAAGTCCCTTGAAAAGCTTTCCCCCGATGCTCTTTTCGCCCATCGTTCAGCGGCACGCAGACACCAGGTCTCAACTGAAATAGAAAAGACCTGAGCAGCATCTCCACCTGCCCCCATTGGTTTTTCTCAACCCTTTAATTCACATCCACCCAAACCAATCAAGCTTAATATCAGGAAGTCCCTCATCAGTGAAAACTGAAGGATGAAAGTTTGACACCGGTTGGAAATCAATCCTTCACTCGTGTCATAATTGCAATACATGGTGGCGTCCCTTTCTATAAATCTTATGGCCATTGTCTTAGCTTTGATCACGTCCATCGGACATGCGCTGGATAGTTTTTTCGTCCGAAAAGGTTTGATTGAAACCCCCTTCCTAATGGCGGCCGCCTTTATTACGCTGTCGGTCAACTTCGCTTTTTTCGCGGTCCTCTCGCTGATCCTTCTTCCCGGCCATCTGTTAAAATTTGAGTCCATA
>Ga0214473_10005198_pt1 | contig 15624 bp, 7 predicted proteins | sample RVTome_7_FD_203509 | JGI IMG/M metagenome (GOLD analysis project Ga0214473, IMG submission 203509) | Soil microbial communities from uranium-contaminated site in the Upper Colorado River Basin, Wyoming, United States - RVT98D197 | ecosystem: Environmental > Terrestrial > Soil > Contaminated >... | reverse complement strand
GCTCCGAGGATGAAATAAAGAAGAAAGAGACCGTCCTCTTTTACCTCTATCATACCGGTGAGAAAAAGATTCGCACCAAAGTCGACGACGGCACGACACAGAGTGCCATTATCGAGGTGGACGGGGAGACGCCGTTCCGCATTCCATTCAGCGAGATGCTCTCCCTCTACAGAGTCAATTACAACGACAACTCTTCTCTCGATAACCTGGTGACCGAGTTCTGGGAGGCCTTCTTCGCTTCGCCCAACGACGAATTCGAGGATGACAGCTACTGCCGCTCGCCCTGGTTCGACAAATGCTGCGGAGATCAACGCACGGTGGGGGAGCTGAAGCAGAGAGGCGAATGGGATGACCTGTGGTTCAAGGTCATGCCGCGCAAGACCGTCAACGCGACCGCGCCCCCAGAAGCGCCGGCGGAGATTCAGGTGAGGCAATTCGATCTGAACACCATCGGGGTGAGGGTCCTTGCCGCCGCAACCGACCGCATCACTGAGCTTCCGCTCATGCTGGTCTTGAAAGTCTAGCCTCACGGGCAGGCATCATCGGTATCTGCGCGGCTCGCGGGCAGACGCCGATGGTGCCGCCGGAAGCCTCGGCTTCGCTTTATGCGCGCAACCAACCTGACTGTGGCGTGAGAGTCCTATGAAACTGAATGACCGCTACGACGGCAGCAACGATCCGTTTCAGGGCGACCGGGTCTTGCATTTGAGCGGTCTCCCGGTCGGCGCCTGCATCCAAACTGCCACGGCCATCGTGACTCCGGTGAGCACCGGCGAGGGCATCGAGCCGTTCGTGGAAACGATCCGGTTCAATGACGGGATCGGGGATTGGGGCGCGACCAAGACGCAGGTGAGAGATCGCTGGGTCGAGGTGGACTTTCACTCCCGCCGAACTTTGGCGCGGGTCAGGGGCGCGAACCTTCAGGGCGCAACGCTGCAGGTGGATCTCGGCGGAGCCTTCGTCGAGATCAACGAGAACGGCGGCATCAAGACGCCAAGCGATCCCGACCCCTTCACCCTCGAAAACGCCACGGATGAACCGCTGCCCGGGCTGTCAGTCGTGAAGCTTAAGCTCACGAAGGCGCCCGCTGAGCCACAAGTCCATCAGGTCGTCATTCGCAGCACGCCGACCAACGTCAGCTTCCGCTTCGGGGAGATGCCGGCCTTTTGGACGCACGTCGGAGAGCTCGTGCAGACCGCGCCCACGCCCGATTTCGCCCTCGCGCTGCAGGCTTTCCTGGCCGAAGCAAAAGCCGAGAACGGTTCCTACATCGTACCGGTCGTGCTGCATTCGGACTCGATTGCGCGCCTGCAGATCGAGTTCAACGTCGAATTCCTTGTACAGGAGACGGGCTTGCGCGGGGGCGTCGGCGAAGTCGTCCTGCCGTTCGACTTCAGCCGGGTAGCGGATGCGACGCCGGAGGCGCTGGGGCTCGAGATACCCGCCGGGTCGCGCCTCGTCCCGCCTGCGAGCACCGCGCGGGTCACGGGCAGTTTCGCCGAGACGCGAATCGTGTACGACCCGCTCGAGAAGGTTTCAGCCAAAGGACTCGTCTCGGCCATCTCGCCCGAAGACCTGAAGAGAGCCGATAAGATCGTAGTTGCGCCTGACGCGATGCAGGCGCAGCCGATCTCGTTGGCCGGCGGCCTCGTAGTTTCGGGGATTGATCTCCTGCTCGAGGTCAGGCAGACGACCCGGCTCCAGTTGAACTTTCGCGAGGATTTAGACGGCAAGCCTGGGGCGACGTCGCTCCTGCCAAAGCCGGTCGAATTCGCAGTGCCGGGCCCGGTCGGATTGGAAGAGGCAACATTTGCCGGCAGGTCGAAGTGGACGAGCGTGGCGTTGCCTGCGGAATTCCGGTTCAGAGCTGTAGACGACACGACGCAAGGGAAAAGGCGTTACTGGATTGTCCTGCAGAGCTTGGAGGGCGAGGCGTTGTGGAGCGTGGCCACGGGAAAAGACGCGCCCAATCTGGCCGAAGTCACTGGCATGAAGCGATCGGGCGATGGCGGACTGTCGTGGCGCGAAGCGGCGACTTCGAAGCTCCCGGGTCCGCTCGTCGCTTTCTTCCGGCTGCGCCGTAAGCCGGAACGCTTCACCATGCCGATTGCGCTCCAGGTCGGCTCAGGTGAATCGGCCGTGCGTGTCGGTTTGGATCGCTTTGCCGCCACGGGCCGTGTGGACTTTGCGCTCGATTTCAACGATGTGAGTCAAGCGCTCGAGAAACTTCCGGCGAGCACCGCTTCCGCCTGCACGGAGGCTCAACACCTGGTGAACGGCGATTTCGAGCGCTGGATGCGCGTCGGGGACGAAGCGAGGTCTTCCGCCTCCGTCCCGGTGACGGTGTCGGTGAAGAATGAGGCCCCTCAGATGTCAAACCCGCTTGACGTCGCCGTCGCGCCGGATGGAGCGGTGGGATATGTCGTCAGCGAATTGAACGAGGCGTTTCATTTGCACGTCATTGACGTCGGGTGCAGCAAACAGGCAGAAGCATTCGCCCTCGAGGCGGGCAATGCCAATCGGCTCGTCGTCAGCCCTGACGGTGAGCGGCTGTACGTTGGCACCGGGATGCGGATTCAGCTCGTCGATACCCGCGCTCGCGTGGCGCTCGGCGTTCCGTTCGACATCGACGAAGCCATCACCGCTCTAGCCGTGAGCCCGGATGGAGGCCGATTGTTCATAGCGACGAGGGAGGAAGCCACATCACGCCCTCGAATAGCCTGGTGGGAAACAGCGGAGCTCGAGCGAGCGGTTACCGGCGGAAATCCCAGCGTCACGACGCGAGGGAACGTCGACCCCCTTCCCGTCGACGCAACCGTCGTGGGTCTCGCCGCGACACCCGATGGCAGCCGTCTTTGTGCGCTGATTGACCGCGGCGCTACGGAGGCCGGAGAAGTTCGCATCTTCGACGCAAGCGCGCTTTCCGAGATTGGCTCCAGGGTTGTCGTGGGAAGGCCGAGCGCCATCTCGCTGACAGCCGACGGCGAGCACGCGCTTGTCACCAACGACGCGGACAACTCGGTGAGCATAATTGACACTGCGACGGGAACCGTTACCGCCCAGATACCGCTTGCGCAGCCGCCGAACGTGGGACGGCATCCCGTGTCGATTGTCGCTTCCTCAGACGGAAAGCGGGCCTATGTGGCCAACGGTGTCGCGCCCAGGGGCACGGTCACCAAAGGCACGATCAGCGTGATCGATCTCTCGAAGAAGAGGGTGAGCAAAGAGATCTCTCTCGGCTTCTCCCCACGACGTTTGGCCATCACGCCGCAAGGAGACCGGGTCTACGTTGTGCCGGAGGCGAGCCCGTCGGCCGTAGCCCTGGCCACACTCCAGATCGGCGCTCCGCAACCGGAGGAATGGAGCCTGACATCGGGACAGGTCATTCGCGCGTGTCTGGACGAGCCATTCCATCAAATCGCGCAACTGCAGGGTGAAACACTGAGCGGAGATCTCGTGCCTGCTGCGCTCTCACAGGTTACGCCGGTGAAAGCGCCGTGCGATTATGATTTCAGTTTCCAGGGGATCGCGACCGCTAAAGACGCTTTCGCGGAGGTCTTCTGGCGGAGCCGCGAAGGGGGTCCGCTCAATCCGGAGCCGGATCGCCTGCCCATCGAGGTCATGCGGGCGCAGCCGGCCGGAGCGAGCTCGTCCACTTCATCCGGCGCCGGCAGCGGAATTTTTGTCGTCGCTGCTGATGTAGCTGCGCGGCCTGCACTGGCTCTGCATCGCAAGCGACTGACTGCCCCCCAGGGCTCTGAGCAGGCCGAAATCCGCTTCAACATCCCGCCCGGAGGTGTGGCGTGGATCGATCAGGCGTCGCTGAAGGACACGACCGAAGCGATTGGGAACGGCGATTTCCGCTTGAGAAAGGATGGGCGGCTGGCGGAGTGGACCCCGGCGTCGGCAACGGCGCCCGGCTTTACGGTGGTCGCGGTCGAGAGCGGGGTGCGATTTCAGAACGCCGGCGCGAATACCGTCGAATTGGTGCAGCGGGTCGCCGCGAAAGCCAATCAGCCGTTCCTGCTCGAAGCGCAGAACACGCCCTCAGCACCTGCGTTGGCTTCGATGTCAGGCGAGGCACGGCCCAGGCTCCAGGCGCGCTGGTTGGCCGACGACGGCAACCCGACCGGAGCGCCAGCCATTGTGGAAATTCAACGAGCCGGCGTCGGCGCCGCGATCGCACGAGGGACTTCACCTACGGGGGCGAAACAAGCGGAGATTCGTTTGATCGTCCCGCCCGGGGCGGCGGCGGAGCTCCAACGGGTATCGCTGCGCTTCCCGCAGCATACGCTTGTTCCCATCACCTTCGTCGCGGATGCGCCGGGCGAGCTGACGGTCTCTGACTGGCAAGTGAGTTACGAGGAGGCGCCGCCGGAACGGCCGCCCATTCCACCGGGTGGCCTGAGCCCACCCACACCACCGGGCCGCAGTCCCGGTGAGACGCCGGAAGAGAGCGGGTTCTGTCATTGCTGCGAAGCGGAGCGGGAGATTGCTGACTCCGAAGCCTTGCAAAGCGAGGCGGGTCGCCCGGTGCTTGCAGGACACTGTGTTACATGCGGCAGTGAGATGATCCGCTTTGGCGGAGAACTCCCTGCGGATTCGCCTCGTTTCCTTGGGCGCAGTGTTGTTGCTCCACGGCCTTATGTTATCGTTCCGCGGCGCATTGTGACCGCGACAACGGCATCGGTAGCGGCGTCCCGCGCCGCGTTGCCGCCGATCACGGCGATTGGTGGTATTGGCGAGCGACTGGCGTCCAAATTGGCGCGGCGCCGCATCCGAACCCTCGGTGATCTAGCTGCGGCGTCGCCTGAGCGCGTTGCGGAGGTCCAGGGTATATCCAAGTCCCAGGCTGCGAAGTTCATCGCCGAGGCGCAGAGGCTCTTGCGATGAGGTAGCAACGGCGCCAGGCGGGACAAGACGCCGATTCGTCGGGGCGAGCGCTTCCGGAATCGGAGACGCCGGCGGGTGGCTTGCTAAACAGGTCGGGCCAGGTCGAACCGCGTTGGGAAAAACGCATATGAACGAGGGCGGGAGCCGCCCAAGTCCACAATACAGAGTGACGCGCGGCGTGATTGGCGTGCGACGGCTCGCCACTCTCACTTCCTGCACCGAAGCCGGAGGCGAGCACCGCACCCGTCGCGCCATTCCGAACCAACAACGACGTCTTTCCAGGAATGAACTCACCGAGGTTCGCAGTCGCGAACCAATCGAGCTTCCCGGCACTGCCTCCAAGCCGATTGAAACAGCGCTTGAAAGCGCTTCGAGGACTCTTCTGTAACCCAGAAGCGATTCGGATCCGTCGTCGGCTTCAACATGGATGGGCTCGGCTCGCAGCCGATGATGTTATGTTCGCGGATGAGCTTTGTCAGGGCTCTCCGGCCCAACCCCATGGTACGGACTTGATTTTGGATGCGGAAAAAGCGCAGCGAGCCGACTCCATTCTCAGGCCCCACTGCGTGCGTCCCGACCGCGAAGCCGACGTGAAACGGTCGATCGCCCGCTCGTAGATTGAACACGTAGGCGCGGATATCGCCCTCCAGCTCTTCCACAGCTTGCTTCAGGAGGTGTGTTTCGATCTGTTCGTTCAGACCAAGGTTTTCCTCCACGCCTTCAAGGTTTTCCTTGTCTGGAATTGACTTTGCCCGTATTTCCAGCTCACCCACATCGAGCTTCAGGTGCTGTTTGCAGAAGGTTTGAAAACGCGCTCCGTAAGTGCTGGCGCTGATGACGTACGTGGAATGAAACATGTCCGCCCACGCCCAGCGTCGGAAAGTGTTCATCCAACCCCGGGTGTCCGGGTGGTCGAATGTCTGCTCGAGGTTGAGGTCGACATAGACGTTCTCCATGAGTTGGATCATCTGGTTACAGAAATAGAATCCCTGCCGGCGCTCCTTTTCACTAGTCTCCCGGGCCTTTCGCGGTTTCGCCGCGCTCTTCTTTACATCGGGCTGTCGACTTCGGATGTCCTCCAATTCCGTGTACACCTGCTCGTCCAAGAACTCGAGGTTCTTCTCGGTGCGAAGCAACTCGAGTAGTTTGGCGAATTCGGCCGTGTGCTCGCTGAAGTGGAGGGCGACGCTGGGGCTCGGCGGGTACCATCGTTCCCGCAGGCGGGTACATACTGCCTCGAGCGTCAGGTCGCCGAGCTCAGCGTGGTCCCCCAGAGGACTCAATACCGACTTCGCGCTGTGATAGCCGAGGGCCCGATAACTTTCGAATTGCGACTCGCTGAACCACTGGTCTCCCGTAGATTCATTCGGAAAGCATGGATGCTCTTTGGCGTACCGTAGGACGTCGGTCGGCTCGTTCCCGGTCAGCGTCGATTTGATGTAGACGAGCGTCCCGCTGTCCTCCAGGTGGTCGCCAGAGTCTGTTCTGTCGTAGCGTATCTTGCCGACTAGGGCATGCCACTGGCTCCTCCCGTTCTCCCCGGGCTCCAGGGCGTCGACGTTGAGCTCGATATCGATTCCCAGGTCGTTTCGGATCTTCTCGATGGCATTTCCAAGGTCTGAGAACTGACGAGCGGGGTCGGCGCCCGCGTCACCGGCGATGATCAGACGACATCGCCGACGCACGAGTTCATAGATACCGAGGTTCTCGAAGTGTCCACCGTCGGAAAGATACAGATAGTTGTCATCTTCGTTCGTGGTCCCGAACAGCTCCGCAAGCCAGTAGTAGAGGTCGAAGCCCGGTTCCGTGCGTACACGATGTTTGGGAAATTTTGGATTCCCGACCCACCAACCCAGGCGAACGTTGAACACCGTCATCAGGAACGCGAGAGCCGGCGAGCTGTAGCATCCCATATTGGGGGTGGCAGCGGCGCCTGAGATCGCCATTGCGGTCCCCAGGCTGATTCCGTCCGCAAAACTGCGGGTGTCCGTGAAGGCGCTCGGCTCGTCATGCTGAAGCGAGTAGCCACAGTGGCGCGGCGTGAAGACGAAGGAGCCCGCTTTTCGTTGTTGCCACGCGAGATTCTTCGGCGCCGTCAGGTTCAGCGTCGTGTTGATGATGTGATAAGGGCCAAGACTGCCCGTTCTATCGCCGAGGTCCGCGAGGGCGAGATCGTCGTTCGCGAGTTTGGTAAATGGCTGCGGCGCTCGCTTTGGGTTGGAAGCCCCGAGATAGGCCCTGGTCAGACGATTGCGATAGAAACCGTGCATTGAGAATTCGTTGATGTCAACGCGCCAACTCATGGCAAGCATCACCGCCAATGCGACGCCGGATACGAGGAGCAAAGGGAACCCGAGGGAGTCGGTAAGGACAACGCGATAGTGGCGCTCCAAGAGCGAAAGGGACGGGATCGATGGCAAGTCCGTCGAGCCGGAAAGAGAGACGAGAATATGATGAAGAGCGGTCGAAAGCAGGACCAGGAGACCGACCACGAAAACGAAGGGGGCAATGCCCAACAGAAGCTTCGACAGAATACCTCTTCCCTTGCTTCTTTCACCTTTGCGCCCCTCGAGGACGGCGACGACGCTCGTTCCGAGCCAACCGAGTGCCAGCCCCTCTTGGCTCCATTGGCCGATGACGCCCCCGGAGTAGTGGACCAGGAGTGGCGCGTAGACACCGAGGCCATAGACCGCGAGCCAAACGGCCATGGTGATGAGTACCCAGGCGCCCAATCGGCCCCACCACTCGCGCTCGGAATTTTCGTGATGCGAGTCAATCAGACCAATATGCAGGACGGAGATCGTCGAGAAAATAGCAAGCAGGAGCGGGGGGCCAAAGAGAAGCACCGGCCAGGAGCCGTGATCCGCGACCGACGGTTCAGCCATTACGTAACGGAGCTCGTAGGCAACGATCCCGCCGAGGGCGCCGGCCGGTAGTGCAAATAGACCAAAGAGTCGTTTGCTCCACGGCGAATCAAGCTTCTTGCCGCAGGGGGCGTTGCCTTCGTTCCCCTGAGGAGCCACCAAAGCGGGTAGCCACAGCAATCCGTATGCGGCGGCGCCGAACATGGCCCAGGCCCAGGGTTCTGAAACCTGCTGGCCCAGGATACGCGCCGCCATATTCCTCACGTTCTGCCAGATTTGCGGGTCCTTGACCGGGAGAGCGGCCCAGAGAACGGCCGTCAACCAGAGTGGAACAACGACGGTCATGAGCAACCAACTCTGTCTCGTCCACCAGGGTGGGCGCTCGCCCGCATTGAGCAAGCCGTTCGTATACTGACGGAGATTCAATCCAATGACCGTCAGAGCCAGGACGAGCAGTGCGAGTCCGATCGCGCCCGACCCGACAGGGGACACCGCAAGAACCCCCCAAACCAAGAAGCGAGGTACGAGCAGTACGCAGGCCAGGAAAGGGATCAGGATCGTCATATTCAGGAACAGGTTTCTCAGATAGATCGACGCGATCGTCCATGTGTCGGCGCTGAAGACGCCGAAGCGAGGCGTCAAGTAGTTGCTGAACTGGCGGAGAAAACGGATGGTCTCCGGCTCGGAACTCTGGCGCGTGACGGTCGAGGAGCGAGCACCCGACGTCGCCAACGCTTTTTGCACGGCATCGAAACCGTCGCGTTGAATCCAGGCGGAGAGCCAGGCACCGATGTACCCGCCGCCCGACACGGTCGAAAGGTAGTCGATCCGTCGAAGGAAATTCATTTCAGCCAGGCCTTGAAGCACGCCCAAATTGAAGGTCGCGCTCCGAATACCGCCACCCGAGAAAGCGAGACCCACTTTGGGAAACGGTTCACTTGGCTTTTCGTCGAGATTCCGGCGCTCCTTCTCGAGTGATGCCAGGTAGTTATTCTCGTCGTTGAGGACGTCCTCGAACGACTTGGGAGCCGCATCTTGTCTCACGCTCGACATTACCGTTACTCCTTGTCCGGGAGGCAGTTTCACTATCCTTCGCTGACCTTGTGGTAGTCGTCGATTCCGAGGAGGAGAGCCAATTTCTTCCAGCCCGCGGATTCGCTAGCGACCAGGAGTGCGACCACGACAACAAGGTGATGAATCACGTCGGCTCCGCGGAGAGTCGAACGACACAACCATGGGGCCATTCGGTCTTTCCCGGAGCAATAACCATGCCCAGAAAGCCTCGCAGTGTGAATCCTTACTCGCGACAAAGGGAAAAGGCGCGGGGCACGACCGACTCCTTCTGATCTGTGACGATGCCGGCTACACATCGTCACAGAGATCTCCCGTCACTAAAGGGCTCTTACCGAGACGTTTGGAGCGCTGGGGAACCATCCATCGCGTTTCGCGATGAGTGGCAAACTGTAGCGAGGCCTCCTACAGCGCCTTTCTTCCCTGAAAGCTGCACGAGCCGGGGAAGATCGGAATCTTGTCCGTCTAAACCTACGAGGCACGCCTGGGTTGGTGCCGACCGGAAAAGAGAGTGCTCCCATGGCACGCGCGTTCGTGATGCGCCCCTTCGGGAAGAAGAACGACTCGGCGGGCAACGAGATCGATTTCGATCGAACTCACGCAGAGCTCATCGATCCGGCTCTCAAGGCAGTCGGGCTTGGAGGTGGGACGACGGGGGAGATCATCGACTCGGGGAACATCCGGGCCGACATGTTCGCGCTAATCCTCGAGGCTGACGTCGTCGTCTGCGATCTGACCATTCTCAACGCCAACGTCTTCTACGAGCTCGGAATCCGGCACGCGCTGCGCAAGAAGCGAACGATTCTTATCAAAGGCACCCCGACGGGCGACCAGAATCCCTTCGACTTGCTCACGGACCGGTATCTCTCCTACTCAATCGAGAACCCGGGAACCACCAAGAATGAGTTGATCGCGGTGCTCGAGGCGTCGCTCGCGAGCGAAAGGGAAACGGACAGCCCGATTTTTCAGCTGCTTCCAAGCCTCGCCGAGGCGGATCCATCGCGCAGCCAGATCGTGCCCATGGACTTCCGCGAGGAGGTCGCCCGTGCGCAGGCAGTGGGGCGTAAGGGCTGGCTGCGGCTTCTTTCGGAGGAGGTTCGCCGAACGCGCTTCGAATGGGAGGGGCTCAAACTCGCGGCCACTGCTCAGTGGGACGTGAAGGACTATCACGGCGCGCGCGAGAGCTGGGAGGCGCTTCGTGAGGTCCATCCCAACGACCTCGCTTCGAACCTCGCGCTCACCAACATCTACGAGCGACTCTACCGTATCGAAAAGGATACGAAATGGATCGAGTATTCGGACCAGGCCATCGATCGCGTGCTCGCCAGTGATTTGACCGCTCGTGGTCAGAAGGCCGAGATCCTGTCGCTCAAAGGCCGCAATCTGAAGACCCGGTGGCGCCTCGAGCTCGTCGGGCTTTCCTCGAAGGAGGAACGTCGACGAAAAGCACTGACTCGCCCCCTCCTGCGTTCCTACGAATCCTACTACGATGCTTTTCTGCAGGATCTGAACCACTTCTATCCCGGGTTGAACGCGCTCCAGATGGCCACGCTGCTACTCGATCTGTCGAAGGAGAAGGATGAGTGGTATGACATCTTCGACAAGGACGAAGACGCCGAGAGCGCTCTGAGGGGACTTGAGGATAGGATCACCTCGCTCCGAGCTCTCGTCCCTCTCGCAGTCGAGGCGGCTCTGAAGCGGATGCCGGATAACGATCCGGAACGGATGTGGGCGGAGATCAGCGCCGCCGATTTGCTGTTCCTGACCGACGGCCAGCGAAAGGGCCGCGTCATGGGCGCATACCGCGACGCAATCCCGCTTGACAAGGCCTTTGCCTGGGACGCGGCACGGGGGCAGCTCGAGCTCTTCGCCGATCTCGGCGTCAGGGAGGACCTCGCGCGGGAGGTCATCCAGACTCTCGACGCCCGCTTCGCCGGCTCAGAGGAGCCCAGTACGCCGCGAAAGCCGTTGCACCTGATCCTCTTCGCTGGGCACCGCATCGATGAGCCCGGCCGCGCCGAACCTCGCTTCCCGGCCGCTCAAGAGAAACGCGCCAAAACCCTCATTCGCGAAGCCCTGGAGGAACTCCTCGACGGCGACCACGACGTCATGGGCCTGGCATCGGCGGTGTCGGGAACGGACATTCTGGCGCACGAGGTCTGCAGGGAACTCGGCATCGCAACCACGATCTGCCTGCCGATGCCGCCTGAAGACACGGCGCGCCTCGGCTTCCAGGGACTCGATGACTGGCGAAACCGTTTCCTCGATCTCAGGAACGAGCGTAAAGTTCTGGCCCTGAGCGATCGCGACGGTCTCCCGCGATGGCTCGAGGGAAGCGGCATGGATCCCTGGGAGAGGGGAAATCGTTGGGTAATGAAAATGGCGGAGACCTGGGGCGCGGACCGAATCTCCCTGGTTGCGCTCTGGGATGGGAAGATGTCAGGCGATGCTCCCGGCGGTACCGCCCAGTTCGTCAAGCTCGCGCAGGACACGGGCATCGTACGCATCCAGCGTATCGACGCGAACCGGCTTCTGGCGCCTGCGCCAGGAGCGGGGTCTTATCCGTAGCTGGCCACGCGGAAAGCCGGGCCCGCATCGGCTGTGTGACCCGGCGGCGTCCTCGTGCCCGAGGCTATCCTTGAGTAGTAGTCTATAGGTCGATGTCGTTCTCCGCCAAATCGAACACGTCGGCGCGAACTCCACCATCTCCCACGAGCCGTGCCTCGGCCGGCGAATCGTAGCAAATCATCACTTTCGGCCCGAGACCTTGATTTTCGATGAGCGCGATGCCTTCTCCGTGATCGCGTCCCGCATCGTTCCCGCTACCGTAGGGAACGGCCAGGACCTTCCGCAACGCCCTGCGCGGCATCAAGGCTTCTGTCGCGTTGTCGAGCGCGCCCGGCCACTGATACACGAATACCGGCCCATCAAGCTCCATCGTCGGCCCGGCCAGAATGTAGAGATCCTTCCCGTGAATGGCGAGCTCGCGTACGCCGAGGCCCTCCAGTTGGAGGAAGTGCTTTCGTAAGAGTTTGGCCAGCACCAGCGTCCCCGGTGTCGAGTCCTGCAATTCGAGCTCCAGCACCAGGGCCCAGCCGCGAAGCACTGGCCCGCGAAGGCCCAAGAACGCGCGGTCGCCTCGCACAGCCAGCCCTTCGACGTCGAGGCCGTTATCCTTGCTGGGGATCTGGCAAAATGGGCCGACGTGCGGATCGACGGAGAGCGCCCTAGTGAGCACGTCGCCCTTGTCATCGCCGTCCAGGCGCGCAGCTCGAAGAGAATCGCTTACCGACGCTGGCTCCGAGGCCGCATCCAGGGGCACGCGCGCGAGCATGAAGCGATTGCCCTCCGACTCGATCGTCGCCAGACGCTCACGGTTCTCCTCGGGTGTCTTGTCGTCCTCAGTCTTCTTGCGCTTCCGGCTATGTGACCCGATGACCCACAGGTAGCCGCCATCGAAATCGAGGCCCTCTATGTCGATCTCGGGTGGCTTGCTCGCGACGATTGGCAGCTCCACCAGCCTTCCGAGGTCGAACCGGCGGTGCTGGCCAAAGTTGCCGTCGCCGCCGCGCGTCATGCGGTCGATCTGCGTGCCCTCGTCGCCGCCGAGCCATAGGTGGTCGCCCCGAAGTACGATGGCAGAGAAGTTGTCCCGGATCCTGGCGAGGTCCTTCTTCGACCCTAGCGATTCGTCGAGATGGAGAATGGGCCGAACCCATGGCATGACCGGCATGGCATCGTCTCTCTAGAAGGCAAACCGATAGCCGGGATCCAGCGTATGGTCCCGCAGATCTGCGCTCAGCATGAATTCCCGGATGAGGTACGGGTTCGTTCGGTTTCGGAGAATCGCGTTGCGAATCACCTCGAACCCGTGCTCGAGCCCCGCAGACTCGTCGATATCGATGTCGGCAGCCAGTTCGCCCGTCTCAATTCGCCGCATGAAGGTCACTTGAAGATTGGCGTGCGGGTCACGCGTCTTGAAACTGCCTTCGGCCATTTGGAACCCCGCCAAAGGCTCATGCAGGGCCTTCGGAGCGGACTTGTACGCGGGGCTTTGTCGGAGGCGCTCCGGCAGCGTGGAATCTACCAGCGCGAAGAAGCGATCCTGGCGGCACAGCAGGAGTGAATTGACGAAGGCAAAACAGTTGTCCGCCGTGTCCCGATGCGAGGCTTTCCTCGTGATATTCAGCAGGCAAGCCTTTCGCAGCGGCCCCAGCCGTTCGTACAGCGGCGCCCCCGAGGCGCCGAGCAAGTCCCGATCCGCGGGCTTCTCTGCGCGCATGTCCGCACCCGCCAGGACCGTGCGAAGGCGCGCGGGCAGGTCGTCGAAACCGGGCGCGCGAATCTCGGTCACATCTGCCGGCTTCACCCAAAACCCTACGTCGTCGCTCGCCGTATTGTCGCGATTCTCCCGGATCAACTGAAAGAAGCTGTAGCGACGAAAATGAGGCGTCGACACCGAGATCCGGTACATCGTTCCGGGGCCGCCGCGGCAGGTGATCCCGGTAATGGTGAGATCGCTGGCCGAACCCATGTTGACGGAGAGTCCCATCGTGTCGCCGCCAGTCCCCGGCTCCCCGGACACTGGTCTGAGTTCAACCTCGACGCGGGCGCGCGCTGGCTGTCCTGTCAGGTCGGTAATTTGAAGGAGTAAGCGTCCTTTGGGCATCGTTCTCGTGCTCCCGTCACGTGACGGTTGGCAGTGCCTTTGGCGAGCTTATTGCCCTCACAGAGTCGGTTCCTACGGCTGTCATCGGGGCCGTCGACGTCATCACGATTCGAGAGGCACCGACGAAGTGTTTCACTCACCCTTCGGCTTGAGCCGGTCAACGACCTCGGTCAAGCTCACGCCAACGCCGAAGTAAGCGCGCGACGCTCCGCTCGCGTTCGAAGCCTTCGCCGACAAATTCCAGCCGAAACTCAGGTGCAGGATGTTGTCGAACGCCGTGAACGATGGGCCGATCCCGAACTCGATCGTGGTGTCGTCCTCGTCGAAGTTCAAGAAGGTGGTGGTGAAACCAATCCCGGGGGCGACGGTACGCCAAAAGGTGTTCACTTTCTGACCTTCGCCATAGAAATTCCAGAGGATGGCGACGGCCGGGGCGACGGCGAAGTTCTCCCCCTTGCCGGGTTTCACGACGTAGAGCGTATCGCGGACGGTCGGGGCGATACCGCTGAACCCCCAGGGCTGAACTTCGAAGGTGTAGGGGCGCTGCGGGGGCGGAGGGCTGCCGTCCGACGCCCGAGGAATGAAGCTCACGAGGATGGCGACCTGGTCGCCCCTCTTCAAGCTCAACTGGTCGAGACCGATGCTGGTGGGGCGGATCCGATCGATGAGGGCACCTATCGCGTCGATCATGAGAAGCACGCGCACGGCTTCGTTATTCAAGGTGATCTTCTGTGCATTATCCGGCCGGTCCAAGAACGCCTTCGTGGCCACGGCGCTTGCGCAATCCTCGACGAAGCGCTTGATGAGTGTGTCCCGTGCCGCCTCGAGCTGAGCGGGCTCTCGCGTCAAGGGCTCGATCTGCTCTTTGAACTTGCGCTCGATGTCGCGCTGGACTTCGGGATAGCGGCCGGCGTCCGCGATTTGCTGCACCATGGCTCGTATGCTCTCGACACGCTGCTTAACAAGGTCGTCAACCAGGAGAGCCGGAATCGTGGGGGTGATGAGATTGAGACGCCTGCGGCAGGTCTCTACGAAGGCATCTGTGTTCAACTCGGTGGAGGGTACGCTATCGAGGATGTATTCCAGTTGAGGGATCTCGAACACGCCGCCCGTTGGCCCTTTTGGCATGTGCCCGTGGTACTGAGGAGCTTCCTCGAGGGTCTTGCGCCGGTCCGTCCCCACGGTGCGATACTTGTAAAAGAGGTCTCTCTCGAGCTCCCGCAGTAACTCCGCGACATGAACGAAGCGGGCTTTGATGTGGGCGCGATCCGCGTCGGTGAGGCTCGGCTCGCTCATCTGGTTGAGAGAGTCGTCAATGTCGACGGCTGTCGAGCTAATGACATCTCCACCCTTGCCGATAATGCCGCCCAGTATTTCCAGGTGGGGTCGATTGGGAAGAGCGTTGATCATCTGGAGGTAGGCCCTGAGCGTGGCGGCGTCGGTCTGGAGTAGTTCTATGAAACGTGTGGATTCGACGTCCCGGGCGGACGCGAGATCGGCTTCGAAATCGCCCAGCTGCCTCTCGGCTTCCTCGAGAGCTCTCGCGGCCTCCCTGATTTGCTCGTAGGTCAGCGTGAACCCGAGCGTCTGGGTGTAGATACCTCGAAGCGCCGCCTCCGACATCTCCAGGTACTGAAGATACTGGCGAATTCGCGCGTTATGAACGTCGATTTCCGCAAGGGTGCGAGCGAGTTGTGCCTCCTTGTGGTACCCAAGGATGCGATGCGCGAACGAGCTCCCCTGAAAGAGCGTGTCGACGAGCCCGCGCGCGGAGTACATGTCGAGATTGAAGACCGTCTCCTGCTCGCCGACCATCGAGTACCCGGGCACCTCGATTGTGCGCTCACCGCCGGTCACGTTCCTCACGTGGCCCCGTATCGAAAGGCTCCCCGCGGTGTCGACCTGCCATGCGTCCTTCATGGCATTCAGATCGAAGGAGATCGAAAGCGTCCCCCTTCCTCCAATCGCTTCCCAGGGAAGTACGCCCGGTTCAGCGATGGGGTCGTCGCCCCACCGAATCGTCACGAAGCGCTGTGGGTCCAGAGGAGACTTGGATTTGTCGGCCAGTACGAGGGCCGGGGTAAGTAACTGGACCACGAAGAACAGGGACCGCAAAGACAAAGCTCG
>Ga0214473_10005197_pt1 | contig 15625 bp, 17 predicted proteins | sample RVTome_7_FD_203509 | JGI IMG/M metagenome (GOLD analysis project Ga0214473, IMG submission 203509) | Soil microbial communities from uranium-contaminated site in the Upper Colorado River Basin, Wyoming, United States - RVT98D197 | ecosystem: Environmental > Terrestrial > Soil > Contaminated >... | reverse complement strand
GCTGCTTGAGTCAAAAGACGGCAAAGGACCTTTTGTGGAGACAGTATCGCTGACGTGCCCTACCGAAGGCTCGCCCTACACTGTCATCGACGGCGTTGTCCAACAGGCGTCAAAATAGCAGGGGACTCCTCCTATACTACTTCAGCTTGATCTTGTAGCTTTTTCAGTAGCGGCTTCACTCCGAGCTGCTTGGCCCAACTCTTCAGGTAATCCAGATCAAGCTTCATAAACTGCACTTCATAGACTCTCAAAGCATCTGTGAACTGTTTTTCACTCCCGCCTGACATCCTTGCCCATCGCAACTTCGCCAAGATGGTATCTTCGGGACTTGAAACGACAACTTCTACTCCCATAAACTCTTCTACGTATTTTCGGGCAAAACGTGACCGATCAAATGGGTCGTCGGTTAGCATCCAAAAGTCCACTTTATCGCCATTCATAACATCAATTAGATTGAAGCAGCTTTTTCGCTCCAATGCCTGAGTGATACTGTGCTCGTCCAGGTGGAATTCGGGAGGTTGAAAAGCAGCTAGGAGCTCCGGCACAGTTTCTGACTTGATGGCAACGACTAAGTCAATGTCGTGAGTAGACCGCGGCTCTCCCTGGAGGCTCGAGACCAAGGAACCCGACATCATGTATTCAATGCCGGCTTGGTCAAGTGTTTCAACAACTTTTCTCAATAATTCCTGTTGTGACATTTGTCTATTCGCTCCAGGTACAGCTTCTTCAAGGCCGCGTCAGACAGGTCAGGAAATCTCTTTCGCAGACCGTGAAGAAAGAGTTCGCGTGAGAAATCCGATAGCTCAAAAGCCTTCAAAAGCCTGGCTTCCGGCCCCATTCGCCTTAGTGTTTGAATATATATTCTGTGATTTGGGCGTGGCTTGATATCCATAGCTCTGAATTCCTTGTAGTCTATCTTTTCTTCCAGATCTCAACAATCGTGTCAGCAACTTGATCCGGGGTCAGTTCGTCAGTATCGATTTCGCATTGGGCGGCGTTCCGGTACAGCGGCGTCCTCCGTTCTAGGACTTCCGACACTTCTTCGGTGAAAGTCTTGCCGGAGGTCAAAGCGGGCCGTTCGGTTCCGCTTTCAATTCTTAAGACGATTGTTGCCACTGAGGCTTTCAGCCAAACAATGCGCGAGTTTTTCTGCAAAGTCTCAACGTTCTCGGGCCGCTCAATAACACCGCCACCTGTATCAATGATGATGCTGTCGAGTTCTGCCAGTTCACGGACTACCGCAGATTCCATATCGCGAAATCTCGTCCAACTGTACTTCTGCACGATTTCCGGGATCGACAAGCCGGCTTTTTTGACGATTTCCGCATCCATGCCGACGAGCTGCATTCCCAGGCGCTTGGCAAGAAGCGCTCCGACCTCACTTTTCCCGGTGCCACGATAGCCGATCAGAACGAGATTCATGATTTCAAGCACTCCATCACTACGCGACGCATAACCCGGATAGGCGCATCAGCGCCGGTAAAACGTTCAAATTGAAGGACAGCCTGGTTTACAAACATCTCAACTCCATAGATCGTCTTGAGACCGCGAGATTTCGCTTCAGTCAGGAGCCTGGTTTCAAGGGGTGTGTATACAACGTCAAACACGACCTGCCCGGGCCGGAATAGCTCGGCGGGAACTAAGGAAGCGTCTTCGTTTGGATGCATACCGATCGGAGTGCAGTGGATGATTATGTCGGCCTGCTTCATTGCTGCGGCGAGTGACTTCTCGGTCAGCGGTTCGGACTTGATAACGGCCTCAGTGCCCTTTCTCAGGTCGGCCGTCAGCTGCTGAAGCATGATTTCGTTGATATCCAAGATCGAGAGTTCCGCAAGCCCGGTCTGCAATGCAAGGGTAAAAGCAATCGCCCTCGCCGCGCCGCCTGAGCCCAACATCAGTACACTTTTGCCGGCAATTTCGACGCCTGCATCGGCGATTGCCTTCAATGCTCCGGGCCCGTCAGTGCTTAGCCCGATCAATCTGTCATCTTGCTTAACGACGGTATTAATCGAGCCGATAGCCCGGTCTACTGCCGCTACTTCATCCATATATTTCATTGCTTCAATCTTGTGTGGAATTGTGACGCTCATGCCGCGGAAGTTGCCCAGAGCGCGCATGCCTGCCAGTGCGGCTGCAACGTCTTCGACCCGGCAGGCGACGTAGACATAGTTCAGGTTGAGTTCCTCATAGGCGGCGTTGTGGATCGCCGGTGAAAGGCTGTGCGCAATCGGATTGCCGATGACCGCGCAAATCTGCGTGGCGGGGCTGATCGATCCTATATTTCTCATAAGACCTCCTTGGTGATGTTTCTGACTTGAGAACACCCTAATCAACAATATTACTTTAAAGGAATATTACATGCATCAATTATTAGCGCGGGTACCGGACCCGAATCCCGAATAGCTGCCATCATTGTATTGGAAGACATAATGCAACTCAAGCAAATCAGCAGAAGCCCAGCCTCTGCTTATGCATGCCTTATTATCCACTGGTTGCACGCAGACAGTCAATCGCTGCTGGTGTGAGAGCCTACGTCCATCCTTGCTTTCTGTGGCTGATCCTGCTCTTCAGCGCGACCCAGAGTGCTTTGGCCGATGACGCTCCGGTGTTTTTCTTCGACCATCGATGAAGTGAAAGAGCGATAAGACCGGATGCGGCTTTGTCATCCTTGGACCTGCATATCTCATCACCGCGCGTACCTTTTCCCGCATTTCCGGCTTGTAGCAGTGGATTGTGCAATTTGCGCAAGTGGGTTTGGCCTCTTTGAAAGGACATCGATCCAGCCGCTTGAGTGCATAATCCAGAAGAGCGCCACACTCGGGACAGAGCGAGCCGCTGGTTCCGTGCTTGTCACAGCAGTAGAGGCTTATCATGGCCTCGATGGTTTTTCTTTCCCTTCCTATGTGTCGCTGTGCTTTGCTCATTATCAACCTTTGCAGGTTACGTGTCATGCCGGGTGAGAGGCTGGAATTACCACTTTCGTCATATGGGCGTGTAGCTGCAAAGCTTGCTTTGCCTCGACGAGACTTGCTCACTCTCTCACCCTATCACTCGCTCACTTCTCCGCAGAGCAAGCTCTGCGGCTACATTCTCGGTCAGCCTGTCAACACCGGCCGTTTCCAGGGGCCGGCCGGGCCTAAGAAGGACGGACCGAATCCCTGCCGATCATCTTGCCATTGCCGCCGGGCACAGCTCACGCGATGGAGAGTGCCTTACCGTTGTCCTCCGTGGTGAGGGCAAGCAGAAAAGGGACGGCTTTGATTGCCCACTGCTTCGGGGACGGAAACGATGCTGCACCATCGCCCCAGGTGCTGCGAAGCATTTCCGTATCAATTATACCCGGATTAACAGCAACTGCAGCCAGCCCGGGCGGCAACTCTTGAGAGAGCGCTAGAGTAAGCCCCTCAACAGCCCACTTTGAGGCGCAGTACGGAGCTACTTCAGGTGCGGCCGTGCGGCCCCATCCCGAACTGATGTTGACTATGATGCCGTTTCCTTTAGAAATCATGGCCGGGACGAAAGCGCGAATCATATTGGCCATGCCCATGACATTTACCACAAGCACCTCTCTGAACTCGGCCGCTGGGACTTCCCACAAGGGCGCATTCCGGTTGACAATGCCTGCATTGTTGATCAGGAGATCCGGCGCCCCGTGCGACCTCAGGAGCGACAGCGCCCATTCTTCAACCTGTTTCTCGTCAGAGACATCAACAGTGCTGAAAGAGTGCGGCGGCGCGAGGCTCTTCCGCAGTGCTTCAACGCCGGCTGTTGAACGGCCGCAGCCGCAAACAGTTTGACCTCTCTGCGCAAACCCTTCCGCCATAGCGCGTCCAATCCCACGCGTTGTCCCGGTAATCACAACAACCATCTCATTCTCCCCGATACTCTTTATTAATTAATTATAGTAGGACAGGCGTCCCGCCTGTCCATGAACTATCATTAACCTGTATTGGTGGACATCTTGCCTCACACAAAATTGTAGCTGCTCGATTGGTGCGCAAATTCTACGATAAGGATCAATAAGCAAGCAGCACCGCAATTATTCCTACGAGGTAAATTCCGTCAAAAATGCCTGCTCCACCTATGCTAATTATTCCCGGGTCTCGCGCCTTCAGCAGAGTGGGCAGATTCAGAACATCCGCTCCGATTATCGTTCCCAGCACACCGGATACATAAGCGGTCGGCGCCGGGTTGGCCGGGGAAAGCAGAAAAGCCAATAGCGCGGACACAATTGGTGGGATGAAGGCCGGAAGCACAACACCCATGCCTCTGACCGGCCTGCTCAACATTTTCGCGACGATAATTATCACGATTGTAGAAACCGCTGTTGCCAAAGGCGGAGTCCTGAAGAGGAGATAGATGCAGAGCAACAAAGGGATTATGGCCCCACCCAGGTTTATGGCTAAAATCTGTTTTTGCATAACAGGGAGGCGTGGCCTCGCGAAAAAAGGCATGAAGCCAAGGTCCGGCTCGACGACCGTTGTGACATCTCTGCGCATGATTGGTATGTTAATTGAACTGCCCAAAAGCGATAACAAGAAGAACATGATCCCGACGCTCGGGCTCAAGCCAAGCCTGTCGAAGGCAATTTGAACAATCTGTATTTGCACCAGCAGGATCAATACAGGTAAGAGAAGGATAAAAAGGATAAAGAGAATAATTGAGATCGGCAGGAAAACCATGGTCTACCCCTTCTTAAGATTCTAGCTGCCGCACCGCGATTTCGCACTACCACGACTCCATAACTATCCCATCAACTTTGAAGGATGTCCATAAACAAACGAGTTTCGGATGTCGGCAGGCTTGCCGAGAACGTAGCCGCAGAGCTTGCTCTGCTCAAGATACGCAGGACAAAGCAAGCTTTGTCGCTACAATATGGTACAAATTGGTATTAATCATGGATTATCGGTCGGCCTCTTGGGGAATGGCAGGGGGTCATGCATAAATGGTTTAGAGAAGGGATCCGGGCTCGGTTCTTTTTACTCCAGCTAGTTTGTCAAAGTGGCGATCGTACGATAATACAGTTCCTTCCCCATGGAGTTTCGCGAAGGAAGCATTGTAGCAATCCGCAAAATCAGCTTTTGTCGCCTCATAGGATTCGATTGCATCTTCAATCACATCTTCGTTTTCCAAAACAAGGTTTGGCGTGTTGAGAAGTAGAGTCAACTTTGATGTTATTTCACTTCTCTCAAGTTCGTAATAGGACTCAAGAGTCCAAACAAGTTCAAGGACTACGGCAACAGTGGCATAAGCTTGAATCTTTCGCTCGATGATTTTGGTAAAGAGTTGCTTAACCGCAGGCGTTTGCTGCAAATCATCTTCAGTTAGCAGTCTTAAGAAAATATTGGTGTCAAGAAGATAGCCCTTCAAATGTCATCACCACTACTTTTTATCTGCCACGCGCCCGGAAATTCTCTTTTTGACAACTTCTCTAACCTTGGCAAAGTCTTCAGGCCTTTTCTTAGGTCTAACCGAACCAGCCGCATCAAGGATTGTTCCCTTGACCGGAATCAGCTCCACCCTATCTGCAACCACTTTGTAGACAACGCAGTTTCCAGGCTTTAAGCCGAGTGCTTTTCTGACCTTAGCTGGTATGGTAATTTGGCCCTTTGCTGAAATGACCGATTTCATTGCCACGTCAAGCACCTCCCATAATTCTTACATTCTAATTCTATCTTTACCATCGCAAAAAGTAAAGATATGTTAAGAAGGTCGTCCTTGCTTCCCTCGCATACGTTTTTGACAAATCTCTCTTGCGATGTTGAGATTTTCCCAAGAGGCCTATCCGAACATACTTGCATTTTTGATTTGTTATCCGCTCTTTACCCTGGAGAACAATTGTTATTAGAGCTCAACACATGAATCTCTCTCAACTGCAAGGTCATTGTCCGACTAGATCGGACAATCCAGGCAGCACCTTCGGCAGACTTACAGATTTCTGTTGCTAAGTCAAGAGTAGCGGCATTTGATTTGGATAGCTGGATAAATGCCAAAAATGCGAGTCGCTAGACCAGCCCTCATTTAACTATTTTCTTGACAGGTGTCCCCCAATGCGTGACCCAAGGGCCTGGCGACCTAGAAAGTCGACAGAAGCTCGCTTTTTGAGTTGTAAGTGCAGAAACTGAGAAAGACTCGCAAAAAAGGCTTGTTGATGCCATTCATTTTCTATATAATAAAATACACATGTCCCATTCTTTCAAGATATGATCGCTTGCAAAGACCAAGGAGCTCCGAAAATGCTTGTAGAGTTCAGCCTAAATAATTACAGATCATTCAGGGATTTGATCAAGCTGAGTCTTTTTGCAACAAGGATCAAAGAACATCTAGATACGAATACATTCGAGGCGGGCAGAAATATCAGATTACTGAAGAGCGCGGTCCTATATGGTTCAAATGCGAGCGGAAAAACGAATCTGCTTCGTGCTCTTGCATTCATGAGATACTTTGTCCTGAATTCACTAAAGGAAACTCAAGTAGGAGATAAGATAGGCGTTGAGAGCTTTGCTCTATCGACGAAAACATTAACGGAACCTTCCTGCTTCGAAATTACCTTCATTTATGAGAATACAAGATATCGATACGGTTTTGAAGTCAACCAACAAGAAGTTTGTAGAGAATGGTTCTTCTATGTGCCTTCGGTTCGTGAGGTCAAGCTTTTCTTGAGAAAATACCAAAACATAGAAATCGGGCCATCGTTCAAAGAAGGCAAACACCTAGAGGACAAGACTAGACCGAATGCCCTGTTCCTGTCTGTCGCAGCGCAGTTTAATGGCGCAATTTCTTCCAAGGCGGTTGAATGGTTCAAAGGCTTCAATGTTATCTCGGGCATACGGCCCGGATACATGGGATATACTCTTTCAAGATTAGAAAATAATCCTGACTTTCAACGAAAAGCTGCGAAGTACATCAAAATTGCTGATTTGGGGATTGAGAGTATCGAATTAAGATCTCAAGAGCAGACTATTGATAAGCTACCAGAAGAAATAGCAGCGAGCGTTATGAAAAGAGCAGAGAGGCAAAAAGTTGATGAATTGAAGATTATAGAAACGACGATCGAAACGAAGCACAAGCAGTTTGATGAGTCTGGCAAATGCGCTGGCCTTGTTACATTCGATATGAAAAAACATGAATCAGACGGCACAGAGAGATTTCTTGCACTATTGGGTCCAGTGATCGACACAATCGAACGCGGAACAGTATTGGTAGTCGATGAACTGGACGTAAAACTGCATCCGCTTCTTGTTGAGTTTATTGTTAAGCTATTCCATTCCAAGAAGACCAATCCCAAGAATGCGCAGTTGATATTTGCGACCCATAACACAAGGCTATTGAATCGCGAGTTGTTTAGGCGCGACCAGATTTGGTTTACCGAAAAGAAATCGTCCGGCACAACGGACTTATTCTCGTTGGCTGAGTATCGTCTGAGAAATGATAGAACCTTTGAAAAGGATTACTTGACCGGGAAATATGGAGCAATTCCCGTAATATCTGACTTCAGAGTCTTCGACGATAAGTGAAATGAAATGTGATCTCTACACTAGAAAGAAAACACCTAAAGACTACCGAAGAAGGTCTAGAACTCGAGATGTTCGAGATCATTTCTTGATCGTATGCGAAGGACGAAAAACTGAGCCAAATTACTTTAGGTGTTTTAGAATCAGCACTCTGCAGGTTGAAATCCATGGATTAGGAGCTAACACAAAAAGTTTGATAGAGGCAACGATAGACAAAAGAAGTGAAGGAATACGGAGGGGTCGGAAGTACAATCAGACTTGGTGCGTTTTCGATCGAGATTCTTTTCCTAAACAGAGTTTCAATGATGCTTTTGAGGCTGCAAAGAACAACGATATAAGAATCGCGTATTCAAATGAAGCGTTTGAGCTCTGGTATGTATTGCACTTTGAATATCTTCAATCAGCTCTTAGTAGAAATGACTATGTTAGAAAACTAAAGAAGTTGCTTGGGCGCAAATATCAGAAAAACGATCCTGACATGTACGAGGAGCTAATAGAAAAACAGCTTGTTGCTGCAGAGACGGCTCAAAAACTACTAGATTCGTATGCTGATTTTGATCCAGAGAGAAACAATCCTTCCACAACGGTACACAGGTTGGTTCAGGAATTGAACAGATTCGTCATTTGATCAATTGAAGCCCATTCCTCCTGGCACCGACATACCGGCTTTAATCAACCCGGTCGCCTTGTAGCTTAGTCAAGCCCAACCTCATTAACTTCCTCAAGGCTTGCTAGATCATGCACCATTAGTTTGGCTTCTGAGACTGTGTAGAGGAAGTCACCTATGTATAGGCTTCTCTTGATGGAGGTTTCGTCTCCGAAATAATAGTAACTCCTTGTCTTGCTGAAATCATCAGTGTGGGTGATTCGGCCTTTGAGCTCGAAACCGTGCTCGGCCGACAAATCGTAAACATAGGCCCCCTGATAGGTATAGTCGCCGTATTCGCTCCCCAGTCTTTTCTCTTCACTTTCTTCCGGCGTGCGCTCTGCCAACAAAACCGGTATGACCAGCAGGTTTCTTTCCTTGTCGAACAGAAAGGCTTTGTGGTCTTGCAGGACGTACGAGTCGGTTCCGCGATCACCGATTTCGACTTTATATACTTCTTTGGGGTTCGCAAAATCGGATACGTCGAACAAAGCCATCTTCAATCCCTGGTACCAGGCGAAATCGCCTTCCTCCGCTTCCTCCGTGTTCTTTCCGATCCCGATTATGTGGTTCTCATCGTAGGGGTGCAGGTAATCTGAGTATCCGGGGATCTTGAGTTCACCCATCACCTTGGGGTTCTCGGGGTCCTTCAGGTCGAGAGTGAAAAAAGGATCAACTTTCTTAAATGTAACCAGATAGCCTCTGTCACCCATGAATCTGGCGGAGTAGATCCTCTCTCCGGGAGCAATATTCTCAATTTTGCCGACTATCTGGAGCTTGTCGTCGAGGACATAGATATTATTGGTGGCATTGGAATCTTCCTGGAAGACATGGCCGCGTGTGGTGGCGATTCTGAAGTATTTCTCGTGCTCGTCCATGGAGAACTGATTCAAAACCGTTCCCGGAACCGATGCCGAACCTGAATAGTTGATAGCTTCTTTGTCGAGAGCAAATTTGTGGATGGTTGTTTTTTCATCGGCGATTTCAGGTATGTTCAATGGGAAGGGGACTTCGGGGTCATATTCGGTGCTGACAACATAGAGGTTGCTTACGGATGCGTAAACATTCTCGCCGGAGCCGGCAATGACCTGTTTAGCAGTGGCCTTGTCGCTGTCCTCAAGGGAGACTGCTACTATTGAAAGAAACATGCTGAAGGAGTCCTTGTCCAAACGCCCTATCTCCTTGCATTTGGAGAGGCGCCTAAAGTCTCCAGCCGGGTTGTCGCCCACCGTGTCTCTATATTTCGGAACAATGTCGCCGCAGTCAATATCTTCTTTTTCATATATGGCGTAGTCGGGGTAGCTATTCAAGACGAGATAGATGAAGTCTCCAATCTTTCTTGAGGTTGAATAGCTGCCTTCAACTTCGACCTCACGCAGGACTCTCGGGTTTGACTTATCATCCGTATTCCAGATCTTTAGGAAAGTGAGACCCGAGTGATTTTCCTCCGAATACTTCGTTCCGATCGCAGCCAACCTATCGGGTCCGATGTACAGCTCGCTCACAGTGGAATTGGGTTCGAGGCTGCTTTTTGAGAGAATCTTGCTTTCGGACGGGGGATAAGCCAGGCAGATTATGACCTTGTTCTTCGCGACCAAATATATGTACTTACCGTCGTTCTTTACGATATCCGCCTCATCAACGCCTTCAACCTGGACATTGGTTGTGGAATGATCGGGCCCGGAATCGGAGAGTCCCGCCTTTAGCTCGGCTTGCGGCATGGCCATGGTCGGAGGTGCAGATTTGGCGAGCGGCATAGCCAGGTCGCGCTCGAAGTAAATTCCCTCATCACTTCTTTCAAAAGCCTCAACAAGAGATTCACAAGAGCTGAACCTGGGCAGCTTGCGGGTGGGCTTCGGTTCTGCTGTTGAAGAGAGGGGGAGACAGCCGGCTGCAAGTCCGGCCGCCAGAATCATTGCCACGATCAAGTTTGTCAAACGGGATTTGCCGATACTCATTTTGGGCTCCTTTCAAAAATACGCTTCTATATGAACTTAGACGCTTCGGATGGATCAAATGTTCCCGAAAAGGATGTGCCTGGTAAGAGTCTTGATGTAGTTGGTGCCGGAAGGGTTTGTCCTGTTTGTTTGTAGCGTAGGCTCGGCCCGGTGCGCTCGGGGAGCGCACCCTACACTGTTGGCAAGACACCAACAGGCTGACCGCGAATGTAGCTGCAGAGCTTGCTCTGCCCAAGACGAGCAGGACAAAGCAAGCTTTGTCCCTACAATATGGCACAAATTGGTGTTAATCATGAATTCTCGGCCGGCCTCTTCAGTCTTTGCAGCAAACCCTTCGCAGCATTTGGTTTGGAATTATATTGCGCGGTGCAGAATTGTGTGCAAGAGTGTTAAGATATCCGGCAATGGCCGGTTTTGGGCGGAAGGGGGAAGCAAAGATGAATGCGGTAATTCGCACGGAAGGTTTGACTAAATACTATGGCAAGACCCTCGGCGTGGCCGACCTTGATCTGCAGGTGGAGAAAGGGGAGATTTTCGGCTATCTTGGTCCAAATGGCGCCGGTAAGACCACCACGATCCGTACCCTGCTCGATTTTATTCATCCCACCAAAGGGAAAGCGACAATATTCGGCCTGGACACGCGCAAGGACAGCGTCCGCATCAAAAGGCGGATTGGCTATCTCCCCGGTGAACTTGAGCTCTACAAGAAACTCAGTGGCTCCGAGCTTTTGTTGCATTTTGCCAGTTTGCGAGGTGGCGTTGACTGGAGGAATGTGGAGCAGCTGGCGGAACGACTTGATTTTGATATGTCAAAACCGGTTCGCTCTTTGTCATCCGGGAACAAGCACAAGCTCGGTCTGATCCAAGCATTCATGCACAAGCCCGATCTGCTGATTCTAGATGAACCCACGACCGGCCTTGATCCACTAATGCAACAGGAATTCTACCGGATTATGCTCGAAGCCAAAGAAGCAGGCCAGACGGTTTTTCTGTCCTCCCACATTCTGCCGGAGGTTGAACGAGTCTGCGATCGTGTCGGGTTTATCCGTCATGGAAGGCTGATTGATATAGAGGATGTCTCTGATCTTCATGAACATGCTTTTCGCCAGATTGAGATACACTTTGCCAAACCGGTTCCCAAAGAAGAGTTTCAGAATCTCTCCGGTGTCCGCGATGTGATAGCTGAAGACAGCGTGTTGCGCTGCACGGTTGCAGGTTCACTGGATGCCGTCATTAAGACGGCCGCAAAGTTTGAGGTTGTAAACGTGATCAGCCACGAGCCCAATCTCGAAGACATTTTTCTAGCCTATTACGGGGGTGACAACAATGCTGCTGCGTAACATCTTCCTAAAGGAACTCCGCGATCGCCGCATATCCTTTTTCTGGTGGGGTATCTCATTCTTCTCGTTGATTCTGATGGTTGGCTCTGTTTTTCCAAGCATTCAAAAGAGCGGCGCTGGTTTTCAATCCTACATCGAGAATCTTCCGGACGCTTTCAAGGCCGCATTTATGCTGGAGGGAGCTATTGACTTAACATCGGCAAAAGGTTTTCTCAATGCCGAACTGTTCTCAATGATGATTCCTGTTATGCTCATAGTCTTTACCGTTGGTTTCGGTAGCGGCGCTATCGCCGGTGAAGAAGAAGCCGGTACTCTTGATTTATTGCTCGCTAATCCGCTCCCACGCTGGCGGGTTCTGATTGAAAAGTTTGTGGCGATGGTTTTGGGCACGAGTCTGCTCGGTTTTGTTGTCTGGATTTCGCTGGTCGTGACCGCTGCGGCATTTGATTTGAACATCAGCGCAGGGCCGCTTGCTGCGGCGACGGTGAGCAGTTCATTACTCGGCCTGACTTTTGGAGTGATCGCTCTGGCACTAGGAGCTGCAACGGGCAGAAAAGGATTGGCGATTGGCGCTGCCATTGGGCTGACCACAGCCTCCTACTTGCTCAATGTATTGGCAAAGAGCGTGGAGTCTTTGAAGAACTACGACAAGTTGTCGCTCTTCTATTATCAGGTGAATGCCGATCCGCTCAATAACGGGCTGCGCCTGGGTGACGTGGCGGTTTTTGTCGGAATAATTTCGCTTTTCTTGATAATTGCTCTACTCGGATTTCAGCGCCGCGATTTGTCCGTATAGGAGCCTGGGGGCTGCCGCGGATTTCAGCATTGACCACGGAGTGTTATTCCACATCCTGAATTATGAATCGCAAACATGGAAATTCTTGACATCAGCAGAAAGTGCCGATATACTACAGATAGTAGTAAAAAATTGGAGTGACAATGGAACCGGTCAAATTCAACCGCTTTAGACCAGGTAAGAAGGGTTTGCAGAAGGCTCTTGGGGATCTCGAAGCCGAGATTATGGAGCTCGTATGGAGAGAAAAAGAGGTGTGCGTCCGTGACGTGCACTATCAGATAGGTCTTGAGCGCGATATTGCCTACACAACTGTGATGACGGTCATGTGTCGCTTGTCCGAAAAGGGTTTTCTGAAGAAAGAGAAAGCCGGAAAGATGTATCTCTACAGGCCTGCTTTGTCCAAGGAGGAGTTTCACCGCTCGATTGCGGGCTCTATTATTTCGGGCTTAGGCAATGAGTTGGCCAAAGCCTCATTAGCTTACTTCATCGACAATCTACCTGAGACGGATGAGACCTCGCTTGCTGAACTGGAAGAGCTGATAAAAGCGAAAAGGAAGAAGCTGAATGATCAGTAGAAACGCATCGCGAGACGCAAAGTACAGTATAGTTGCGATGGTCTTCTCAGGCCTGGCGGTATCGGGCATACTGGTCTATGTCATTGACAAGTTGCTGTTTGAGGGCTTGTTCGCCGCTAGAATAGTCAAGTTTTGTCAAGGTCTGGAAGCTACATGCCAAAGCGCATTGCTCTCAATCAGTTTGCCCCCGGTGATTTTTCTCACAGTCGTCTTCTCTGCGGCCTTGGTTTTTGCAATTCTGCGCGCGGGCATGATTCTATTTTCCGCAAAAAGACAGTCGGCCAACTTTCTTGAGGCCTCAGATGCCCAAGTATCCGGTTCTACAATCAAATTCAAGAAGGCGATCCAAAGAGTGGCCGGATTGGAACGGGTGCCGGAGATTAAGGTATTGGCCGGCAACGAACCTCTTGCTTTTACTGCCGGATTGTTCAAGCCATGCATCTATCTGTCGCAAGGATTGATCGGGACTTTGAATGATAAGGAACTGGAAGCGGTCGTCCTGCACGAGTTTGCCCACATCAAGAGAAGGGATAACCTGGCCATATTCGGCATGCTTTTTCTCCGTAATTTCCTTTTTGTGCTGCCGCTCGCTCACTTTCTTTTTACAGTCTATATTAGGGAAAAAGAAAATGCGGCGGATGATTATGCGGTCGCCGAAATGAAAGAGCCGGCTAGCCTGGCGAGCGCAATATTGAGGTTGGCACGCCTGAATCACTTGAAGAAAGACCCGTCGCCGGCTTATGCCACATTCTTTCCGAGTCGAGCCACTGCTCAGTCAAGGATCACCCGTCTGGTCGGCGATGCCGCTCCCAAAAGGGCGAAGGAAGTTGTAAACCTCGTGTTGGCTGCTGTGGTAAGTGTTCTGATAGTTATACTGCTAACCGGCGCGACCTTTCAGGCTTCGGCTGCCAACAATAGTAGCTGTGCACGCTCTGGGATTGTATGTAAAGACAAGGCCAACTGCTCCGGCGGAAATCATAACTGCTGTACTCAGCCTACTCGTAAGTAGGAATTCGGGGGAACGGGAGGCAAATTTTTTTGATCTCATATACTATCATGTGTAGTACATCGAGCCGATATGGGTCGTAATGTCAAAAGTCATAGGAAAAAAGAGGGACGTTGATATGAAGAATACAGGCCAAGCCACAGACGGGCGAGACGCCCGTCCCACCAATCCGTAGGACCCCGATGGGTATCGGGGTTAGAGCAGTCGTCATTGGGAGGATGAACAATGAAAAAAAGAAAGGTGCACGAGAAAAGCTTCTACGTCAAAGGAATGCACTGCGCTTCCTGCGAAATTCTGATTGAAAAGAAGCTGATTGAGCTTCCCGACGTGAAAGCAGTCGAGGCTTCCAATCAAAAGGGCCGGCTGATAATCGAATCAAAAGGCTCCGGGCCATCCATCGATCAGTTGAACAAGCTTTTCAGCGAGGCGGGATACACTTTTTCGCACAAGCCCTTCGAGGATAGCGACGATAAGACGGCTGACAGATACGCGGGCATGAAAGTCCTTATAGGTTTTGTTGTGGCGATCAGCCTTTTTCTGATTCTTGATAGACTGGGTTTTGCGAAGTTCGTGAGCGTCAATTCTAAATCATCGCTTCCCACATTCTTGCTGTTGGGAGTAGTCGCCGGACTTTCGAGTTGCGCCGCTCTCGTCGGCGGTCTGGTTCTCTCGATGTCAAAGCAGTGGTCGGAGCTCTACTCAAGCGGAGATGCTTTGAGTAAGAAGCTGCAACCCCACCTTCTTTTCAATGCAGGAAGGCTTGCCGGCTACGCCGGTTTTGGAGCGGTCTTGGGGACGCTAAGCGGCACGCTGCGATTGTCTCCGACGCTTTCCTCGGCTTTAGTCATAGGCATTTCGGTTATGATGGTTGTTTTAGGTCTGCAAATGCTTGGGGTTAGACGTCTTCAGAGATTTCAGTTTACGGCTCCCAGGTTCATCACCAGGTATGTTGCGGATGAAGCAAAGTTCAAAGGGCGGTACATGCCGTTTGCCATGGGCGCATCAACTTTCTTCCTGCCCTGCGGTTTTACGATTACGGCCCAAAGCATGGCGCTCTTGTCGGGAAGTGCTCTGCAGGGAAGCTTGATTATGCTCTTCTTTGCGCTCGGAACCCTACCTATGCTTATTGCTATCGGCATCTCAAGCGCGAAGTTCTTGACGAAGCAACACTTAGCAGCCACTTTTCTTAAGGTCGCGGGCGTAATTGTCTTGTTTTTTGCCTTCTATAATATCAACAACCAAATGGTAGTTTTGAATGCCGCTAGTGTGGCGGACGTTGTCGGTTCGAGTAGAACTGCAAGCAGTTCCGTGACGGACACCCCCGGTCTTCCTCCGATTGTCGACGGTAAACAGGTCATCAAGATGGAGGCTTCGGCCGACGGCTATAGTCCCGATAAGTTCAGAGTGAGGGTGGGAGTGCCTGTGCGCTGGGAGATAAAGGACACGGGGACCAGTGGATGCACCAATGCGGTCATTTCGGGGGGCCTGTTTGACGGTCAGATCAGCCTGACTCAGGGCGAGACCAGCGTCAAAGAATTCACGCCTACCAAAGTCGGCCGGTTCCGATTTAGTTGCTGGATGGGCATGGTAGTCGGCGAGATCGAGGTAGTAGATGCCAAGGATCCAAAGAAGACCGACTTTAAATATGATGAGACCAAGGGCGGCGGCCCATCGGCCAGCGGGGGCGGTTGCCCATGCTGCTCGCAGTAGCAGCCAAAAAAGAAAATGCAAAATGCAAATTTGAAAATGCAAATTTTAAGAACTTCTAAAACCCGGGGGCAAACCATTTT
>Ga0214473_10005196_pt1 | contig 15626 bp, 14 predicted proteins | sample RVTome_7_FD_203509 | JGI IMG/M metagenome (GOLD analysis project Ga0214473, IMG submission 203509) | Soil microbial communities from uranium-contaminated site in the Upper Colorado River Basin, Wyoming, United States - RVT98D197 | ecosystem: Environmental > Terrestrial > Soil > Contaminated >... | reverse complement strand
ATAACGCAGATCGAGCGGCGGCCGGCGTCCGCAGGGCGGCTGTGCTGCGGCCTAAAAGCGGCCGGCTATGGGCCGATGATGGGCTTGAGCAAGTCCCAGACCCGGCCCCCGTTGGTGGTCTTCACCAAAGCCAGGGCCCCGTCATTGCGCGCGACGGCCCAGCCGGTTCGGTCATCCAACCAGCTGAACTGGCCGTCCCAGTCGACCACCTTCATGGCGGTCCAAGTCACGCCGCCGTCCAGGGTCTGGTATATCCGGCGGCTCAGGGCGAAGCCCACCCGCGGGCTGAGCATGACCAGCGAGCCGCCTTGGTTTAGATGCGGCTCCCAGGTGAGGCCTCCGTCCTGGGTGACGTACACGTATTCGATGTTGAGGCCCGACCGACAACTCACCCCCACGAACCCGATGGCGGGCGTCAGCAGCTGTGGCGAGTGGGCCTCGCACAGTGCATCGTCGAACAGGGTCGGGCGATTGACCGGGGCAGGCAGCGGACGGGCCTCCCAGGTCAGCCCGCCGTCGGCGGTGACCGAGAGCTCCGGCGCGGTGACCGGGCAGTTGTCCACCGTGACCCAGCCGGTCTGTGTGTCAAGGAAGAACAGACCGGTCTTGTTGCAGCTCTGCAGTCCGGCACCCTCGAAGGGATCGATGGCCGTATTCCAGGTCCGTCCACCATCGCTGGTGCGCAGCAAGTACACCGGGTAGCGGTGCATCCCGGCCGCGCCCTGTTGGGCAAGCAGCCATCCATTATCGGCATCCACAAACCGCAGCACCGGCGGGAAATCCGTGGATCCCAGGAAATCCAGCGAGATGGGCCGGCTGGCTGTCCAGGAGGCACCGCCGTCTTCCGTAGCCCAGACTGTGGCGACGGTCGGCTCGGGGGTGAGCGAGGCCGGGTAGTAGACCACCCGAACCACTTCCGCATCCAGGAAGATGCCCACCGCCGCCTTGTCGACCTCGCCGGCCTCCGGGTCCGGCTCAGGGGGCGTGAGATCCTGCCAGGTGGTGCCCCCGTCCTGCGTGCGCAACACGTGGTCCTGCGCACCCTTCAACCCGCCGATACCCCAGCCCACGCTCGGGCTGACCATGTGGATGGCCGTGATCAGGACCAACTGCTCCGGCTCGAAATGGGCGATGCCCCCGTCGAACGGCTCGGCGGTCGATCCAGGGAGCGCGGTCGGCAGCCCGACCGTCGGGGCGGCCGCCGCGGTGGTGGCGGCCGGAGTGCCCAGGGATACGGAGGCTGGCGGTTCTATGTCGCCCCCCCGGAACGGGACGTTGCAGCCCGCCAAGACACCAGCGAACAGCGCGGCAAGGAGTTGCGTGTTTCTTCGGCTGCCGAGCATGGGGCACCGCCTTTCCACGCCCGGAGTCTAGTGGAAACGGCGCCTTTGTGACAGGGAAAGGGGTACTTGTAGCGGAGATCCTCGGGGCCGGCCCGACCGCGGGGCCGCCGGCGAGGCCCGCCTCTGTCTCAGGCTTTCTGGGCCGCGGCTCTCAGCCGGGAGGTGTACTTGGCGCGGAACTTGGCCAGCTTGGGCGCCACCACCACTCGGCAGTACCCGGCGCCGGGGTTTTTGCGGTAGTAGGCCTGATGGTATTCCTCCGCCCGGTAGAACACCTGGAAGGGTTCCAGCTGGGTGACGACCGGAACCCCGTCGGCTCGCAGCTCGGCCGCCAGTTCTTCGGCGATCCGCCGCTGCTCCGCATCGTGGTAGAGCACCAGCGATCGATACTGCGGGCCGACGTCGGCGCCCTGGCGATCGGGCGTCGTCGGATCGTGAATGGAGAAGAAAACCTCCAGCAGGTCGCGATAGGAGATCTGCCGGGGGTCGAAGCGGATCTGGACCACTTCGGCGTGGCCGGTTCGGCCGCCGCACACTTGCTCATAGGAGGGACTGGCCATCTCCCCTCCGGCGTATCCCACCTCCACCTGCTGTACCCCGACCAACTCATCGAACACGGGCTCCAGGCACCAGAAGCATCCTCCCCCCAGGGTGGCCAACTCCATGGCCTGATCCATCTCACGGGACGAACGATCTGCGTCGGGCATTACCGGCACCTCCTTTGGCTATCTGACCGTTACTCCTGCAGCAATTGCTCCAGGGTGGCTTCATCAAACGGATCGTCGCCGCGCTCCAGGGCCTCCACCCATTCTCGGCGAGATGGCGCGTATTGGGCATAGGCCGGCGGGTTGTTGACCTCCAGCCGCGCCAGGAAGGTCTCGAACTCGGCCGCCGCCTCCTGCAGCCGGCCGAGCAGGGCCAACGTCAGGCCGCGGCTGTCGTTGCTGTTTCCAGAATCGTCCAGGCCGACGGCCCGGTCGCAGTGGTGCAACGCCTGCTGCGGTGAGCCGCTCAGGCCGAGGAACCAGCACAGAGCATTCTGCACGCCCGCCGAGTCCGGGTCAGCCTGTTCTGCCCGCTCCAGCAATTCCAGCGCCTCGGGCAGGTGCGGCTGCCCCTGCCGGGCCAGCGTCAGGGCCAGGTTGAAAAGGGGGATGAGGTCGTCCGGACGATAGAACAGCGCCCGGCGCAGGTCCGCCTCCGCCCTTTCCAGGTCTCCCGACGATCCCCGCTCCAGGTAGGCCACACCGCGGTTGTTGAGCGCGGCGGTCTGGGCGGGCTGTAGCGCCAGCGCCTCGGAATAGTATGCAATTACTTCATTAAGATCGGCTTGCGGCTGCTGGCTCTCAACCAGCCCCAAGTAGTAATCCACGGCTGCCCGAGAGCCTGGGTCGGAGGGCGGCGCAGCCAGGGCCTGGGTGAGCGCGGCATCGGCCTGGTCCAGGCGGCCGGCCAGGAAATGCACCCGCCCCAGAACGTAGAGGGCCATCCAGCGCACTTCCTGTGGCAGGTCGGTGTTGATGGTGGCGCTCAACTGCTCCGGGCTCAGCACCAGCCAGCGGCGTTGGACATTGGGAGTGGCCTCGGGCGCGCTGACCCAGGCGATCACCCGCCCGCTGTCGTACTCGCCCCACACCACCAGGGACGCCCCCCACCGCGCCCCCAGCTCGCGGGCGGCCTGCTCATCCGCAGCGGTCTGCTCGGCCGCGGCCACCCGCACCTCGGTCAGGCCCGCCGACTGGAACTCCTGCTCCAGCGCTTCCTCCAGGCGACCGGCGATGTTGTACCCGACCTGGGCCCCCGAGTAGTTGGCGAACTGGCTGATCAGCACCAGGGTCTCGCCCGGCTTCTGGGCCAGCTCAGGGGTGTCCCCTTCGGCCTGCCCCAGCAAGGCGGCCAGCCCGCGGCGCGCCTCCGGGAACGCCGCCGCGGCCACCAGCAGGGTGAGCAGCGCCGCCGCATACCAGCGCGGCCGAATCCGTCGAAGGGGCCGGGCACCGGGGGGCGGCCCGGCAGGCTGGACGACCTCCCGGGCGAGCCCGACCGCTGAATCCGGAGCCTGCGGCGGGAATCCGGCGGCCAGCAGCAGGGCATCTCGCTCAGCGGGCGAAAGCCTCAGTCGAGAAGAGATTTCGAGCACGTCCTCCCGGCGGCGCGGCCGTCGGGTGAGGCCCTCCCGCCAGCGGAACACCGTCTGCCGGCTCACCCCCAGTCGGCGGGCCAGCTCGGCATCGCTCACCCCGACCCGCAGGACGTATTCCGAGAGTTGTTCGGAGAAGGATTTCATTGGATAGGGCCTGTTGCACGCAATGTAACACAGCTGGTTCTTGAAGTGAACCGGCCCGGCGAGAGGATAGCCACAGACCGATCAACACGCTGACCGAAGGAGGTCCCGATGTCCCCCACCCGTACTTCCCGCATTCGCCTTGCCTGCGCCGCCTTGCTGGCCCTGAGCGCTGCCGCCTGCGCCCAGCAGGATGCCTCCATGGCCTACAGCCGCGCCGCCATCAACCGCGGCGCCATCGTGCCGGCCGAGTCGGTTCGGGTGCACGAGTATCTGAACTACTACGAACAGCGCTTTCCCGAATCCTCCACAGAGCCAATCGGCCTGGACTTGCGACTGGGCAGCACCCAGATCCCGGCCGCCGGCGGCGAGATCTGGCTGCAGATCGGGCTGCAGGCCCGCCAAGCGGAGAGCGCCATCCGAACCCCGCTCAATCTGGCGCTGGTGCTGGATGTGAGCGGATCCATGGATTCGCCCGACAAGATGCCCTACCTCCAGCAGTCGCTGATGGTCTTCCTGGCCTCGCTGCATCCGGAGGATCGGGTGGCGGTGGTCACCTACAGCGACCAGGCGGACCTGCTGTGGCCTTCGCAGATCGTCGGCAGCGGGGATTGGATCCGCAGCACGGTGGAGAGCCTGCGGCCCGGCGGCAGCACCAACCTGCACGCCGGGCTGATGCTCGGCTTGCAGGAGGTCGAGCGCAACTTCGACATCCGCCGCAACAACCGGGTCATCCTGCTCACCGACGGCATCGCCAATGTCGGGGAGACCGACCCGGAGCAGATCGCCCGGCAGGCGCTGGCCTACAACCAGCGCGGGATCTACCTCTCCACCGTCGGCCTCGGCCTGGATTTCAACGATGACCTGCTGAGCACGCTGGCCAGGCAGGGGCAGGGTGCCTACCACTTCGTCGATTCGGCCATGGAGATGGACAAGGTGTTCCGCCAGGAAGTGGAGGGGCTGGTCGAGCGGGTGGCCGAAGAGGTGCGGGTGGCCATTCAGCTCGAGCCGGGAGCTCGCCTGATGAGCGTGACCGGCTACCAGGGCACTCCCCCGGCCGACGGCGTCCAGGTGGTCCTGCAGGAGATGGGTGCCGGCGACAGCCAGGTGCTGATCGTGCGGCTGGAAGCCCTACCCGGTCAGGTCGGCCGCCGGCCGCTGGCGGTCGTGACCCTGAGCTACCTGGATGTCTTCGCCCAGCGTCCGCGGGAGGTCACTCAGCCGGTGACGATCCAGGTTTCGGAGATTCCCTTCTACGACCCGCTGGCCGACGTGGAAATCCGCCGCAACGCCACCGTGGTGCGCTCGGCGGAGGCCCTGATCGCCATCGATGGGCTGTTCAATCAGGCTCGCTACCTGGAGGCCTGGCAGCTAGCCTACCAGATGGAGCGCGAGCTGCGGGCTGTGGCGGCGATCTCGGGAGACCAGCAGATGGTGGAAGAGGCTGATCTGTTCGCCCGCTACCAGGTGACACTGGCCTCGGCGCTGGGCTACGACCCGGTGGCCCCGCAGCCGACCACGTTCCCGGCCGACGGGGACCAGCCGCAGCGTTGGGGCGCTCCCCTCGTGCCCGTCCTGCCGACCGTCGAGCTGGACGGCTAGACTTCGGTGATCCAGTCCGCTAGCTCATCGGCCTGGCGGGGGCCGACATCAGGGAGGTCGCGCAGTGCCTGGCGGCCTCCCTGCGCGTAGACCTGGTCGAGCCCTTCCGGCCAATCGTCCACCGTCCAGGCGGCCTTGCGGTAGGCCCAGATGCGGTAGTTGGCCGCCTGCTCCAGCTCCAGATCGTGGGTTCGCAGGAACAGGCGCTCGGCCAGCCGCTTGTTGATCCCCAGCGGACCGGCCGGGATGTAGCGCGGCATGCGGTCGCGCAGCCCGTACTTCTCGCACAGCTCCCGAACCGTGCGTCCCAGTTCGGAGGCATAGCCACGCGGCGGAGCGTAGTCCGGCTGGCTGCCCGGTTCCCAGCGGTAGAGCTCCCGCCAGCGGGGAAGTTGGGAGGGGTCCAGCCGCTCCAGCGCGCCTAGCGTGCGCTCGGCCTGCGGACCCTCCATGGTCAGCCCGCCGGCCAGCACGAATGAGCCGCCGTGATCGCGGGTGGCCTGCACGGTCTGCTCGAGATGCTGGCGGTCGTCCCCGACCCCGGGGATGATCGGCATCAACGAGGTGCCGACCAGGATGCCGGCCTGCGCCAACTGCTGCATGGCCTGCAGCCGGGGGCGCAGCCCGGGGCTGCGCGGCTCGAAGGCCAGCTTGAGTCCCTGGTCGAGATTGCTGATGCTGTAGACCACCCCCACCCAGGCGGATTGGTTGATCTGGCGCAGCAGGTCCAGATCGCGGGTCAGGAGCGGTGAGCGCTCCACGACGAAGAGGGGGAAACCCAGCTCGAGCACCACCTCGAGCATGGCGCGGGACAGGCCGTAGCGGTCTTCGGCCGGCTGCTGCCAGTCGCCGCAGGCAATGACGTCGGGCTGCACCCGGGACAGTTCGCGCCGCAGCAACTCGGCTGCATTGAGCTTGACCTGGATCAGGGTGTCGAAGGAGTCGGGATCGCGCTTGCCCAGGTAGCGGCCGCCGCGCAGGTAGCAGAACTCGCAGCCGCTGCGGCAGCCGATGTAAGGATGGGCGCTGTAGCGGTCCCAAAACCAGGGGCCGTCGGTGTGCTTGTGGACGTTGAGGATGCGCCGGGGTCGGTACTCCTGGAACTCAAGGCTCACCGCGGCCCCCAAAAAACGGCCCGCCGGCGGAGAAGCCTGGGCTTCCGCCGGCGGGTTGCCAGGATAGCGAGCGAAGGTGGGCCTTGCTTGGGGCTAGATCTTGACGATGCAGTCCACCGGACAGACCGTCACACACTGCGGCGAATCGTGGTGCCCCACGCACTCGACGCAGGTCTCGGTGTTGATCACGTAGACCGGATCGCCCTCGCTGATGGATTGGGTCGGGCACTCCGGCTCGCACGCGCCACACAGAATGCATTCCTCGGTAATGGTCATTGCCATGGCATGCACCTCGATTGGCGGCTGAGTAAGCTGCCATGGCGAGACTAGAACACCGCAGCGGAATGGGGAAGAGACGAATCTAACCGGTTTTCCATGCCGATGTCACCCTTGCGCCCCCTTCCCTACTTCGGCGGCAGGCTCAGGGCAAAATCGAGCCCTCGCCGGACCCAGGCCTGCAGGTCCGCCTCGGCCTTAAATCCCTGCGCAGCGACGTAAATCCAGCCCTCCATGGGCCGGCCGGAGAAGTCGAACGGCCGCGCCCCAGGCTGCGCCAGGGCCTGGGCGTGCGCCTGCGGCCCCACCCGCACGCACATCTCGGCCCCGATCACGCCGCAGGCCAGGTTGCCGCGAACCATGAACCCGATCCCCCCAAACATCTTCTTCTCGGTCAGGCCGGCCTGGTCCGCCAGCTGAGCCCGGATCCTGTCGGCCAGCTTCTCGTCGTAGGCCATCGGTCCTCAGCGCCGCTCCTGCATGAGGGCCATGGTGTTGCCCTGCCCATCATGGAAGAAGGCCATCCACAGCTCGTGATCCGGCATCTTGGCGATCAGGTGAGGCTTGCCGATGAACTCGACCGAGCGGCGACCCAGCTCGGCAAAGGCGGCATCCAGATCATCCACCTTGAAGTACAGTACCGAACTGTGGTTCTGGAATTCCGGCGACTCCGGGACCTCTACCAGCAGTCGAACTCCCCCGCAGTCGAAGAACGCCAGCGGCGGGAATTGATACAAGAAAGTCAGCCCCAGCGTATCCCGATAGAACTCCACTGCCCGTTCGAAGTCTTTGACCGGGACCGCGATCTGGCCCAAGGCACCCAGCCGCAGATCGGCTTGAGCATTCATGCTGGCCCTCCTTTGGCACGCGATTTGGCGAGGGCCTATTCTAAACGAGGGCCGGCCTGGCTCTGCCAGGCCGGCGTTCGGCTGTTCGCGTATCCCCGGTTCAGCTGAGTGAGGCGCCCGCGTGCCCGGCCAGGGAGAGCTTGAAGTCCAACGACTTCCCGGCCACCCGCAGCAGCTGCACCGGGGTGAGGGCGTCGTCCGGCAGGGTGGCCGCTTCCCATTGCACATGCAGCCTGTTCTGCCGTTCCACCGGGAGCTGACCGTGCAGCAGATTGCGCAGATTGCCGGTCAGGCGGGCCGCAATGTCCTGGACCTGATCCGCCGGGCAGCGCAGCAGTGCCACCGCGAATCTTCCACCCCGGTAGCGGCAGACCACATCCGAGGGGCGCACATCGGCGAGGATCTGCAGGGCCAATTGCCGCAGCAGCTCATCCGCCGGCGGGTCCCCCTGCTCCCGCCGGATCTCCGCCAACCCCTTCACGCCGATCATCAGGCAGGTGACCGGGGTGGCCTGCCGCAGAAGACGCCCGTTGCGCAGCTCCAGCGCGTGCAGCCAGTACTCCGGGGTGTACAGGCCGGTGAGCCGGTCGCGGACATTCAATCCCGCCCGCAATCCGCTGCGCTCTCCGGCGGCGCGCTTGCTCTTCAACAAGCGGGCCTCGCGCTCTTCATCCCCGTTGTACCAGTAGAGCAGCAGGACGAAGGCCACCACGAAGCTGGCGCCGGTCAGCGAAAGCCAGGCCAGCAGCCGAGCCCCGCGCTCGACGGGCAGGAACGGAAGCAGGATCAGTCCCAGCGTGGCCGCCATCGCCGCGCCGTAGTAGGAGCGGCGCAGCAAGTTCTCCAGGAAATCGGAGGATCGCTGGCTGCGCCGCGTGCGTGTTGCCTGCATGGTTCGCTCCTCACCGCCGGTCCGCCTGAGCCGCTTCCCCGCGACTACCACGCTGGATGTGTGGAACAGCACGCCAAAGACCAGGATACCACTGAGAATCGCCAGCAAGTCAAGGGTCAGGACCATACTCCGCTCCAGCTCATCTGGCGGGCAGCGAGAAGAAGAAGGTGCTGCCCACCCCCAGCTGGCTGTGCACGCCGATCTTTCCCCCATGGGCCTCGATGATGCGCTTGCACAAATACAGGCCCAGCCCGGTGCTGCCGGGCAGCGCCGGCCGGGCTCCATTGCCGGGTCGGTGTTTCTCGAACACCGCCGGCTCCAGCTCGGCGGGAATTCCCGGTCCCTGGTCGATCACCTGGACGATCAATTCCTGCTCTTCAGCGTGGGAGGTGACCAGCACCGGACTGCCCGAGGCCGAGATCTGGATGGCGTTTTCCAGCAGGTTGACCAGCACTTGCTTCAGCCGTCCGGCGTTGGCCCGGATCGAGTGGGGCGGGTGGGAAGGCGCGTAGGCCAGCTTTACTGCGCGTTCGTCCGCCATCTCCTTCAGCGCTTTCACGGCCTGGTCGATCACGCTTCCGATGTCGACCTCTTCCATGTTCAGCCGCACCGTGCCGGATTCGAACTCCAGCGTTTCGATGAGCTGGTTCACCAGGGCGGTCATGTGGCGGGCCTCGCTCAGCGACCGCTCCAACAGTTCCTGCCGCCTGCCCGGATCGGACACCTTGCCGCCCTGCAGCAGCTCCAGAAACCCGGAGAGGCTGTGCAGCGGGTTGCGCAGACTGTGCGAGACCCCGCCGACGAATTCCTCCTTCGAACGCAGGATCCGCTGCTCGGAGCGCTCCGCCTCCCTCAGGCCGGTGACGTCTCGAGCGATGCTCCCGGCGACCGCGCCCGTGCCCGCTTCGAGGGGAAAGTAGCTCATCTGAATCACGCGCCGTTCGCCGTCCGCCCGGACGATCTCGTGCTCGAAGAGCTGCGACATCCAGTCCGCCCGTTCGCCGCGCAGGAAGGCATCGAGCATCGACTTGTTGCGGACGTAGCTGTGCACCGACCGGGCTTCCGGCGGGAAGGAGCGAAAAACCACATCCGAAATGGGCTCTCCCAACACCTGGTCCCGCGGCATGCCGGTGATCCGCTCTTGTGCCGGGTTCCACTCCAGGATGCAGCCCTGGCCGTCGATGAGCACGATGCCGTCCTGCGAATTGCGCAGGATCGCGGTGAAGAGTCCCTCTTGCGGGAGGAGCTGCTCCCCCAATGCTTCCAGACTGGCTTCAAGCATCTCTGCTCCCCTTGCCTGCCGCGCCCGGGCAGGTCGGTGAGGCCCAGGAAGTCGGACCACAGTAATGATGCAAGACGAGCTTAGTGGAGACCCCGGGCCTCGTCATGAGGCCGTGGTCACGATTCGCGCCGTGACTTTGGCCTCAGGGACCTCGGGCTGCCGGCCGGCTGGGATTGAGGAGGCGGTGGTTCGCCACGATTCAATGGCTGCGGCGCGGCCCGCAGGCGGGGTCGTCCCGTCCCGCTGTGGGTAGGGTGGAAGTCATGGGTGGGCGCGTGACCGCCGGGACATGACAACCCAGGCCGACCTCGCTATGCTGATCCGCAACTGCCCCGCCACCGGGCGGTCGGCGCATATGGAGGAGTGAGGAGCGAGGGCGATGAAACTAGAGCAAATTGTCCACCGGATTGCCACGGATGAGGGCTTTGCCTCGGCGGTCCGCAAGGACCTGGAAGGGACCCTGGCGCGGGAGGGGATGCACCTGGCCCCGGACCAGGTCGCGGCGCTCAGGGCCGCACTGCAGGACGATATCGAGTTGTCAACTCGCCTTGGCGGCGCCAGTTCGCCGGACGTGTGGCATTCGCCGCAGTTTGAACCCCAGACCTCCTGAGACGCTCGAAGGCCGACTCTTCGAACAGATCGAACAGGCCTGGAAGGCTGCGGGCGCATGGCCGGAGTTCGCTGCGGCCATGCGCCAGTCCCTCCTGGCACAGTCGGGCGCCGCCCCGGCTGGTGGGGCGCGGCGCCCACCCTGGCTGCGACTGCCCCTGCTCTGTTGCCGGGCCGCCGGAGGCGACCCCCACCTGGCCGAGCCGGCGGCGGCCGCCTGGGTGCTGCTGTACGCCGCCGCCCATCTGCTGGACAGCATCCAAGACGGCGACCCACCCGAGGCCTGGTGGGAACCGCTTGGATCGGGCCCGGCCAGCAACGTCGCCACCGGCCTGATCGCCACCTGCTCCCTGCTGCTGACCTCCGGTCCGGAACCGCATCCCTCTCAGGATCTTCTGATACAGGATTTCTTCCAAACCGTGCTGCAGATGAGCAGTGCGCAGCACTTCGACCTGACCGTGCCCTCGCCTTCCCTGGATGACTGCTGGCGGATGGCGAAAGCCAAGTCCGGGGCCTTCTTCGGCCTGGCCTGCCGGGCCGGGGCCCGGGCGGCGGGCATTGACGAGGCGTTGGTCTCACACTACAGTACCTATGGCGTCAGTCTGGGGCTGCTGGTGCAGATCGGCGACGACCTGGGCGATCTGGCGGCCGTGAAAAGTGGACAGCCCGGCCACGGCCTTCTGGCGCTCCCGATGGCCTACTTCATGGCAGTTGCCTCCCCGGCCGCCAGGGAGAAGATGCTGCAGAGCAAGCGCGCAACGAACGGCCAGCTCGAGCCAGCGCCGGGGGTGATCGAATTGCTGGAATCCTCCGGGGCAGGCCTGTACCTGATGGCGAGTGTCCACGAGCTCAGGCAGAAGGCCGCCTGTGCGTTGGGCTTGGCCGCGCAACCAGCCACCGCCTTCCAGGAACTGCTGGAGCTGCTGGAGTCCGCACCTTCTTCGGCCTAGACCTTCCCTCCCGCTGATGGCAAGCACGCCCATGCTTCGTGTGCGGACTGCCTCACCTTTTGCTCTGGCGCTGGCAGCCCTGGCGCTGCTGTTCTACGCGACTGCATTCCAGATTCGGCTGCCTTATGATGGTCTGGATTGGACCCCGATAACCGGCGAGGTGTTGGTGGTCGACCCCGAGGGGCCGGCAGCGGGCAGCGTCTCTGTCGGTGATGAGATCCTGTCGGTGCAAGGCGTTCCGGGGGCGCAGGCCACTCATCTCTACGCCCGATTTCGGACCGGCGAGCATGTCCGATTGCTGGTGCGCCGCTCGGACGACGTGCGAGAGGTCACCCTGGTGATGGCAAGCGCATCACCGCAGCGTCTGCTGCTGCGGCTCGGCCCGCTGCTTGTGGCGCTCGCCTTTCTGGTCATCGGCTCCGTGGTGCTGGGGCTCGGAGGGACGAGACCCCAGGTCAGGTTGTTCTTCGTCTACGCCTTGGTTGGTGCCAGCGTGCTGGCGAGCGGATCTCTGTCGACAAAGGGTCCTCTCTGGACTTCTGCCCTCTTCAACATCCTGTTGTGGCTGGCCGGCCCGGTCTCGGTACAGCTTCACTTGCACTTCCCGGAAGACCAGGGCGCGGCCAGGTGGCGGTGGGCGCTGGGCTTGCTGTACGGCGTCGCCGTACTGCTCAGCCTCCCGTTCGTCATCGCCGGCCCCACCGCCATCCAGGCCAGCGCGCTGAATGCCACGTTCTTCGCCGCCGGCCGGTTGTTCCTGGGGATGAACCTGCTGCTGACGGTGCTCCTGCTGGCTCGGTCCTATCGTCAGGCCGGCTCAGTCCAGGCGCGCCAGAAGATCCGGTTGGTGGCGCTGGGCGGCAGCCTGGCCCTCCTGCTGGTCCTGGCCCTCATCGTCGGGCCGGACGTGTTGATCTTGCGCGCCTTCGTGCCCTACGAAGTGGGGCTCTTCTTCCTGATCATCCTGCCGCTGGCTTACGGCTACGCCATCCTGCGGCACCGCCTCATTCAGCTGGAGGATTTTGTCAGCCGCGGTGCGGCCTATACCCTGGTCTTTGTTGCGCTCGTGGGCATCTACCTGGTGCTGGCCAGCCTGGTCAGCCGCTGGCTCCCGAGCCGGTGGCTGCAGCAGCCGGTGGTCAACATGCTACAGGTCCTGATCCTGGCCGGCTCGGCGGTACCGATCTACCGCAGAATCCAGAGCCTGGTGGACTGGGTGTTCTATGGTGGCTGGTACGACTATCGGTCGGCCGTCGAGCGCATCACCGCCGGACTGGGCGGTCTCAAGGACGCCGAAGCGCTGGCCGAACGAATCACCGGACGCCTGCGATCCGTCCTGCGCCTGGATGGCGCCTACCTGTTCGTCCTCTTCCAGGGGGACGCCCTCGCTCTCCAGCCCGCCAGGGATGAAATGTCCAGACCGATGCCCGACCCGCTCCCGGCGTTTCCGGCACAGGGTTTCCTGGCTGAATACCTGCGCCAGCAGCCGGACCCGGTCACCATCGAGGAAGTGCGCACGAACCTGTCGGAAGCCCCCCTGACCAAGGCCGAACGGGTGACGCTGGACTTCCTTCACCAAAGTCTGCTGGTTCCCGTCACCGACTCCAAGCAGCTGTTGGGGCTGCTGGCCCTGGGCCAGCGCCAGGGAGGCGAGCGCTTCAGCGCAGAGGACCACGGCATCCTGCGGATCGTGGCCCGGCACGCCGCCGCGGCCATAGAAAACATCCAGCTGCTACGCGAGCTGAGAATGCACGCGGCTGAGGTGGAAAAACTGCACCGGCAGCTGCTGCATGCCCGGGAAGACGAGCGCAAGCTGCTGGCCCGCGAGCTGCACGACGAGGCCATCCAGGCCCTGGTGGGTCTGAACTATCGGCTGGCTCAAATGGAGGACGGCGCCGCCGGCGACCTGCAGGCGGAGGTCCGCCATATCGTCGAGGACCTGCGCGGCATGATCCGTACCCTGCGCCCTCCGGCGCTGGACAACTTCGGGCTGGTCACGGCGATCCGCAGCCATGTGCGCGAGCTGGGCGTTGCCGGGGGGGAGGCTCTCCGCATCGATCTGCGAGTGGAGGGAGACACGGAACGCTGGCTGCCAGAGGACATCCAATTGTGCCTGTACCGGGTGATGCAGGAAGCCCTGATCAATGTGGAAAAGCATGCCTCCGCCCGGCAGGTGCAGGTCACCCTGGATATCCAGCCCAAGGAAGTCAGGCTGGAGATCCGCGACGACGGCCGCGGCTTTCGCCTGCCGCAGCATCTGGGGAGCCTGCTCGAGCAGGACCACTTCGGGCTGGTCGGCCTGCGGGAGCGGCTGGAGTTGGTGCGCGGGAGCCTGCAGATCATCTCCTCCCCGGGCGAGGGGACCCGGCTGGCCGCCAGCGTGCCGCTGCCGGGGGAGGGCCAGGATGCCTGACCCCGCCCGGCCCAGGGCCATCACGGTAGTGATTGCGGACGACCACCCCATCGTACGGGATGGCATCCGCCAGGAATTGGCAAAACACCCCGATCTGCTGCTCCGGGGGGAAGCCACCAGCGGTGACGAGGCGCTCCAGCTGACCCGCGACCTGAGGCCGGACGTCCTGCTGTTGGACATCAACATGCCCGGGCTGCGCGCCCCGCAGGTGGCCCGGGCGGTGGCCGCCCTGGATCACCCTCCCAGGATCCTGGTGCTGAGCGCCTACGGAGAGGTGGAGATCGTGCTGGAGATGGTGAAGGCCGGGGTGACGGGTTACCTGCTCAAGGATGAGGATCCCTCCCGCATCGTGGAAGGAATCCGGGCAGTGGCGACCGGGGAAACCTGGCTGAGCGAGGCGGTATCCCGCAGGATCGCCGAGGGCACCATCCGCTCCATACGCGGCGAGCAGCCGGGGCTCACCCGGCGCGAGCTGGAGGTCCTGGTTCTGATGACCCAGGGCTTGAGCAACGAGGAGGTCGCCGACCGGCTGGCCCTCTCGGAGGGGACGATCAAGAACCACGTCAGCAACATCTACGTCAAACTGGGGGTGCACTCGCGGGCCGAGGCGGTGGCCTGGGCCTGGCGGCACGGCCTGGGCGGCAACCCCACCGAACTGCCCGAAGGCAATCCGGTTGGGTGATCAGTAGGACAGCAGGTCGGCGATCGCCCCGGCGATGTCTTCCGGGCCGGGGAGCACCGCCTTGAGCAACTCGGTGCTGTAGGGAACCGGACAGTCGGCGGCGGCCAGGCGGCGCGGGGGAGCATCCAGGCTCTCGAAGGCCTGGCTGGCCACGCTGGCCAGGATCTCGGCCCCGAACCCGCCGGTCCAGGTGTCCTCGTGCACCACCAGGCAGCGGCCGGTTGCCCGCACCGAGGCCAGCACCCGCTCCTGATCCCAGGGGATGAGGCTGCGCAGGTCCAACACCTCCACCTGTCCCGGGAATCGGGCGGCGGCCTCCAGGCTGGTGTACACCATGGCCCCCCACGTGACGAGCGTCAGCCCGGTCCCGGCGGTCAAGACCGCGGCCTCGCCAAAGGGCAAGCTGTAGGTCAGACCCGGATCCGGGCGGCGGGCCCGCGGGGCATCCAGCAGGGCCCGGTGCTCCAGAAAGAAAGTGGGGTCTTCTCCGTGCAGAGCCGTCCGCAGCAGCCCGGCCGCGTCGGCGGCGTTGGAGGGATAGGCCAACCGCCAGCCCAGCAGCCGGGCGAAGCTGGCCTCATCACTCACCGAGTGCCAGGGATCCCCCACCTTCTTCCCGTGTCCGACCGGGATGCGGACCACCATGGGCGCGGCGAATTTCCCGGCGGTGCGCCAGCGCACCCACCCGCCATCCCGCAGTTGTTCGTAGGCCGGATCGGCGTACTTGCGGAACTGTATCTCCGGCAGCGGCAGCAGGCCGGCATAGGCCATGCCCAGGGCCCGACCGATGATCCCCTCCTCGGAGAGCGAGGTGTCGAAGACCCGCGCAATGCCGAACTTGCTCTGCAGCCCCAGGGTGGCGCCGTGCACCCCGCCCTTGGCGCCCACGTCCTCCCCAAATAGAAGCGCCCGCGGGTTGGACTCCAGCTCCTGCTCCAACACCTGCCGGACGGCATCCACCAGGTTCAACCGCGGCCCCTGGTCCGAAGCCGCCTCCGCCGGCGGCAGCGGCCGAGGGCCAAGTTCCGGGCTGACCCCGCCCACTCGCTGCAGTTCACCCTCGAAGAAGACATGCCGCCGGGCAGTGGCCGCGTCGGCCGGGGGGGTTTGTCGGGCGATCTGCGCGGCCTGCCGCACTTCGGCCTCCGTCTCCTTCACCAGCGCCGCATAGGCAGCCTCGCCCAATTCCGCCTGGAGTGCAGTCAGCGGATCGCGCTGGCGCTCGGCCTGCAGCTCGGCCGGGCTGCGGTAGGCCTGGTTGTCGACGAAGGTGTGCCCGGTCAGGCGGGGAACGCGCAGGTGCAGCAGCGCCGGGCCTTCGCCGCTGCGG
>Ga0214473_10005195_pt1 | contig 15628 bp, 8 predicted proteins | sample RVTome_7_FD_203509 | JGI IMG/M metagenome (GOLD analysis project Ga0214473, IMG submission 203509) | Soil microbial communities from uranium-contaminated site in the Upper Colorado River Basin, Wyoming, United States - RVT98D197 | ecosystem: Environmental > Terrestrial > Soil > Contaminated >... | reverse complement strand
CCCGAGGTCCTGGCCGCCTCCGGGGAGATCGCCTCCCGCTGCCAGGTCAGCCTGGATTTGGGGGGCACCCATTTCCCGGTGTATCCCAGCGGCGACCGGACCATGGAGGAGACCCTAAAGCAGCGGGCCCGGGAAGGCCTCACGGCTCGCCTGCAGCAGCCTAAGCCGCGCCAACACCCGGAGGAGCACTACTGGCAGCGCCTGGACTATGAGCTGGGCCTCCTCACCAAGATGGGCTTTGCCGGCTATTTCCTGGTGGTGGCCGACATCATCAATTATGCCCGGCGCCAGCAGATTCCCGTGGGCCCTGGACGGGGCTCCGCGGCCGGCAGCCTGGTGGCCTACGCCCTGGGCATCACCGACCTGGACCCCCTGGCCTACGGCCTCTTTTTCGAGCGCTTCCTCAACCCCGAGAGGGTCAGCCCCCCGGACATCGACGTGGACTTTTGTTTCGAGCGCCGGGGAGAGATCATCGACTACGTGTCCCGGGCTTACGGCTGGCAGAACGTAGCCCACATCACCACCTTCGGCAGCCTGAAGACCCGCCAGGTGATCCGGGACGTGGGCCGGGCCCTGGAAGTCCCCTACCCGGAAGTGGACAAAATCGCCAAGCTGGTGCCGGAGAAAGTAGGCATCACCCTGGAGCAGTCCCTGCAGCTGGAGCCCCGCCTCCGGGAGCTCCGGGACACCAACCCCACGGTTAAAGACATCCTGGCCATTGCCGCCACCCTGGAAGGCCTGCCCCGCCATGCTTCCACCCATGCCTCCGCGGTGGTTATCGCCGACCGGCCCTTGATCGAATACCTGCCCCTTTACAAAGACACCAGGGGCGAGCTGGTGACCCAGTTCGATATGAAAGGGGTGGAGCAGGTGGGCCTGGTGAAGTTCGACTTTCTGGGCCTCAGGACTCTGACGGTCATCGACCAGGCGGTGCGGCTCATCCGGCGCCACCATAAGCCGGATTTTGACATCCACACCATCCCGTTGGACGACTCCGACACCTTCAAGCTGCTGCAGGCCGCCAACACCGCGGGCGTCTTCCAGTTGGAGAGCGCCGGGATGCGGGCCCTCATGGTGCGCCTGAATCCCACCACCTTCGAGGACATCATCGCCCTGGTGGCCCTCTATCGCCCGGGTCCCATGGAGTCCGGCATGCTGGAGGACTTCGTGCGCCGCAAGCACGGGGCGGCCCGGGTGGAATACCCCCTGCCCCAATTGACGGCCATCCTGCAAGAGACCTACGGGGTCATCCTTTATCAGGAGCAGGTGATGCAGATCGCCGCGGCGGTGTCCGGGTTTTCCCTGGCCGAGGCCGACCTGCTGCGCCGGGCCATGGGCAAGAAGGACCCCGCGGTGATGGCGGCCCAGCGGAACCGCTTCGTCACCGGGGCCCAGGCCACCGGGGTTCCCAAGGGCAAGGCCCAGGAGCTTTTCAGCCTAATTGAGAAATTCGCGGGCTACGGCTTCAACAAGTCCCACAGCGCCGCCTACGCCCTCATCGCCTATCAGACGGCCTATCTCAAGGCCCACTACCCCCTGGATTTCCTGGCGGCGGTCCTCAACAGCGAAATCAACCATACCGCGGCCCTGGCCAAACACATCATGGAGGCTCGGGACCAGGGGATCGAGCTGCTGCCGCCGGACATCAACAGAAGCGACCGGGACTTCACCGTGGAGGACGGCAAGGTCCGCTTCGGCCTGGCGGGAGTGAAAAACGTGGGGATGGGGGCCATTCAGGAGATTCTGGAGGCCCGGGGGCCGGGGCGCTTTGAGAGCATCCGGGACTTTCTGGAACGCATCAGCTTGGGCAAGGTCAACCGCAAGGTCCTGGAGGCCCTCATTCAAGCCGGGGCTTTCGACAGCCTGCAACCCCGGCGGTCCCGCCTCATGGCGGGCCTGGAAGGGGCCCTGGAAAAGGTGAACAATCTCAAGCGCCAGCAGGCCTCCCGGCAGATGTCCATGTTCGGCGGCCTGGCCGAGCCCCATGAGGACGACTGGCTCCCCGAGGCGGCGCCCTGGGAGAAATCCGTCAAACTGGCCCGGGAAAAGGAGGCCCTGGGGGTCTATATTTCCGGCCATCCTCTGGACGCCCACCGCAACCTGCTGAAGACCCGGATCAAGACCACCACCGCGGACCTGGCCGAGATTCCCGACTCCCAGGAAGTGGTTCTGGGAGTGGTGGTCACTTCCCTCACCGAGAAAGTGGGCAAGAAGGGGGGCCGCCTGGCCATCCTCACGGTGGAAGACCTGGCGGGCAGCGTGGAAGCGCTGGTCTTTGGCGAGCTCTACGAGCAGGTGGCGCCGCTGCTGCATCAACCCAGCCTGCCCCTGTGGCTGCGGGGAACAGTTATTCAAGAAGAAAAAGGGCCCAAATTGAGGGCCCAGGAGATCGCGCCCCTGGAAACCGCCGTGCCTCCCTGGCCGGAGAGGGTGGACCTCAGGGTCCAGGCCGCCACCGTCACCCGGGAGCAACTGGCGGCTCTCAAGGAGATCCTGGCCCGTCACCGGGGCCCGGTCCCGGCTTTCCTGCACTTCCTGGACCCCCGGGAGGAAGGGGTCCTGGCCCTGCCGGAGGAACTGGCCCTGACTCCGTCGCCGGAGCTGGCCGCAGAAGTGAACCGCCTCTTCGGCTACCCGGCCCTGAGCTTGTAAAATAAGCGCCCTTCTCCCATGGCCCGGATCGGCGCCGGCTGAAGCCCGTGGCCAACCCCCTGCGTCATCGGATCCAGCCCATGTTTATGCTGAAAAAAATCGTGTCCCCTTTCTTCTATCCGGTGCCGTTGTGCCTGGAAATTTTGGCGGTGGGACTGTTGCTGCTGTGGTGCACCAGGAGGCAGCGAGCCGGCAAGGTCATGGTTACCCTGGGGACCGGCCTGTTGGCGGTTTTAAGCTTTTCCTGGGGTCCCAATTTGCTCCTGAAGCCGCTGGAACAGCAGTTTCCGCCTTTAAGGCATCCCCCCGCCCAGACTTCGGTTACCTGGATCGTGGTCTTGGGGGGAGGGATACTTTCCGACCCCAAACTACCCAGCACCAGCCGCCTGAGCGAAGCTTCAAGGTATCGGCTTTTGGAAGGGGTCAGGTTGCACCGGGAGATGCCGGGAAGCAAACTGATTCTGTCGGGCGGGCCGGTTTTTGGTTCTCAGCCGGAAGCGGCGGTTATGGGGGAAGTTTGCCGGATTCTGGGGGTGAATCCCGGGGACGTGATCCTGGAAGCCGCCTCCCGGGACACCGAAGACCAGGCCCGGCTCATCAAGGAAATGGTGGGCCAGGATAGATTGGTGCTGGTGACCTCCGCCTCCCACATGGCCCGATCCCTGGCCCTGTTCCGGAAACACGGCCTGAGCCCCGTGCCGGCGCCCACCGGACATTTGGTAACGGCAAGTCAGGGCTGGTCCCCGGAGTCATTTTTCCCCGGCGCCGGGGGCCTGCTCAAGGCGGAAACTGCGGTGCACGAATACCTGGGCCTGGCCTGGGCCTGGTTCAGGGGGGCTATTTGAGGAAAAAGAGAAAGAGCCTGGCGCGGCGGCACCACCGGCCCGGGGGGCCCCCCCTCCCTACGGAACTGCGGAACCTGCGGGGGAGCCGCCTGGCCCCCTGGGGTTGCCAACCGGGCCCAGTACTTAATTGCAGAAGTGCGCGCCTTATTTGAGACCCATTTTTATTCCTCCCTTTTTCAAAGGGGGACTTTATTCATTCCTGATCTTTGAGAATGCTCGCAAGTACTTACGCTGATTTTCGCAACCAAGTACTAGCAATCATCGGCTGCCATCGCTCTGCCCTTGCCACTAAGCTCCATTGCCCCGCTTTGCAAGTCTAGATTCAGTCCTTTTTTCCCGGTTATTAGCGCCCCGAGCGCCGTCAGGCAGAAAATTCTGTGGAAATCTAATAGGTTGTACCACAAATAACCCAAAAGGATTATTTTGGTAAAATATAGCAAAATATTAAATCATTTAGAAAATTAATAAATTCCTTTTTTATCACTTTACAATATGGAATAAGCATGGTTAGAATGGATTCCTCCGGACTGTTATAAACCTTCACCATTAGCATTCCAAGGAGGGGATGTTTATGACACAGGCCGGCCGATGGATATCCAGGCCCGGGGTTCGGTTACTCTAAAAGGGGGTTCTTACGCGTGTAAGAATCCCCTTTTGTTCTTCTGGGGCGAGCTGAGGCAGCGACTGCCGTACCGGCGCTACGTGGACCTGACGGACCGGGCCCGCCGGCTGCGGGCCGCGGCCTTTTCTCTCCTGACCCTGGCTCTGGGGTTGGTCTACCTGTTCTGGATCGGCAGGCTGGTTCTCGAAACCCGGCAACTGCAGGAATTCGCCTTTGTGAGTGCCGGAACCCTCTCTTTCCTTCTCCTTTCCCTGTTGGCCCTGGATGTCTGGCACCTCCGGGGCCACCGCCCCGAGGGTATGGAAAATATGGATAATTTTCCCGCGAACTTCTTCATCCGCTGCCGCGGCGAACCTCTGGAGGTCGTCAGGACCACCCTCAGGGCTGTAAAACAGATTTAATAGCCCACTTGGGGGCGTCGCTTGTAGAATCATAATTAACCCCGTAAATAAAGCCGTGGGAGACGTTTAAAATTAACTGGACATGTAAACTCTAATGAACTTCTAAGGGTTTTCCTACCCCATTATTAGGATTTTCCCTATTTACTAACCAGAAATTTACCTAGTAGAAGTAAGGAGAGCCGGACTCCTAAAAACCTTCACCACGCGCATTCCAAGGAAGGAATGTTTATGACGCAGGCCGGCCTATCTAAACTTGGAGTCCGGCTCCCATATGGGGGGGGCTTACTTGCGTAAGAGCCCCCTCTTCTTTTGGGCCGACCTAAGGTGGCGCCTGCCGTACCGGCGCTACCTGGACCTGACGGACCGTGCCCGCCGGCTGCGGGCCGCGGCCTTTTCTCTCCTGACCCTGGCTCTGGGGTTGGTCTACCTGCTCTGGATCGGCAAGCTGGTTCTCGAGACCCGGCAACTGTATGACTTCGTCTTTGTGAGCGCCGAAATTTTCTCTTTCCTTCTCCTTTCCCTGTTGGCCCTGGATGTCTGGCACCTCCGGGGCCACCGCCCCGAAGGTCTGAAAACCAGGCATAATTTTTCGGTGGACGTCTTCGTCCCCTGCTGCGGCGAACCCCTGGAGGTGGTCCGGACCACCCTCCGGGCCGTAACCCAGATCTCGTACCCGGGGTTCGAGGTTTTCGTCCTGGACGACGGGGCCTCGCCCCAGGTGGCCGCCCTGAGCCAGTCCTTGGGATTCCACTACCTGTCCCGTCCCGCCGCCGGACTCGATCTTAAGGACTCCAAGAGCGGCAACCTCAATTTCGGCCTGAGCCGCAGCCAGGGAGAATTAATCCTGGTCCTGGACGCGGACCAGGTGCCGGCCCCGGAGATCCTCTCCCATCTGGTGGGTTTTTTTAAGCAGCCCCGGGTAGGGTATGTCCAGAGCAAGCAGGCCTTCTTCCTGCCCGAAGGCGATCCTTTTTACAACGCCGACAAAATTTTTTACGAGACCCTGCAGCCAAGCAATGACCAGGCCAACGCGGTGATTTCCTGCGGCTCCGGAGTGGTGTATCGCCGCCGGGCCATTAACGACCTGGGCGGCTTCTCCACCTGGAACATCGTGGAGGATGTCACCACCTCCTACGACTTGCTGAGCCGGGGCTGGAAAGGCCTCTACTACCCCTATGTCCTTTCCCGGGGGCTGGCGCCGGCCACCCTTCCCGGGGTCTATCGCCAGCGCTTCCAGTGGTGCCTGGATACCATGCGCCTGTTTTTCTGGGATAATCCCCTCTTCAAAACCGGCCTCAATTGGCGGCAGAAGTCCCATTTTCTTATAGTCATGCTGAGTTATCTATCCAGCGGCCTGGTGTTCCCCATCTTCTACTCCATCCCGCTCCTGGTTTACTGTGGCGGCAAATCCATTTTGCTGGGCCATGAGCTGGGTTATCTGCTGCTGCGGAGCGCCTACCTGGCGGCCACCATCTTGATGTTCCGGTATCTTTTTTGCCGTCAGGAAGCCTTAAAGCAGTTCAAGATGCTCTGCAACCTCTTTCCGGTGCACGCTCTGGCCATTCTCACGGCCCTGGTCTATCGCCCGGGGCGCAAGCCCCCGTACCGGGCCAATAACCTTGAACCTTTCACCGATAGCGGCTCCTGGTGGCCGCTGGCTCCGCACCTGAGTTTCATCAGTCTCCACCTCACGCTCCCCTTCATTTCCCTCTGGCAGGGTTGGGCTTTGCCTCAGCTCATCGTCTGCAATGCCATTTTTTCAGCCTTCATTATCTGGATAATGGGGGATCTGGTGCTGGCGGTGCTGTCCGGGCTTCGCTGGAGCCCTGCCATGGATCCGAGGCAAGTGTATGGCTAATCGGCTGCGCTGGCTGGTATGGTTGCTGCCCCTCCTTTTTGTGGGGGCGCTCTTGGGCCTGGCCTGGCACCAGGACCACGATTTCTGGCGTTCCGCCACCTCGTTACACCGGTTGGCCCAGGAAGCCGCCGGGCAGGGAGAAAACCCCCGGGCCCTGGAGTTGGCCCGCAAGGCCTGGGTCCGGGAGCCCGCCAATTCCGGTTACGGTCTGTTCCTGGGGCAGATGTGTCTTCTGGTGGGCCGGCCCCAGGAGGCCCTGCAGGTGGCCCGTCAGGTGGCGGCCCGGGACCCCAAGGCCCCGGGGGCGGCACGGATTCAGGCCCAGGCCCTGGACCTCCTGGGCCAGCGGCCCGAAGCCCTGGCCCTATTGGACCAGCGCCTCAAGGACAACCCCGAGGAGCCGGAAACCCTGGCCTGCGCCGGGTCCCTGGCGGCCCAGCGCCCCGAGGAGCGCGACCGGGCGGTAACTTATTATGAGCGGCTCTACCAGGTAACCCGGGACCCCCTGGTGCGGCGGCAGTTGCTGGACCTGCTGCTGTCCCTGGACCGCTTTAAAGAGGCCATCCCCCTCCAGGAAGAGGAGTTGGCCCAGTGGCCGGAGAGCCAGGAGGCGCTGCACCGCCTGGCCTTGCTCTACTACTGGCAGCGGGATTACCAGGTCGCCACCCAGCTATATCAACGCCTCCTGGAGAAGTCCGCGGGGGACGCGGTCCTGCGCCAGGAAGCGGCCAAAACCGCGGACGCGGCCCAGGATGTCGACAAGGCCCTGGCCCACTATCTCTGGCTTTACGGCCACTACCGGGGGAAGAAGGAGTACGCCGTGGCCCTGGCCCGCCTCTGGGCCCAGAAGGGGAACCACGCCGAAGCCGCGGGGGTCCTGGCCCCCCTGATGCAGGAGGAGCCCGAGGTTGAACTCAGGCGCTGGTACGGCCTGGAGCTTGTGCTTCTGGGGGACTTCGCCAAGGCCATGACCCAGTATCAGGCAGCCTGGAAAGCCGGCGACACCCACCAGGAAACCATTATCAACCTGGCCCGCCTCTATGGCCAGAAACACCAATTCGACCGGGCCGCGGCCATGTGGGACGAGGCCGCCCGCCGCCAGCTGCTCACCGGCGAACTGCGCTGGGAAGCGGCCCTGACCTACTCTTACGCCCGGCGCTTCCAGGACGCGGTGGCAGTGCTGCAGCCGCTGCAACCCCGCGATCCCAAAAATCCACGCCTGCAGCTCTTCCTGGGACAACTCCATTTCTATCAAAAGCACTGGGGGCAGGCGGCCCATTATTTTACCGCCTACCTCAAAACCCACCCCCAGGATACGGAAGTCAGGAGGCAACTGGCCGAAGCCTTATCCTTTCAGCCCGAGAAGCTGGAGGGGGCCATAGCAAACTATGGCGAGGCCTTGAAACTCAAGGATGATGCAGGGTTGCGCCTGCGGCGCATCAGCCTGTTGCTTCAAGCCAGGCGCTGGGAGGAGGCGGCCCGGGAGCTTAAGGCCTGCCCCACCCCGGAGGATCCCCGGCTCCTGAAGGAGGTGGCCCACCTCTATCTGTGGCTGGGGGACCTGGAAGGGGCGCTGCACCATTGCGACCTTTTTCTGAAGAAGTCCCCCCAGGACCGGGGCGGCCGCCTGGAGAAGGCCCGGGTTTTGACTTACCTGGGCCGGAGCCCCGAAGCCCTGGAGCTTTTGAACCGCCTGCGGCTGGAGCAGCCCCGGGACCCAACGGTGCGGGTGGCGGCCATCGAGGCCTATCTCACCTGCCGGGACTTTGCCAAGGCGCTGACGCTGGCCCAGAAAGAGCTGGAGCCCCTGTCTGACTTAAACCTGGAGGAGCGGGCCCTGGTGGCCCGGTGTTACTTCCACTCCCCCGACCCCAAGCACCTGCAGCGGGCCACGGACCTGGTGGTGGAAAATTTGCATAAGAACCGCTACCACCATCCGTCGCTCCTGATCCTGGCCGCTATTTTGCCAAAGCTGCCCCGCTACGAAGACCTGAACCATCTGGTGTACCGGATTCCCGGCATCCGGGTGGGTGGGCCCGAGTATGCCGCGGCCCTGGCCTATTTCGCCGGCCAGAAGGGACGCCATAGCGGCAAGGTCGATTATCTGCTGCACGTGGTGCAGGAATATCGCCGCCACAAACGGCCCCAAAGCCCCGGAGAGCTGGTGGGCCTGGCCTGGTTGGCGGCGGAGCTGGGGGATAAGCGGGCCGCGGCGGGCTATTTGCGCCGGGCGCTGCGGCTCAGGCCCAATGACCAGAAGATCGCCGCCATGCTGCTGGCCAACCAGCTGGACCGGAAAGAATGGGGCCAGGCCCTGGCCTCCCTGGAAAAACAACCGGACAAACCCGGCGCCCCCCTGGAGATGGCCCGCCTTTACCTGATGCGGGGCCAGTACGAAGGGGTCAAAGCCATGGTGGCCAGGATCCCGGAAGACTCCCCGGACCATCCCCGGGCCCTGCTGCTGCTGGCCCAGGCCTGCCGGGGCGAGCACAGCTATCAAGAAGCGCTCGCCGCCCTGGCCCGGCTGCAAGGCAAGATTCCCCGGGAAGAGTGGCTCATGGAGAAGGCCCGAACCTTAGAGGGCATGGGCGACAAGGGGGCGGGTGACCTCTATGCGGCCATCGTCCAGGCCCAGCCCGGCTCCCAGGTGGCCCGGGTGGCCAAGGCCAGACGGGCCAAGGCCCGGGAGAACTGGGCCGCGGCCTACAAAGACTATGCCGAGGCCCTGAAGCAGGCGCCCGCCGACATCGAGCTCCTCAACGAACTGGAATATGTCCGCCAGCAAATGCGCCCCCAGATGGCCTCCCGGGGCTTCCCTTATTCCCGGGGTGAACGCCGCCCCGAAGAGGCCCAGCGGCCCTTACAGTTTTCCCGCTTCGGCCGGGAGCCCCGGGGCCTGGGCCTCAGCAATTACCTGCCGGCCTTTTTAACCGAGGTAATTCCCATCGTCCAGCCCGAGTCCCTGTTTTTCACGGACAGCAACAAGCTCTACGGCGGCATTTTCCGCATGGAAGGCGCCTTCTGGCTCACCAAGGTGCTGCCGGCCCGAATCGGGGCCGAATACCGGGAATACAACCAGAACACCGAATGGGTGAAGCAGGGGCGCCTGAACCTGGGACTGGACCGGGTCTATGACCAGCAAACCCGGGCCGCCAGCCGCCTGCGTCGGGCCGAGGTATCCCTGGGTCTGGGCCCCCTGGCGGTGGAGGACCGGTTGCGCCTCAGCGGCGAGATCATTTTGCGGCGCTACTGGAGGCGGGTGGATCTTACCGTGGTGCAGCAAGGGGCGCAATGGGTCCCGTTTCCCATTCCCCACCTGGTGGACACCACCACCAGCCTGGGGTTGACTGAGAAAGAGGCCCGCAACCGCTTCCTGGGGTCCCTGGAGTTGGGTTTCTCGCCCACTTCCCGCACCGACGCGGCCCTGAGATACAGCCGCCGGGACATCTTTGACCAGGAAGCCTATGTGTTTCCCCGCCTGTACCAGTCGGTGCTGAACCTGACGGAGGCGCGCCTCACCACCTATCACCAGGTGGACCTGTCGTACACCCATCAATTCAAGCCGGGCCTGGAATGGCGGGGCACCGCGGCCGGGGCCTTCTTCTCGGACCAGAACCGCCGCGTCACCCTTTACCAGGGGCTGACCTGGCAGGCTGTGGGCCAGCCCCGGATGCATCTGGACCTCACCCCCCATTACTACCTGGCGGCTTACCGGGAGCAGCAACGCGCTTATTTCAGTCCCCACGCCTACCACGCCTTCGGCCTGGGTCTGGACTTCGACCGCCAGCTCTTCCGCCTGCCCACCATCATCCTCCAGGGCACGGTGCAGGGGGTGAGCCAGCACGGCGACTTTGGCCCGGCCCTCCAGGGGCTGGCGGCCCTGGAGTGGGAGTTCGTGCACAACTTTTACATGGACCTGCACATCTTTTATTTCCGGGAGTGGGTGGACAACTACCGCCTCCTGACCGCGGGGGCGTCGTTCCGGTGGCGGTTTTGAGGAGGGGCGGATAAGCCGCCGTCCATAAAACCAGGATAGGGCACGGCACGCCGTGCCCCTACAAAAAGAATTGCGATAACGCCCCGCACCTGGAATTTGGTTGGAGATGATTCACAATTATATTTTCCCTCTTATGAAAATAGGCCCTGTAGGGGCACGGCGTGCCGTGCCCTTTGAGCGGAATCAGTTTGGGGTTCGGGGGTGGACTTCAGGATGGGTCTTGCTGGTCCTACTCTTGCTCCTCCTGGCCTGCCTGAGCGGTTGCGCCGAAGTGACCCGGCCGGCGGTCACGGGCCCCGAGCAGGAAGCGGCCCAGCTGGCCGCGGCCTGGCGCCATCCCTACCAGACCTGGTCCTCGGAGCGGGTCTCCCGGGTCTTTCTCCGCCTGCTGCCCTGTCTCCCCCAGATTCACGGCCGCACCTATCCCTTCCTGGGCTTCAACTGGTGGGTCACCGCCACCGGCAAGGTGGCGGTGGATCAGGTCTGGCGCCCCTCCCCGGCGAATGACGCCGGCCTGAAGCGCGGGGACCTCATCCTGGCGGTGCACAACTGGCCCCTGCCCACCTGGGTGGAGGGATGGGATGAGAATATCAGGGCCACCCGGGGTATATTCCAGGATTTTATGATGGTCAAGGGGGTGCCCCGCCGCTCCAATCCCAATTACCAAACCGCCCGCGCTCACCATGACGTCTATTCCATTCTGCTTCCCGGGGAGCTGCTGGCCGCCATCATGCTGGACCTCAAGCATGTGGGCCTGGAGGCCCAGCAACGCTATCTCAGAGGGCCGGTGAAAATTCTGGTCCAGCGGGAAGAGGAAAAATTCACCCTGGTGCTCTATCCCCAGCACCTGCCGGCGGAGTACGCCATCCTGGTCCAGACCCAGGACCGCAAGATCAACGCCTACGCGGCGCCCGGCCAGGTTATCTTGACCCAGCGCCTGGTGAGTTTCTGCCTCAATGACGACGAGCTGGCCGTGGTGGTGGGCCATGAGCTGGCCCACCATGCCCTGGGCCACCTGGTGCGGGGGTCCTCCCACCGCCAACTAGGGAAATTCCTGGGCGAGACCGTCACCGCGTTCAGCACCTTTTCCCTGGGAAGAATTCTGGACTGGAAGCATTTCAGGGTGGACCCGGACGTGCGCCGGGTGTCCCAGGATGCGGTGGAGAGCGTCTTCTCCCAGGAAGACGAGCTGGAGGCCGACGCCTATGGGTTGTGGTACGCTTTCCAGGCGGGCTATGATCTTGACCGGGGCGCGACCGTGTGGGAGCGGGTGGCCGCGGTGGATGAAAAGGATCCATTTATGACCACCTATTTTCTGGACTCCCACCCCGCCCCCCTGGAACGATTGACCCGAATAAGAAAAATCGCCAGGTATTTCAGGGCCGGACGGGCCGCGGAAGTTTTTCTCCAGACCGCCGACCTGGACCGCAAGCCGCCGCCTTGAAAGGTTTTCGGTTTTCGGTAGGCCAGTTGGTGGTGGGGCAGGCCCCCGGTGCCTGCCTTTTTTATCATCCAAAATACAGCTGGGGGGCGCGGAGGCCCGCCCCACCAGCGAGAGCGGTGGGAAACGTTCCTTTGCTTTAAATTGTCATTTTTAAGCGATTTTAAAGACCGGAGGAACCTTTAATCAAGCCCGGGACTCGAATCCGCCCGCGGCCTCCAACCGAAAACCGAGCCCCCGTTTTTATATTAATTTGACGTCAAACTTAAAGCATTTAAAGCCGATGGTATCCCCCCGTAAAGCTTAACAAATCCCCCTAAATCCCCCTTTTTCAAAGGGGGACTTTTATGGGAAATCCCTTTAGCTCCCCCCTTTGGAAAAGGGGGGCTGGGGGGGATTTCATCATGGTTGGGTCAATACCCTATTTATGAAGTACGATTAGTATTACACCGGCAAAGATACCGTTACCCAGGTGGCCCCGGGGGCGCTCTCCACCCGGATTTCGGCACCGTACGGGGCCAGGAGGCGCTGCACCATGAAGAGCCCCAGGCCGGCGTGGTCCCGCCTGGTGGTGAAAAAGGGCTCGAAAATCAAGGGCATGGTCTCCCGGGGGATGCCGGTGCCGGTGTCACCCACCAGGAGAACGCGGCAGCCCTCCTGAAGAGCCGTGGCCACGGTCAACTGTGGCGCCGCCGCCCCCTCCATGGCTTCCAGGGCGTTGTCCAGGAGGTTCCGGAAGCTCTGGCTGAAGTCGAGGTAATGCCCGTAAATGGGCGGCAGGCCAGGGGCCAGACGGATTTCCCGCTTGACCCGGTGCTTGAAAAAGGGCTGGGCCAGGTAGATTTCCAGTTGCGCTTGTAATATCTGGTTGAGATCTAGATGCCGTTTGGCCTGGGCCTCTTCGTGGGCTCCCTGCAGGACGAGGCGGCGGGTGAGGTCCTGGAGTTTTTCGAGCTCAAGGCGAAACTGGCGGAGCTTCTGCCGGCGATAATCATGCAGCGCCCCCAGTTTTGAGGCCGCCGCCAGGGGGCCGGCCTCCAGAGTTTCGAGCTCTTCCCGGTCCTTCTGGTCCAGGAGTTCCAGCTGGAAGGAGAGCACCTGCAAGGGAGTGTTCATCTGGTGAACAATGCCGCTTACCAGGCGCCCGGCGCAGGAGTGCCGGTAATAACGGACCAGTTCATTCAGGCAGCGCTCCAGGGGATCAGGGGCGGGAGCAAGGGGAGGTGAAGCCTTGGCCTTCTGGGGCCCCGGGACCTGCGCCAGCCCTGCAGCCGAAGTCCCGGCCTCCTTGAAGAGCGGATGCGACCGCTGATCAGCCATTTCTCCCCCAGACCCGGCAGCTTCCCCGGCAGAGGTGAATTATCCCCTCACGCCCTCACCACAAGGCTCGGCATATTTCCGCAAGTACTTAAATCGGGTCCCCTGAAAAAATAGAGATTTGGAGAATAGTCGGGGGAAATAGGGGGTAAAGGTGACGCCGGCGCCATAACCGGCGGAGGGGCGGTGCCCACCCTACCTTTAATAAGTCTTTTAAATCGGGCAGCTTACCGTAGGGACGCGGCTTGCCGGGCCCGTTAGAGAAGGCCTGGGTGGGATTTCGTGAATTTTTCAGAGGTCTTAACTTGAGTTCCCAATAAAGGAACGGGGTTTCGCGTTTGGGAGGAGATCAGCTTGACGAAGTGCCGGGCCAGGTCCGGGTCGAACTGAGTCCCGGCCTCCGCCCGGATCTTCTTTAAGGCATCCTGGAGGGAGAACCGGCGCCGGTAAGGCCGGTCGTTGGTGAGGGCGTCAAAGACGTCGGCCAGGGCCATCAGGCGGCAGAGGAAAGGAATTTCCTCCCCCGCCAGGCCCTGGGGGTAGCCCCGGCCGTCCCAGCGCTCGTGGTGGTGCAGGATAATTTCTCTTGCTGGCCGCTTGAGTCCCAGGGGCCGGACGATCTTTTCGCCGATAATGGGATGGGTTTCGATGATGGCCCGCTCCTCCCTGGTCAAGGGCCCCTGCTTGAGAAGCAGCCGGTCGCTGATTCCCACTTTGCCGATATCGTGGAGGTAGCCGGCGGTTTTCACCGACTCCAACTCCTCAGGGGACAACCCCAGGTCCCGGGCGAAGTGCAGGGCGATCTCGGTCACCTGGTTGCAGTGCTGGCCGGTGTAGTGGTCCCGGGCCTCCAGGGTCTTGACCAGGGCCTGAACGGACTCCAGCAGGTAGATGGTGTTTTTATCATGCTGCCCCAGGTTGGTGGAGACCAGGGAGGGGGTTTCCACCAGCAGGGCCACCAGGTTCAGGTCATTCCGGTTCAAGGGCCGCCTGGGGCGCCCGCCGATGATCATCACTCCCAGGAGATTATTCCGTTGCTGCACCGGCACCGCCAGCAAAGGCGAAAAGGAGCGCTGGCCCCGGGATTGGAACAGCAGGGGCAGGGGATTCCTGGCCACCTCCTGGGCCGCCTCCCAATAAATGGCAGGGATAGCCCGGTCGGCGGCGTTGACCAGCAACCCGGTGGGGCCGTCCAGAGGCAGGAAGGCGGCGTGGTTCGCCCCGGTGAGCTTGGCGGCCAGATGCAGGAGGTCGAGGTAATTCTCCCTGGCGCTTTCAAGGCGGGGTGGACGCGGCGAGTGCAGCATGTTGGTGTCTGGGCTCGGTTGCGGGTTCATTGGGGTAAGCTGTTTGCTACCCTCTTATCGGCTGCGTACCGGCTGCGCATAAAATTTCTGAAAAACAGGGAAAGGGCAGGCTTTTAGGGGGTGTTGCCCAAGGGCAGGTGGATGATGCAGGTGGTGCCTCGATTCACCTCGCTGTCCATCTCGATGGTCCCCTGATGCTGCTCGATGAGGCCCCGGCAGATGGTGAGGCCCAGGCCGGTGCCCCCTTCCTTGGTGGAGAAAAACGGCGTGAAGAGGAATTCCAGGTGCTCCGGGGGGATACCGTGGCCGGTGTCGGCCACGGTGAGGCACACCTGGTCCTGGAGCAGCTCCACCCCCACCGTCAAGGTGCCGCCTTGAGGCATGGCCTCCTGGGCATTTTTGAACAGATTGATGAGAACCCGGCGGATTTGCTCGGGGTCAAAGTTAAACCGGTCCAGGTTTTCCGGGGCCTGGAGCCGGAAAGCGATGCCTCTCTCTTTGAAACCGGCCTCCATCAGCTCCGCCACCTCCCGGATTAAGGCCGGCATATCGCTCAGAACCTTGCGGGCCGGGGTGGCCCGGGTAAAAGTGCCTAAATCGCCCAGGAACTTCTCCAGGCGCTGCACCTCCTGGCTGATAAGCTTAAGCTTGCGCCGGGCTTCATCGGGCAAATCGGCCAGGCGCTCCAGTTGGACGGCAAAGCCGCCGATGGTCGTCAAGGGATTTTTGATTTCATGGCTGATGTGGGCCACCATCTTGCCCAGGGAGGCCAGGCGTTCGCTGCGGAGCAGGTCCTCTTCCAGCCGTTTCCGTTCCGAGAGGTCCCGGAAAAATCCGACAATACCGACTTCCCGGTCCCCCTCGTGGAGAATCCGGGCGGAAAGCCAGATGGGCACCAGGGTCCCGTCCCGGTGCCGCACCGAGGTTTCGTAATTCTCCAGCATGCCGGGCCCGGTAAATTCCGGGGAGTAAATTTTCTGCTTGATCTCATGGGCTACCCCGGGGGGGTAGAGCCGGTTGACGTTGATCTTGCCGATGACCTCCTCCGGCGAGTAGCCCAAAATTCTGGCGGCCCCCTGATTAAAAATGAGGATGTTCCCCAGCAGGTCGTTGACAATGATACCATCCATGGAGGCCTGGATCAGGTTGCGCTCCAGTTCGTCCAGCCGCCGGAGCTGCAATTCCAAG
>Ga0214473_10005194_pt1 | contig 15631 bp, 13 predicted proteins | sample RVTome_7_FD_203509 | JGI IMG/M metagenome (GOLD analysis project Ga0214473, IMG submission 203509) | Soil microbial communities from uranium-contaminated site in the Upper Colorado River Basin, Wyoming, United States - RVT98D197 | ecosystem: Environmental > Terrestrial > Soil > Contaminated >... | reverse complement strand
ACGACGAGCGAGCGGTAGCCCTGCGCCCAGAAGACCGGATTGGGCTCCGGGACGGCGCCCGGCGCGAGCCGGAAGGCGGCGACGCGCGCACAGAAGGCCTCGAGCACGGCCTCCGTCTCGAGCCGAGCGAGCGCAGCCCCGGGACAGATGTGCGGGCCGGTGCCGAAGGCCAGGTGCTCGCGCGGCCGCGGCCGGTCGAGGCGGAACTCGTCGGGCCGCTCGAAGGCGCGCTCGTCCCGGTTCGCGGACGCGATCCCGAAGACCACGCGATCGCCGCGGCGCATCGGGCAGCTCTCGATCTCGGTATCGGCGAGGGCGGCGCGGCCCAGCACCTGCACCGGCGAGTCGTGGCGCAGGACCTCTTCGACGAGGTTCGGGATCCGCTCGGGCTCCCGGCGCAGCCGGGCGTGGAGGTCGGGCGAGATCGCGAGCCGGTGCAGGCAGCTCCCGATCAGGTTCCGAGTCGTCTCGTTCCCCGCGACGATCAGGAACATCGTCTGCGTGCGGATCATGCGGTCCGAGAGGCGCTCGCCTTCGACCTCCGTCTGGATCAGGCGCGTCACGATGTCGTCGGGCGGGTCCGAGGCGGCGCGACGCGCGTCGATCAGGGCCTGGATGTACGCCCCGAACTCCGGGTGCAGCTCCGCCAGCCCCGCATTGTTGCTGGCCCCCTGCGCGGCGAGGAGCTCGTCGGACCAGATGCGGAAGCGATCCTGGTCGGCGACCGGGACGCCCAGCATGTGCGCGATCACGGTCGACGGCAGCGGATCGACCGCCTCGCGGACGAGGTCGACACGGCCCGCAGCGCGCGCGACCGCGACGGCGTGCTCGACGAGCCCGCGCGCCTGCTCGCGGACGAAGGGCTCGGCCTGCGCGGTGCGGTGGCCCGCGATCGCGCCGTTCACGATCCGGCGGATCCGCCCGTGCCGCGGCTCCGGGATCGCGGAGAGCATGACGTCGTCCGGGTGCATCCGGCTCGTGTCGACGAAGGAGCCGACGAAGCGCTCGACGTCGAAGAGCCCCGCGCGCACGCCGGCGGCCGTGGCGACGTACCACCCGGAGGGCGTCTCGGCGACGCCGCCCGAGGCGCGCACGCGCGCCATGGCCTCGTAGCGCTCGTCGGATCCCGGTGCGTAGGGATCGAAGGTCGTCGTCAGGCCCGATTTCGTCGTCCGACCCGGGGTCGTTTTCTCGCCCATGTTGACCATGATACCCCCGGTGGTGGAGAATGCGGCCTCCGATGGCGCTCTACGACGCGACTTCCTCTCCGGTGCGCTTCCGCAACTGGATCGACGGCAAGGCCTGCGAGGCGGCCAGCGGCGGGTGGCTCGAGAGCGTCGACCCGTCGCGCGGGGAGATCTGGGCCCTCGTGCCGGATGGGCGCGCCGCCGACGTCGATCGCGCGGTGCAGGCTGCCCGGCGAGCGTTCCGCGACGGCCCCTGGCGCGGCCTCACCGCGGCCGAGCGGGCGCGCCTGCTGCGCCGCGTCGGCGATCTCGTCACGGCCCACGCCGGCGAGCTCGCGGCGCTCGAGAGCCGCGACAACGGCAAGGCGGTGCGCGAGACCGGCCCCGAGGTCGCGGCCGTGGCCGAGATGTTCCACTACTGGGCCGGCGCGGCCGACAAGATCCAGGGAGAGACGATCCGGGTCGGACCCGCAAGCTTCAACTTCACGCTCGCCGAGCCGATCGGCGTGGTCGGCGCGATCATCCCCTGGAACTCGCCGCTCTCGCTCTTCGCTGCCAAGGTCGGCGCGATCCTGGCCGCCGGCAACACCGTGGTGGTGAAGCCCGCCGAGGAGGCCGCCTGCACCTCGCTCGCGTTCGCGCGCTTCTTCGAGGAGGCGGGCTTCCCGCCGGGCGTCGTGAACGTGGTCGTCGGGCTCGGCGAGGAGGCCGGCGACGCCCTCGTCCGCCACCCGGACGTCGGAAAGGTCACCTTCACCGGAGAGACCGCCACCGCGCGCAAGATCACCGCGCGCTCCGCCGACACGCTGAAGCGCCTCGCCTTCGAGCTCGGAGGCAAGTCCGCGAACATCGTCTTCGCCGACGTCGACCTCGACGTCGCCGCGCGCGGGGCCGTCTCCGCCGTCTTCACCGGCGGTGCGGGCCAGACCTGCGTCGCCGGCTCCCGCCTGCTGGTGGAGCGCCCGATCTACGACGCGCTCCTCGCGCGCATCGCGAAGCTCGCGGGCGAGATCCGCCTGGGGGATCCCCTCGATCCGGCGACCGCGATGGGTCCGCTCGCCTTCGAGCGGCAGTACCAGAAGGTCGTCTCCTACCTCGAGCTCGGCCGTACGGAGGGTGCCGAGATCGCCGCCGGTGGCGAGTGGGGCGCCTCGCTCTTCGAGGCGGGCTCCCCCTTCGCGAAGGGCTACTTCGTGCGGCCGACGCTGTTTCGCGGGGCCCGCAACGACATGCGCATCTGCCGCGAGGAGATCTTCGGCCCCGTCACCGCGGCGATCCCCTTCGAGGGCGAGGAGGAGGCGCTCGCCCTCGCGAACGACTCGAGCTACGGGCTCGCCGCCGGCGTGTGGACGCGGGACCTCCCGCGCGCGCACCGCATGGTCCGCTCGCTCGAGGCGGGGATCGTGTGGGTCAACAGCTACCGCCGGATCCACTGGGCCGTCCCCTTCGGCGGCGTGAAGCAGAGCGGCTACGGACGCGACTCGGGCCTCGAGAGCCTGCAGGGCTACCTGCAGACCAAGTCCGCCTGGATCGATCTAGGCTGACGCAAGGCCGCGAAGCGGCCGCGCAGCGAGCCGGAGGCGAGCGAAGGCCGGAGCCCGAGCGCGAGCGAATAGCGAGCGCGAGGCCCGGCTAAGGCTCGCAGCGCTTCTTCGCCTCGAGCCAGCCCTGGAGGCACGCCTGCATCTCGGCTGGGTCGAGCTTGTCCTCCTCGAAGGACCACTGCCCGTCGCCCGCGTACTTGAGCAGGCTGAAGCAGGAGAACTCGTGCACGCTGCCGTCGCCGGGATCGGCCATGCGGTTCCAGAACTGGCACGAGACCCAGCCCCGGTGCTCGTCGATCATGTACCACTCGACCGGGTAGTAGTGCAGCGAGCGCATCGGCTCGGCGGCAAAGGCCTGCCGGTACCAGCGGCGCATCGCCTCGCGGCCGCCGATCCGCCCGGCGCCGGAGACGACCATCACGGCGTCCTCCGTGTAGAGCTCGACGAACTCGTCCCAGTCGCCGGCCGGCCCGCAGCGCCGGGCCACCTTCTGGTAGTGGGTCCACTGATCCTCGATCTCGTCCCGCGTGAAGCGCGGCATCTCTCCTCCTGTTCGGGTGTCGGTGGATGGCTTCCCGCTCGCTCACCAGCGAAGCGGCAGCGACGCGAGCCCGCGCAAGTAGAGCGAGCCCCGGAAGGCGGGCTCGCCCGCGAGGTCGATCCCGGGGAAGCGCCGCACGAGCGTCGAAATCGCCGTCTGGATCTCGACGCGCGCGAGCGCCGCGCCGAGGCAGCGGTAGCGCCCGAGGCCGAAGGCGACGTGGTCGCGGCTCGGACGCGCGATGTCGATCCGGTCCGGGTCCGGGTAGCGGGCCGGGTCGCGGTTCGCGGCGCCGTTGAGCAGCACGCAGACGTCGCCCGGCGGGATCCTGGCCCCTCCCACCTCGATCGTCTCGGTCCCGATGCGCTGGCTGATCTGCACCGAGGTGTCCCAGCGCAAGAGCTCCTCGACGGCGCCCTGGATCCTCCCAGGCTCCGCGCGCAGCCGTGCGAGCTGGTCCGGGTGGAGCAGCAGGCCGCGCATCCCGAGCGAGATCAGGTCCGCCGTCGTCTCGTGCCCGGCCTGGAGCAAGATCACGCAGGTCGAGACCAGCTCGTCGTCCGTGAGCCGCCCGCGCTCGTCCCGGGCCAGCACCAGCAGCGAGACGAGGTCGTCCCCCGGGCTCCGGAGCCTCTCGCGGCCGAGCGAGAGGAAGTAGTCGCGGAAGCCCCGCGCTGCCTCCTCGCCGCGCCGGATCACGCCGGCGTCGACGGCGGCGACGTCGCCGCGGCGAGCGAAGTCGTGCGCCCACTGGAAGAAGAGCTCCACGTCGGCGCTCGGGATCCCCATCATCCGGCAGATCACCGCGATCGGGAGCGGCCACGCGAAGTCCTTCACGAGATCGATCCCGCCGCGCTCTTCTGCCCCCTCGAGCAGGCGATCCACCTCGCGCTGCACGTCCGCGCGGCGCTTCTCGATCACGCGCGGCGTGAAGTGGCGGCTCACCAGCGCGCGGATGCGATCGTGGTCCGGCGGGTCGAGGTAGAGCAGCATCTTGCGCATCACCGCCTGGAACTCCGCTCCCTCGGGGCCGACGTCGAAGAGCTGGAGGCTGCGGTCGTCGCTGCGCATGCGCGGGTGGCGCAGCGCCGCACGAACGTCCTCGAAGCGCGTCAGCACCCAGGCGCGCTGCGTCAGGAACTCGTCGGTGCGATGCACCGGCGCGAGCTCGCGCAGCCGGTGGTACCACGGGTAGAGCGCTCCGCGGCGCGCGGGGTCGAGGATGATCCGCAGCAGCTCGGCCGGGTCGCGGATCTCGCGCGAGTCGGGGGCGTCGTTCATCGGTCCACTACGAGTAGCGCCGCCGGAGCGCGTACGCGACCGCGAGCAGCATCAGCGCCCCGGCAGCCGCGAAGCCCGCGGGCGACAGCGACGGGATCGGCGGCGCGAAGCTCATCCGGATCCGGCCGAACATCGGATACCTGCCCGCCGTGCCCGACGAGGTCGCCTGCGCGAGGCCGCCTGCGACCAGCGTGATGTTCCCGGCCCCGAGCGCCGTGCGCATGTCCGAGCCCATCAACGTGAAGGAGTTCGGGCCGTCGTAGGTACCCTGCTGCACCAGCACCGTCCCGGTCGTGAACGCGAAGCCCGTATTCGTGGTCAACCTGCCCGCCGGCATTCCCATCGGGGAGATCGCAACCGCGGGGAAGTACAAGATCGGCCCGGTCCCGGCGTCCGACGTGCCTAGCATCGTGGTCACCTTGGGGCCCGGCGCGGTGACGACCCCGTTCGAAGTGGGTGGGATCAGCGGCTGGGTGACGAAGCCGCGGGGCTGGAAGAATGTCTGGACGGTCGCATAGGAGCCGCCGGTGACCTGCGTCCCCTGTCGACCGAACAAGGCGTGGCCCACCTGGACGGGGGCCGCGTCGAAAAGGAAGCTGTTCGTACCCCCGCCCTGGAGGAGCAGGCGCATGACGCCGCCGAACTGGTTCGCGCCGGCGCCGTACACGACGCGCCCGTCCCGGGTCCCCGCGTCGTAGATCGTCGACGCGATCGTGCAGGCGGGCTCGCCGGGGCACCAGGTGAAGCTCCCGGGGCCACCCCCGGGCGCAAGCTGCGCAGCGGCGACCGGCCCGTCCGCAGCGATCCCCGTCGTGATCTGCACGAGATCAACGCCCGCGATCGCGAACACCGCCGTGTACGCCCCACCGAAGCGGTGCGGCGGCACGTGCAGCGTGGCCGGAGCGCTCCCGGTGGCCGTCACCCCTCCCATCCCGAGCACGGGGCCGTTCGGGATGCCGAAGCCCATCGTCGAGAAGGTCATGGACCCTCCCATCTTGGTCAGCGCAAACTGGAGCGGAAGGAAGATCTGCCCGCGGCGCGCCTCCCAGCTGCCGCTCATCTGGAAGCGGCGCGCGCCGGCATCGGCGGCGACGGCGAACGCGGTGAGTAGCGCCAGGCCGCCGAGCCACCCACCGGGCCTCATGTCGCCCCCCCGCGTACCCAGCGCCGCCGCAGCGTGTACGCGACCGCGAGCAGCATGAGTGCTGCGGCGGCCGCGAGGCCCCCGGGCGACATCGACGGGATCGGCGGCGCGAAGCTCATGCGGATCCGGCCGAACATCGGGTACCTGGACTCGCCAGCCAGCGTATTCCGCCGCGCGAGACCTCCGGAGACCAGGGTGATGTTCCCCGCGCCGAGCGCCGTGCGCATGTCCGAGCCGACGAGCGTGAAGGTGTCCGGCCCGGAGTAGGTGTGCTGCTGCACCAGCACCGTCCCGGTGGTGAAGGCGAAGCCCGTCTGCGTGGTGAACTGGCCCGCCGGCATTCCCATTGGAGAGTTCGCGATGGTGGGAAAGTAGAAGATCGGCGCGGTCGGGTTGTACGACGTGCCGAACATCGTGGTCATCCTCGGGCCCGGCGCGGTGACGAGCCCGTTCGGCGTCGGCGGGATCAGCGGCTGCGTGACGAAGCCGCGGGGCTGGAAGACGGTCAGCATGGACGCGTAGGAGCCACCGGTGACCTGCGTCCCCGGCTGACCGAAGTCGACGTGACCCACCCGGAAGGGATCCGCGTCAAAGAGGAAGCTGTTCACGCCCCGGCCGCTGAGCAGCATCTGCATCACGCCGCCAAACTGGTTCGCGCCGGCGCCATACACTACCCGGCCGCCGCGCGTCCCCGCGCCGAAGAGCGACGACGCAAGCGTGCAATCGGGATCCCCCGGGCACCAGGTGAAGCTCCCGGGGCCGCCGCCCGGCGCGAGCTCGGCGGCGGCGACCGGCCCGTCGGCGCCGATCATCGTCGTGATCTGCACGAGCGTCGTACCCGGGAGCGGAACCCGGGCCGAGTAGGCTCCGCCGAAGCGATGCGCCGGCACCCGCAGCGTCGCCGGCGCGCTCCCGGTGGCGGTGACTCCTCCCATCCCGAGCACGGGGCCGTTCGGAGTGCCGACGCCCATCGTCATGAGCTGGCTAAACATCCCGGTCTGGAACTGCAGCGGCTGGAAGACCACCCCGTGCCGCACCTCCCAGCTGCCGCTCATCTGGAAGCGGCGCGCGCCGGCGTCGGCGGCGACGGCGAGCGCGACGATCGATGCGAGGCTCCCGAGCCAACCGGCTCTCATGCCTCGCCCTCGCGTGTCCAGCGCCGCCGGAGCGCGTACGCGACCGCGAGCAGCATCAGCGCCCCGGCAGCCGCGAAGCCCGCGGGCGACAGCGACGGGATCGGCGGCGCGAAGCTCATCCGGATCCGGCCGAACATCGGGTACCTGTACGCACTAAGCATCGAGTTCCGCCGCGCGAGCCCCCCGGCGACCAGCGTGATGTTGCCTGCGCCGAGCGCCGTGCGCATGTCCGAGCCCATCAGCGTGAACGTGTCCGGTCCGGAGGAGGTGTGTTGCTGCACCACGACCGTCCCGGTCGTGAACGCGAAGCCCGTCTGCGTGGTGAAGTGGCCCGCCGGCATTCCCATCGGAGAGTTCGCGATGGTCGGAAAGTAGAAGATCGGCGCGGTCGGGTGGTTGTACGACGTGCCGAACATCGTGGTCAACCTGGGGCCCGGTGCCGTGACGAGCCCGTTCGGCGTCGGCGGGATCAGCGGCTGGGTGACGAAGCCGCGGGGCTGGAAGACGGTCAGCATGGACGCGTAGGAGCCACCGGTGACCTGCGTCCCCGGCTGACCGAAGTCGACGTGGCCTACCTGGATCGGAACTGCGTTGAACAGGAAGCTTTGCACGCCCCCGCCGGCGAGCAGCATCTGCATCACGCCGCCGAACTGGTTCGCTCCTGCGGCGTAGACGACGCGCCCCCCGCGCGTCCCCGCCCCGAAGAGCGAGGCCGCGATCGTGCAGGCCGGGTCTCCCGGGCACCAGGTGAAGCTCCCGGGGCCGCCGCCAGGCGCGAGCTGCGCCGGTGCGACCGGGCCATCGGCGTCGAACATCGTCGTGATCTGCACCAGCGTGAGGCCGGGGAATGGAAACCGCGCGGAGAAGTTCCCGCCGAAGCGGTGCCGGGGCACCTGCAGCGTCGCCGGCGCACTCCCGGTGGCGGTGACTCCTCCCATGCCAAGCACGGGCCCGTTCGGGGTGCCTTTGCCCATCGTCAAGAGGGTCATCCCGATCCCTCCCTTCGTCAGCCCGAACTGGAGCGGAACGAAGACCTGCCCGCGCCGCACCTCCCAGCTCCCGCTCATCTGGAAGCGGCGCGCGCCGGCATCGGCGACCGTTGCGAGCGCGAGGAGACCGACCACGGCCGCGCAGGCGAGGCGTCGCGAGGGCATCCTGACCTCCTCCCCCATCCTACCACCCCTTCCCTGCCGCTTGACCCGGAGCCGAGCGGGCGCGTAACGTGTCGGCACCGTAGAGGATTCCCGATGAGCGTGGCCTTCGATCCCTTCGTCCAGACGAGCGCCCCCGATCCGCACCCGGTCTACCGGGCGCTCCTCGACCGGGAGCCGCTGTATCGCAGCGAGGAGCGGGGGCTCTGGGTGCTCTCGCGCCACGCCGACGTGCGCGCGGCGATCCTCGACCCGGAGACCTTCTCGTCGGCGCAGGGGGTGATCCCGAGCGGCTTCGTGCCCGAGAAGCCGATCCTGATCTCGTCGGACCCGCCGGCCCACACGCGGCTGCGCAAGGCGGTGCAGCGGGCGCTGACGCCGCGACGCGTCGGAGCCCTCGAGCCGATGATCCGCGACTACGCCCGTCGCCTGCTGGCCGAGCTGCCGCGCGGCGAGGAGGTCGACCTCGTCGCGCGTTTCACGCAGCCGCTCCCGATGTACGTGATGTCGGAGCTCCTCGGCGTCCCGATGGGGGATCGGCCGATCTTCCGCCGCTGGGCCGAGGCGGTCGTACACACGAACGTCGGCTCCTCGTCGGCGATCGAGACGGCGCAGCGCGAGCTCTACGCGTACTTCGGCGGGGTCGTCGCCGAGCGGCGCGCGAACCCGCGCGAGGACCTGATGAGCATCCTGCTCTCGCCCACCGAGGAGGGCGACCTGCTCAGCGAGGACGAGATGCTGGGCTTCTGCTTCCTGCTGCTCCTCGCCGGGATCGAGACGACCACCGCCGGGCTCGGCAACGCCGCGGCGCTGCTCGATCGCGAGCGCGGCGAGCGCAAGCGCCTCGTCGAGGATCCGTCCCGGATCCCGAGCGCGGTCGAGGAGGTGCTGCGCTACGACTCGCCGGTGCAGGGACTCTCGCGGACGCTCACGCGCGACGTCCTGCTGCACGGGAGGCAGCTCGCGAAGGGGGAGCGCGTGCACATGCTCTTCGCCGCGGCCAACCGGGACGAACGCGTCTTCCCCGAGCCCGATCGCTTCGACATCGGTCGCGACCCGAACCCGCACCTCGCCTTCGGCTTCGGCGTGCACTTTTGCCTCGGCGCGAGCCTCGCGCGGCTCGAGCTGCGCATCGGCCTCGAGGAGCTCCTCGCGTCTGCACCGCGCTACGAGGTCACCGACGAGAAGCCCCTGCGCGTGCGCTCGGACACGAACCGCCTGTTCGTACGCCTGCCGGTGACGCTCGCATAGGTACTTCGCGCAGATGAAGGTCCTCGTCACCGGCGGGACCGGCTTCACCGGCTCACACACCGTGCGCGCGCTCGTCGCGGCCGGGCACGAGGTGAGGCTCCTGGTGCGCGATCCGGAGAAGGTGCGCCGGGTCTTCGCACCGCACGGGCCCCTTCCCCGCGACGTCGTGGTGGGTGACATGACGGACGAGGGCGCGGTCGACGCGGCGCTCGCCGGCTGCGACGCCGTGGTCCACGCGGCCGCCCTCGTGGACCTGCGAGCCTCCTCGGCGCGACGCGTCGAGGAGACGAACGCGCGCGGCGTGCGGCTCGTGGTCGGCGGCGCGGTGCGGCGCGGCATCCCGCGCATCGTGTACGTCTCGAGCCTCTCAGTCTTCTTCGTGCCCGGCGGCCCCGTCGTGACCCCCGAGCTCCCGATCGCTCCGACCACCACGGCCTACGCGCACTCGAAGGCGCAGGCCGAGCTGTACGTCCGCGGCCTCCAGGAGCAGGGCGCGCCGGTCCACGTCTCGTATCCCGCCGGCATCATCGGGCCCGACGACCCGGGGCTCAGCGACGCGAACCATGCGGTGTACAGCTTCTTCCGCGACACGGGCGTCGTCACGTCGAGCGGCTTCCAGGTGGTCGACGTACGCGACGTGGCGGCGCTGCACGCGAGGCTCCTCGAGCTTCCGCCCGGACCGCACCGCTACGCCGCCGCGGGCCCGATGCTGCCCTGGGCGGAGGTCTACGCGCTCCTCGACCGCATCACCGGCGCCCGCGTGCGCCGCTTCCGCGTGCCGGGCGCCGTGATGCGTGCGGCCGGAACGCTCGGCGACGTTGTCAAGCGCGTCTACGACTTCAACTTCCCGCTCACGCGCGACAGCATGGAGTTCGCGACGCGCTGGCCGGGCGCCGACGCCTCGCGGACCACGCGCGAGCTCGGGCTCGCCTTCCGCCACCCGGAGGAGTCCTACCGGGACACACTGCGCTGGATGCACCGGGCGGGGCATCTGGCGGCGCGGCACGTCGGCCGCCTGGCGTGATACTGTCTCCGACGAGGAGGACGCCGTGGAAGTCGGGATCTGCATGCCGTACATGGAGCGCGACTACTCGCGTGCCACGACGCTCGAGTGGTGCCGCCGGATCGACGCGGGCCCCTTCTCGAGTCTCTCGTGCGGGGAGCGCATCACCTCGTACACCCAGGACATGCGGGTCGTGCTGGCGGCGGCCGCGGCGCTCACTTCGCGCGTGCGCATCATGCCCTCGCTCTACGTGCTACCGATGCACCCTCCCGTCCTCGCGGCGAAGGAGATCGCGACGCTCGACGTGCTCTCGGGCGGGCGGGTCACGGTGACGGTGGGCGTCGGCGGGCGCGAGCCCGACTACCGCGCCCTCGGCCAGCCCTTCGAGCGGCGCCACGCGCGGCTCGACGAGGGCGTGGCCGCGATGCGGCGGGTCTGGGCCGGCGAGCCGCCCTTCGCAGGCGCGGACCCGGTCGGGCCCACGCCCGTCCAGCGCGGCGGCCCGCCGATTCTCGCCGGAACGATGGGGCCGAAGGCGATCCGCCGCGTCGCCGCCTGGGCCGACGGCATCTACGGCTGGAGCATGGACTCCTCGCCGCAGCCGGTGAAGCAGCAGTTCGACCTCGCGCGCGCCTCCTGGCGCGACGCCGGACGCCGCGAGCGGCCGCGCCTCGTCACGGGCTTCTGGTTCTCGCTGGCCGACGACGCCGAGGCGAAGCTCAAGAATTACGTCTACGAGTACCTGCGCATCGCCGGCGAGGCTCCCGCCCGCGCTCTCGCGGGCCAGATGAAGGCGAGCTCGCCCGACGCGATCCGCAGCGCGCTCGATGCGATCGAGGCCGAAGGGGCCGACGAGTGCCTGCTCGTCCCGGCCACGCTCGAGATCGAAGAGGTCGAACGCGCCGCGGAACTGATCGCACGCCGCTGACGAGCGCAAGCGAAGCGCGCAGCGAGCCGAAGGCGAGCGAAGTTCATCGAGCTGGAGGAGCGATGGAGAATCCCGATCGGCCGAGCAATCGCCGCCCCGCGGAGTGGCTCGCGCGCGGCCCGAGCGACAAGCCGCCCGTCGCCGCCGCGACGGTGATCCTGGTGCGCGACGCGCCGGGCGGGATCGAGACGCTGATGCTGCGGCGCAACTCGAAGATCGCCTTTGGCGGCATGTGGGTCTTCCCGGGCGGCCGCATCGACGAGGCGGACCGCGCCGGCCTCGATCCCGCGGACGAGCTGGCGGCGGCCCGCCGTGCCGCCGTGCGCGAGGCCGAGGAGGAGGCGGGGCTCGCGGTGGCGGAGCCGAGCCTCGTGCCCTTCTCGCACTGGACGCCGCCGGCCATCGCGCCCGTTCGCTTCCACACCTGGTTCTTCCTCGCGCCCGCGCCGGCGGGTCGCGTCGCGATCGACCAGGGCGAGATCCACGAGCACGCCTGGCTGCGCCCCGAGGAGGCGCTGCGCCGGCGCGACGCGCAGGAGATCGAGATCGCTCCGCCGACCTTCGTGACGCTCTTCGAGCTCGCCGGCTTCGGCGCCGTCGACCGCGCGCTGGCCGCCGCGAGCGCGCGCCGGCCCGAGCGCTACACCACGCGCATCGCGAAGTCCGAGGCTGGGGTCGTGGCGCTCTGGCACGGCGACGCCGGCTACGAGGCCGGCGACGCGGCCCTCGCAGGCCCGCGCCACCGCTTGTGGATGCTCGACGCCGGCTGGCGCTACGAGCGCGACGCCTGACGGCGCGGCGGGGGCTCCTCTCGGCATCATGTACTTCGGCCTCAGCGACGAGCGGAAGCTCCTTCAGGCGACGCTTCGCGAGTTCGCCGCGAAGGAGCTGCCTCCCACACGGCTGCGGCGGATCTTCGACGAGGGCAGCGGCTTCGACGCCGCGCTCTGGCGCGCCGCCGCGGCGGTCGGGATCCCGGGGCTCGCGGTGCCGGAGCGCTCCGGCGGCGCGGGGCAGGAGCTCCTCGACCTCGCGCTGGCCTTCGAGGTGCTGGGCGAGGCCGCGCTGCCGGGCCCCTTCCTCGGCCACGCACTGGCCTCGCTCACGCTGCTCCTCGGCGGGAGCGATGCGCAGCGCGAGCGCGTGGCCAAGCTGGCGGGAAGCTCGAACATCCAGCACAACGTGATCGGCGAGCGCGGCCTGGGCCTCCCCCGGGATCTGCGCCCGGGGAGGTAGAGCGGTGGCGGGCCCCCTCGACGGCATCCGCATCCTCGACACCTCGGCCGTCGTCTCGGGGCCGCTGGCCGCGACGCTGCTCGCCGATCAGGGAGCCGAGGTGCTCAAGATCGAGCCCCCGGGCCGGGGCGACGTGCTGCGCTGGGTGGGGAGCTCGCGCGGCGGGATGTCCGCGACCTTCCACCTGAACAACCGCGGCAAGCGCTCCCTCGCGCTCGATCTCTCGAAGCCGCAGGGCCTCGCGATCCTCGAGCGTCTGGTTCGCGGTGCGGACGTCTTCCTCCAGAACTTCCGGCCGGGCGTCGCGGAGCGCATGGGCTTCGGCTGGGAGCGGCTGCGGGAGCTGAACCCGCGCCTCGTCTACCTCTCGATCAGCGGCTTCGGCAGCGCGGGGCCACGCGCGCAGAAGCGCGTGTACGACAACGTGATCCAGGCCTGCTCGGGCATGAACGACGCGCAGCGGGATCCGCGGACCGGCGAGCCGCAGCCGCTGCGCCAGCTGCTGTGCGACAAGCTCACCGCGATCACCGCCGCACAGGCGGTCACCGCGGCGCTCTTCGCGCGCGAGCGGCTCGGCGTGGGGCAGCACGTCGAGCTCTCGATGCTCGACGCGGCGATCGGCTTCCTGTGGCCGGACTCGGCCGAGGAGCACGCCTTCGTGGGCGACGGTGTGGAGTCGCGACCTGCGCCGGGGAGCACCTACTCGCTGATGCGCCTGCGCGACGGCTGGGCCACGGCCACGCCGCTCACGGACTCCGAGTTCCAGGGCCTGTGCCGCGCCTTCGGCCTGGCACACGTCGCCGTCGACCCACGCTTCGCGAGCGTCGCGGCCCGGATGCAGAACGTCGCGGCGCTGGCCGCGCTCTTCCAGGGCGAGGTCGCGGAGGCGGCGGCCCGGATGACCGGACGCGAAGTGTCCCGGGCACTCGACGCCGAGGACGTGCCGGCGGGTGTCGTGGTCCCGATCGGCGAGCTCTACGCCGACCCGCAGGTCGTCGCGAGCGGGACCTTCGTCCTCTCCGAGCACCCACGGGCGGGGCGCCTGCGCGAGGCCCGCCCGGCCGCCCGCTTCGGAGCGACACCGGCGCGCGTCGGTGCTCCGGCCCCCGACCTCGGCCAGCACACCGACGAGGTGCTCGCCGAGCTCGGGCTGGCGGATGAGATCTCGGCACTTCGCGAGGCGGGAGTCGTCGCGTGAAGCTCGGGATCATGCTCCCCTGGAACGGGCCGCGCGTGCGGATCCCGGTCGAGACGATCCGGCTGGCCGAGGCGCTCGGCTACGACTCGCTCTGGTCGGCCGAGGCCTACGGCAGCGACGCGCTGACACCGCTCGCCTACATCGCGGCGAAGACGAAGCGGATCCGGCTCGGAACGAGCCTGCTCCAGCTCGCGGCGCGCACGCCCGCGGCGACGGCGATGGCGGTCGCGACCCTCGACCAGCTCGCGGGCGAGGGGCGCGTGATCTGCGGGCTCGGCGTCTCGGGGCCGCAGATCGTCGAGGGCTGGTACGGACAGCCCTGGGGCCGCCCCTATCACCGGGTCCGCGACTACGTGACGATCGTGCGCAAGGTGCTGCGCCGCGAGGGCCCGGTGGCCCACGCGGGGCGGGAGATCTCGCTCCCGTACACGGGGGAAGGCTCCCTCGCCATGGGCAAGGCGCTCAAGTCGATCCTGCACACGAATCCGCGCATCCCGATCTGGCTCGGCACCGGGAGCGAGTCGATGGTGAAGCTCACCGCGGAGATCGCCGACGGCTGGCTCCCCTTCGGCTTCAACCCGGGCATGCTGGAGCTCTACCGGCCGTGGCTCGAGGAAGGCTTCCGCCGGGCCGGGGGCGGCAAGTCCCTCGCCGGCTTCGAGATCCAGGCGGGGTGCAGCGTCGCGATCACCGACGACGTCCGGAGCGCGCTCGACGCGATGAAGCCCATGACGGCCCTGTACGTCGGGGGCATGGGTCACCCGAAGCTGAACTTCCACAAGGAGCGCATGATCCGCTGCGGCTACCGCGAGGCCGCCGAGCGCATCCAGGAGCTCTTCCTCGCCGGGCGCAGAGAGGAGGCGGTGCGTGCGGTGCCCGACGAGTTCCTCGACGCCGGCGGCCTAGTCGGGCCGGTCGCGCGCATCCGCGAACGCTGGCCGCGCTTCCGCGACGGCGGGGCCACGGGGATCACGATCCACACCGAGCAGGAGGAGGCCCTGCGCCTGATGGCCGAGCTCGCCGAGTGCCGGCCGGGCGCCTAGCCGGGCCTCAGAGCCCTGGAAACGCCTCGAGGTACTCCGCGAAGCGCTCGCGGATGCGGCCGGAGTCGAGGCCAAACTCCTCCGCCGAGTAGGCGTGCGCGCCGTGCTTGCCGCGCGGGTTCGCCGCGCAGTGGCGGCGCATCGCGCGCTCGGCCGAAGGCGTGAGCTCGAAGCCGAAGTGCGCGTAGATCCGCTGCGCCGCGCCGAAGGGGTCGGCGTCGATCTCGCGGAAGTCGAGGTCGAAGAACTGCTTCGGATCGTTCGCGCGGCGGACGGCGAGCGCGCGCTCGATCCCGCGCGCCCAGAACTCGAGCTGGTCCGAACCGTGGCCGCGCGCGTCGAAGGCGCGATCGGTGCCGATCCGGAAGGCCCGGTTCAGGCTGCACACCGAGGGGATCACGCGCGCCGGGTCGCGATGGCTCTGCACGATGGCTGCGTCGGGGTAGGCCTCGAGGATCGCGTCCACCGCGAAGAGGTGGCTCGCGTCCTTGAGGACCCAGCGCTTCTCCGGCTCGTGCGTGCCGAGCAGGCGCAGCTGGTCGCGGTGGCGCCGGTAGGCGGCGCGCATGTCGAAGCGCGCCCACCAGCGCGAGTAGCCCGGCACGCGCGCCAGGCACTCGAAGGAGGTGCTGGCGAAGCCCTGGTTGTTGAGGCGCCAGCACTCGTCGGGGGCACCCGCGTCCATCTCGTGGATCGCGCGCAGCCCCGGCTGCGACTCGAACTGCGCGCGCAGCGCGGCGTCGAGCTCCGCGAAGTCCGGGTCGCGCGGCCACTCGGCGCGGGGCGGCCGCGGCTTGGGCGCGACGGTAAGCCAGAGCTCGAGCCCCTGCGCGCCTGGGTCGCAGGCGAGGAGCCGGTGGAGCGCCGTCGACCCCGTCCGAGGCAGCGCGATCACGAAGAGGGGCCGGCGGATCGGCGCGCGCAGGCACTCCGGGTGGCGCTTCCAGCCTTCCTGGGACCGCAGCCTCGCGACGAGCGCCCTCTGCGC
>Ga0214473_10005193_pt1 | contig 15631 bp, 23 predicted proteins | sample RVTome_7_FD_203509 | JGI IMG/M metagenome (GOLD analysis project Ga0214473, IMG submission 203509) | Soil microbial communities from uranium-contaminated site in the Upper Colorado River Basin, Wyoming, United States - RVT98D197 | ecosystem: Environmental > Terrestrial > Soil > Contaminated >... | reverse complement strand
GCTGTACGTTCGGGGCGGTCTCTACGCCGACCATGGCTCCATGCCGTTCGTTGAAGCCATCGCGTGCGGCGTCGGAGGCGCGTTCGACGCTGTCAACGTTGATCTCAGTTACCTGAGATTTCTCTCACAGGAGAGCCGCACGGGGACCGGATCCTTCGACGCATCGCTCATCCGGGACGTCGAGTTCAATCCTTTCACGAGCGACCGCATCTCGCTGACGCTCAAAGTTAATCTGGGAAGAACACGGGATTCCTATCTCCGGATCGATAACGTTCAGATGCTGGGCGAAATCCACCCCGCCGCCTTCACGCAGTATGCGTATGAACCTCTCGGCAGGGTGTACGTACAGAACGTCTCGGAGAAGCCGCTTGAAGCCAGAGTGCGGTTCTTCATGGAAAAAGTCATGGACGCTCCGACCGAATCCCGGAGCGTCGTTGTTGGCCCGGGGGAGCGTGCCAGCATTCCATTCTTTGCGATCTTCAACGATGCCGTACGAACTGTGGGTGCCAGGTCGATCAGGGAAGGGTACGTCGTTGTGACGATGCAGCCTGGCGACGAGGTAGAGGACCGTGCCCAAACCCATGTTGTCCTGCACGGCAGAAACGACTGGAACGGCGATGCGAGCTTCCTCAAGTACTTCGTGACGCCGGCTGACAAGAGCGTTTTGGGCTTTACGCGGGATGCGCTTCTGAATCACAAGGGAGAGGTCGACACCGCCACCGCCCCCGTCCGGAATTTCGTCCGGGCCAGAATCGTGTTCGATCAATTCGCGAAGAAGTTGACGTACGTGCACGACCCCAAGCTGAGCCAGGACTTTGTGCAGTATCCTCAGGAAACCCTCGACATCCGCGGTGGAGACTGTGACGATATGACCGTGTGCTATTCGACGCTGCTGATGAGTGTGGGAATCTCAACGGCCTTTGTCGATGTGATTCCCCCGTCGCGTCCGTCCGACGCGCACATCTATATGATCTTCGACACGGGAATAGAAGCAAGGAACGCGCACGCGATAAGCGATAATCCGAAGCGGTACGTTCTTCGAGTGAATACACACGGCATCGAGACCGCGTGGATACCGGTGGAAACTACGGTCATGACAAAAGGTTTTGACGAAGCCTGGACGGTCGGCGCAAAGGAATACTACGACGACACGGAGGTCAATCTGGGCTTATCGAAGGGCTGGGTTCGCATCATCGATGTACCCCCGGCTCCATAACTGAACGAAAGGAACAAATCATGAAAACTCTTGCCATGCTAACGGTGTGTGCTCTGGCCGGGATACAACTGTCCCTGGCGCAGATGAAAGCGGTCGACGTCAAAGGAGATGTTCGTGTACGTCACGGGGTCGATCGGGATTGGGAACCGATCCGCAGCGGTCGGGACCTGAAGCCCGAAGACACCATGATGCTGGGGAAACGTGCGCACGCCTCCGTGCTTCTCGATGGCAACAAGCGCGTTCTCATTCCGGAAAATACCGTCGTCGACCTTCTTGATTTTCGGGTCTTGTCTCATCAGGATCTCTTGCTCCGGCTTGCAATGGAACGGATTCGTGCGGTTCCCGCGCAGAACGACGGCAACCTCGAGGTTCCGCAGACAACGGTGAGCCATGGCGCGGAACAGCCTCAACCGCCGGAAGAGGCGCGTTCGCTGGAGTTTGGACGGCTACAGCTGAACGGGACGCGTGTGCTCTACAAGAACGGCTTTTATGGTACGTGTGCCGTCAAGACGAAGGAAATACTGCGTTTGTATCCCGAGCTCTCCCATGATACCGGTCTTCGCCTGATGATTGCGGCCGCCCTTGAGAAAGAGAATCTTCACGGGGAAGCGCTCACAGAGTATGCTTCTCTGGCAAAAGATGACCTTTCGCCGAGAGACCGGTCCTTCGTGAACGAACGAATGAAGAAGCTCAGGAAGTAAACTTCTGCGGGAGGCCTTTAACGACCGACGAGGATTCGCTCCCCGAGCATACGGGGTAAACCAGCCTTCAGAATCTTCTCCGACGCGATCTCGACGTCATACTCCGCACGAATGTTCTCATACTGCCACGCCTCGGTATCGAAGATACCGAAGCTCAGCCGCCAATCACCGTCGCGCGGCTGCCCGACGCTCCCGACATTGATGATGTACTTTTCACCCTTGCGGATGCTCTCTGAAGGCTTTGCCGACCCGTGGGGCCGGAATATGCCCGGAACGTGAGAATGCCCCACGAAACAGATGTCTTGCGCGAAGTGATCGAAATTATCCCGGGCGTCCGCGGAAGAGAGAATGTAATGCCATTGCTCGGGTTCGTATGGCGAGGCGTGAACAAAGAACAACCCTTCGAGTTCAAGCGTGAACGGAAGCTGACGGATGAACTCCTTCTGTTCGGCTGACACGTGATTCGTCGTCCAACGGGCTGAAGCGTACGCGTACGGGTTGAAATTCTCAGCGCCGGCAAGGTCGACGCTGGCCTGGTCGTGATTTCCCAGAAGCACGTATTGTGTTACCTCACGCACACGCGCAGTGCATTCGTTCGGACTCGCCCCGTAGCCGACAATATCGCCGAGGCAGACGACGCGGTCAACCTGTCTCGTCTCGATAATCTTCAAAGCCTCCTGGAGCGCTTCGAGATTTCCGTGAATGTCGGCGATGATTGCTATGCGCATACGACGTCAAATGTACAAAAATACATCCAATCCTCAAAGGAATGCCGTTGTGGGGTAGTGGCTCACTTTGCCTCTGAGTGGCTCAGTTTGGCGTGTGATGAATCTTGAATCACCGCTTCTTTTTTCTCGCTTCAAGCATGTAGGCAATCGTGCCCACATCGTTTTCGATACCGCTCTGGATTTCACAGACACCAAACGCATGGGCGCACTCGGCCTCATAGTGTTTCTGAGGATCGTGTGAGTCGCGCTCCAATCGTCTCATGTCCTCAGTTAATGCGTTATAGATCGAGTCCGCGTGGCCCTGGCTCATGTTTCGAAAATATGCCTTGCCCTCTTTGTCTGTTCTCTCGCCGAGTTTGACACGCAAATACATGATTCGTGCCTCAAGTACCGGCAATTGGTTTTCCTTGCCGCAGGAAACGAAAAGCAACAACAGAATGACTTGGACGAGGTAGGATTTTACGCATGCCATTATGCCGCTTCCTTTTGCTGTTGTCCCCATCCCAAAAACTCATCCCAACCCCACAAGTGTTTGCTAATCCCCGCTTCCATTGCGGGCGTTACTCTCAGCGTTTCGTGAATCCGCATAAAGTTGTAATGGAAGAAGTGCAGGGCCAGTGCCGCCTCAAGGTGTCGGAGGCTCTTTGAGAATGCATTGGTAAGCCGTGTGAATCTCCGCATTTGCATACGCATAGTCAAATTCTGCCGTTCAACGTGAGAGGTTGAGATATACTTTTTGAGGGGTGCGCCCGTGATGCGTTTCTTCGTTACGCCTATTATGTGGGCGGGAGAATATCGCCGCCGTTCTTCCTTCGTATCTTCATTGTAGTTCTTGTGGACTTGCGCATAGTCAATGTCTCTGCCAAATGCGTTGTCTACCGCGTCCGTATAGGCTTTGAACGCATCGGTGGTGAGTTGGAAGCGTGTCATAATCCGCGTCCGAATCTCCACCATAAACGATTGGGCAATGCTGAGGGTGCGTTTACCTACGCGGAAGGCGGGTACAAGTTTGGTGTCGGAGTCCAAGGCCACAAATACGTATTGATCGCCAAACTCCATGCCGTCGGTAGGTTTCAACTGCTTCTGTTTCTTCCCTACAAACGTCCAAATCTCGTCCACCTGTAACTTTGAGACTGTGAGGTTAACCATCTCACGGTCAAGAATCTCACGGGCCTTCTCGCCCGATTCCAGGAGGAGTTTGCTAACCGTGTTTCTTGCCACACCCGATACGCGGGAGATTGTCCGGAGTGAATTGCCCTCTGCAAGGAGGGAGAGAATCAAGGTCTTTTTTTCTACTGATAAAGTGTTCATCGCGGTACTTTCGTTAGTTTGGTTCTTGACTTCCCGCGATGAACTTTGTATATTTGACTCAGGGTCTGCGCTCGTTCACGCGGGCGTGGATTTTAGGGCTTCGGGGGTGTTTACAGCACCCAAGAAGCCCGCCTTTTAAGCGGGCTAACTCATATCTTATTTCGCTTTACGCGCATGCTGCTCTCCTTCCTATGTGGGGGACTGCATGAGTCCGCCTCTATGTTGAATGGGCAATCTTCTTGAATTAGCCGTTCTGAGATTGCCCATTTTTATTATGCTTCATACTTCTTCAAGCCGTCAAGTTGCATATCAATTCCCTTTAGGATTTGTTTTAACATGTCGATGTCCTCTTGTAACAATTCATCAGGGATTGCAATGACTGCCTTTCGATTGCCTGAGATTCGCCTTTGACTTAATATGCCCCAATGTTCGCCCTCTGTTACACCGATATTGGGTAGTGATGGAGTCCTTACAAGAGCTTCAAGCTGTGATTCGGCTTTTGGTGGTTCCATTGATGGCTTTACGTTGAGGGGTTCTTCAAGTGGTTCTTTCTTGCCAGAGGGGGCACCCATAAGAACTTGATATGAACCGGTTTCTCGCTCATGCAACAATCCCGCAAATTTGGCCGCTTCAATGAAGTATGGAGGCCATAAATCCTTTCTCTCTGCTGAAATACCATAATTGGTCTCAAAATGATTAGCGAGATATTCGGTTTGAGGGAGAAGTTTACCCTTGTATGTCTCCCACACTTTTGCGAGAATTTCATATTTGCAGAAGGCTTCAAAAATCGCTTGTGCCTCATTCTCAGCTGATTGTGGCTGGACAATTCTCTGTCCCAGATCAGTTAGGGAATATAAATCACCTTGAGCGGCGATTAACCCGAATTTCTTCAACGCAATAATTGGAAATTGTATACTTCACAAACCGTAGGAGCCCGGTTCACTCGGAGGTACGTACTCCATGCGATATTTGACATTTGTACATATATTTGTATATACATTACAGGGGCAAGACAGAATGGCTCAAACCCGCCCAAATCCACCGTATTTTGTGCCCACGAAACAATTCTTGAAGAAGTTTCGTTCTCTAAACGAAGAACACTATCAAGTTAATTAACTTTAAGAGGTATAGAATCATGTCACGCAAGGAATTGACTCTGAGCGTACTTTTCCTGCAAGACGTAACAAATCATGGAATCTACTGGATAGCCCAGTGCTTGGAATATGATATTGTGGCACAGGGAAAGTCGCTGACCGATGCGAGAAAAGCCCTTGAAAGAACTGTTGTCGGACAATTGTTCATAGATCAACGAATGGGCAAGCAACCATTCGAGGGGATTGGTCAAGCCCCCGCTTGGTATTTTAAAAAGTTTGAAACCGCAGAACGTTTGGCCTCCCCCGAACAATTCACCCTACCAAATAACTCTCCGGTCGAAGTGCGGGCGAATGATGTAAGGTTGATTGCGGCGGGAGTCTAATCTGTCGCCCTATCCTTTCATTTATTTACCCACATTTGCGGAATTTCGCGCCCGACTTGAGCAAGATCATAGTTGTACGTTTGTCACTGCGGGAAAAATATTGATTCACCTGATTCATGCATTCGAAAAATTGTCTCGGCAGTAATGTTTGTCCCTTCGATTGTTGGTTGTCCGAATTGGTGGTGTGGATCAACAACGACACTACTATCCCTGCCATCTGGCCATAGTCGATTTGCCAAGTCCTCTTGGCCAAAATCAATGTGTTTACAATATTCTTCAACACACTGGGCGAAATTCAATTGGTGGGTTTCGTCTGCATCTACCACCTGTTCTCTTACCCTATACCAGATTTTGCTTGAATTTGCGAGCAAACTTGATGTAGCAAAAGGATAGGGGAGGTGTAGGTCTCTTGCAATCTCTTTCCTCGCCTTCAGAATGCTGTGTGTTGACAAGCCAAGGTCACGTAAGAATAGAACAACCTTAAATTCGATCAGCACGAGGAAGTTGACGGCTTTCTGTCGTCCCACGCTCCAAGAATATCGCTGGCCGAACAGCCTTTTTCCAAAGCGATTATCCCATATCTCGGCAACGTACCATCTAATTCTATGCTGTGGTATTTTGAGTATCAGGCTAATATCTGGCGGGGTATAGATACCGCTACCAAGATTGGGTTTGTTTTGGAGATTGGTCATGACGTATTCTCCCCTCTTGACATTGAATGAAAAATTGCGTAACTTTCCAACGCCAAGCCGACTACGATACGGAGTGGTCTTCAAAGCCTATGCGCTGGAACGCATGGGCTTTTTGCGTTTCTTATGGTATGTGCGTAATTTGGTCTGGAGTAATTTCTTCAATGCCTCTTCCGGCGAAAGCGGATAAAGGCTAATTGGTTTCTCATTTGTTGTCTTCTTCGTCTTCTCTCTTTTTTCCTTTGCCATGCGTTTAACTTAATGAGTCCCGGTACGTGAGTCTCTTTCCTTCAAACCCTGCGATTGCGGAAATGGTTCTCTCGTGATCGTCAATCTTTCTGTGGTTGTACCTAAAATCAAATTCTGCGAGATAGCGGTGCAGATGTTCCCTGCTCACGTGATGGTACACGCCATTTATTCCACGTTTGAGCAATCCAAAAAAAGCCTCGACCGTGTTTGTCGTTACATCGCCACGAGCGTATTCATACTTAGCATGGGTAACAGTTTGATGAGATGCAAACTGTTTGCCGAATATCCTGTATCCGTCATGCTCGTCCGTCATAAGATGAGAAGAAGAATGGACATTTTCAAGTAGCACGTTCTTGAGCGTAGTGGCAGAAACATGGGAAACGACGAAAGAACGAACTTTCCCACCCCGCTGAACTAATGCCACTACGGGCGTTTTATTCTCAAACCCCGTCAGTCTTCCGATTCTTCGACCTTTCCCGCCGACATATGTTTCATCCGCCTCAATAGTTCCTCTCATTTTTCTCTTTGTGGGCTTTTGAGCCATTGCATACCGGATTCTATGAGCCATGAACCAGGCAGATTTGTACGTGATCCCCAATTGTCTGTGAAGTTGGTGAGCGCTCATTCCTTTCTTGGAAGAACAAAGCAGGGTGGTCGCTTCAAGCCAAACATAAAGAGGAATATGGCTGTCTTCGAAGATCGTACCAACCGTAACCGTGAATTGATTGTTTCGCTTGTTCCTTCGACAATCACGGCAACGGTACAAGCCCTTGCGAATCTTCTTGGCAGGGTTAGGCTCTACCTTTGTGACATCCGTACTACCACAACGGGGACAGGCGGCCTTATCTCCCCAGCGTAGCCTTTCAAGCGTTTCCCTTGCTTCGTCTTCTCTGGCCTCACTATAAGTGAGTCCTTTGAGGGTCAGGGCTTTTGCGGTTTTCATGGCGATTATCCAGTTGTTTGACTGGATTCAATATACAAAATTAAAAACGGTTTGTCAAGTATATAATTCCCCAATAATTTTGTATACAAAACTGCTGCTACTTTTCGGGCTACCTGTAACCTTCAGTGCGGCGTTCAGTAAATCCTCAAATCCTCCTTCTTTACAGATTTCCTTCGTAAGTTTGATTGCTTCTTCAAATGAGATAATGGGAACTCTAACCTCATACTTTCTTTTTGGGGAGGAATCGGTGGATTTCTGCTTCTTTGAAGCAGTTTCGGGGGTTGGATTGGTAATAGTCATTTTTCACCTCATTAGATATATGGTTAATTTGCTGTCTAAATATACGAAGGCTTACGCCTTTTGTCAAGAGCAAAATGAAAAAACTGAAAACAATGTTTGCAGAGTCGTATCTTCCTGTGCTAAGCAATTGAAAAATAATGAGTTATGTATTACTCGGTTAATGTTATTTTTACACCTATAAGCTACTTAGGTTGTCAGAAAATTGAAAATTTGTGAAAAACATAAATTACTTACGATTTGTTTGACCTCAACACTGGGCTTATATTTTCCCAAGTCATAGTTCACACTCGTTTGAGTATGGGCTTGATTTGCTAAGGGCGGATGGAGAAATCCTATCCGTCCTTTTTTGTGGTGGCCTCCGCCGATGATACAGGGCGTGAGGCGTTGTGGCTTGATTACCTGAGGGCGAATCGGATCAAGTCGGTTCGCCCTTTGTTGTCAGGAGTCATTTGACTTTTTCCTGCAAAAAGGCGAACTTGAATCGACAACAGATACCCCCCCACACCAAAGGAGGGCACCATGATGTGCTCCACAGTCTCTTTCTCGCCAAAGGCTTGTCCCTTTTCCCCGGGTTTATAGAGTAGTTAACACTTGCTCAGCCTTGTTCGGTTTGGAACTCTGAAAGCCCTCAAGCCGTTAACAGCATAGATAAGGCAAAAAAACATGCGATCCGAAGATCAAAGAACACCGGAAGAAGTTCTGATTGATAAGGCCCTTCTGCTGGCCCTTTTCTCGTTGGTATCAAAAGAATCTAAGCTGGGGGACATCATGAAGGCGCAGAAATTATCATTCTTGGCGGCTGCTCCTTTGTTTTGGCAAGACAAGAAAGCCTTCTCATTAGAATTTTATCGATATAACAAGGGGCCAATATCCAATGGAGTATATGCTGCAATCGATGATTTTGCCAAACTGGATTTCATACGACGAGCGGACTATACACTCTCTCAGCCATCTGCCAGGGCTAATCAATTTGCCGAGGAGTTCATTAACAGAGTTCTCCGCGATATTCCGGAAAACTCATTTTGCTACAAGCAAATCACCGATGTCGTGGAGAACTATGCACGCTACAGCGGCAAAGAACTAAAGGACAAGGTTTACAAACTCTCGTTTTCGACTGTCGAATCACAGAAAAAACGTCCGGTGGAAGATGTACCACACTTGCAGCACTTTACTTACGTTCTTGACAATCATGAGGCAAAGCAAATGCTATCCGTCCCCGATGATTGGATGGACACTCTTGCGCTTATGCTGAATCCCGCTAATTATGAAGCCCTCAAACGTGCGGAAGAAAGCCCATTCGTAGAACTCTAAGGGTATCGGAGGATGCCCTTACGACCCCGCTATAAGAAAGAGTTTATTGATTTACAGAAAAGCAAGAAGTTCCGGCACTTGGATTCTCAAATCGGCGATGTCTGCGGTCGTCTTTGTAAGAATCCGAGAGCATGCCATGCTCATCAACTACATGGCGAGTGGCAGCTCTACTGGAGTGCGGACATTGCTAAGAAAGGAAGGGGGAGTGAAAGGATTATTTTCCAGGTTCATTGTCCTAAGACACCCGATATACCAAAAGACGAGATTTGGTTTGTCACTATAATTGACACACACTTGTAACGCCCCCAAGTTTCAAACTGAGCCACTCCTACCTAAATTGAGCCACTACCAGATTGACATTTGACTCGCTATTGGCTATATTGTAGCCATGCCAACCAAGAAGAAGCGTGGTGCTCCGCGCAAACCAAAGACGGCTCTCAGGCTGCATGACGTTCGCGTACCGATGTCGCGGGCTGAAGTGAGCGCACTACAGAAACTTGCCGACTTCTACGGGGAAGGATACGCCCCCATGATTCGTCGCTTCATCAGAGAGAAGGCGGGGGGTGTGGCATAGATTTTGCTACGCAAAGATTTCCCAGATTCCTCTTGACAAGTGTCGGACAATCTTGTATATTCCCGCCATGAAACCAATCCAAAGACTCCTTAAATACTTGACGAAAGAAGAAATCGCTGCTCGTCTTAGAATCAGCGTTCGAACGATTGAACGGTGGCGAGACGGAGAAACGAATCCACGTCAACGAGACCGCCGGTGGATAGAGCGGCAGTTGCAAGCCACGCAGAGAAAAAGATGGCCCAATTGACAAACACCTTCTTGAGTGCGAGCATAATTATGGGCTGTATGATCTTATACCGGGAGTTGTGGGGTGCGAACCCGATACCGCTACTTTTCATTTGCTGTCTGTTTCTCATGCTTCTCGTGTACTCAATTATCGTTGTTGCCAAAGAATCAGACGAGGAGATGCGGACTCAATTCTACAAAGAGGCTGAGGAAGAAGAGTCCGAACGCAATCGGGCAATGTACGGCGATAAGTGGCGTGAACTGAACACTGGAATAGCCCACAGGCAACACGGCATCTGAGAAAAGCGTCGCCTTCGGGCGAGAAAGGACTACAAGCATGAACAAGTCCCTCCTTAATATCCGACAAATGAAAGCCGTTCTCATCGAATGGTGGAACGATCACTACTATTGGATTGTTCTCTCCCCTCAGAAACCAACGTGGCCTCCCTCAGTCAACGACTTCTACGTATCGGTAACAACCGTCCTCGGCATCGTCGAAAAGCCGTGGGTTACGCGGTGGGTCGGAGATCTCGGGAACCGAGAGGCGGGTCAGCGTCTTGGTGAAGCGCAGGACCGCGGGAGTCGGATACACCGGGCAACCTACATGCTCGATAACGGCGGGGCAGTCGCGTATCAAGCCCCGTGGAACAAGAAACAGAATTTCACCTCAAAGGAACTCCGTCAGCTCGAGAAACGCTTCAAGGAGAAGTTTGTCGTTCTCTCCCGTCAAGAGGAAGCCGTTCAGGTCTGGCGGTACCAGCAATTCTTGAAACACACCGGAGGCCGCGTCGTCGCATCGGAAATGACCGTGTTCTCCACAGATCCGACGTTGAAGGTCGCCGGAACGCTCGACAAACTGATTGACTTCCCCCATACCGTTCCGTCTTACGGCATCACCCCTGGACGGTGGATTGTCGACCTCAAGAGCGGCAACGAAGATGAAGTTTCTCACGGCCTCCAGTTGGGAGAGTACGGCGATATGTACGACAAGCTCTACCCCGACGAGCCGCTCGCTGGCGGACTCATCCTCTACACAGCATCAAAGACGCGGTTTGACATCGGACTACCGAAGGCGAAGGTGATTCTGAAAGCAGAGTTGAAAAAACGGGCAGAGCAGTTCCGGCCTCATTATGACGTATGGAAGATTAACAACCCGGCGGCTACTCCCGAAGTATTCCAATTCCCGAAACTCATCGTGGACGAGAGACTGATGATGAAGAGAAAGAGGAAACGAAAATGAGCAGAAGGTGGCGAGTCTGCGAGGCGAAGCTCGGCGGTTGCAAGAGTGTTGCGGTGCGTCTCGTAGAGATGCAAGGGAAACACACGGCGCGGCTTCAAGTTTGCGGCTCCTGTGAACAGGCGATCAGGGACACGGGATTGGTAGAAGTGACGGCGATCGTCGATGTTGAGCGAAGAAACATGGGACTCACGCAGGAATTGTTGAACGGCAACTTGTCGGGGACAAGGATGTGCCGATACTTCCAATGACGAAACAACGCCAGCCCAATTAAGGGCTGGGAATAGACCACAGAAGTACAGACTACAGGAGGGTATATGGCTACAAACAATGTTTCAATCGTGCAACGGCTCCGAGACACCGACGTTGAAAAGGTCGAGTTGGGTATTGATGTCGAGAAGGCGCAGGAACAGGTCGGCTTGATCTCGAAGAAGATTGCTGAGGCTAAGGTGACGGACCCGCAAACGAACGCCGCAATGATTGATCTCGTTGCAGAAAACAAGCGTTTGCAGGATAACGTCGAGAAGGGCCGGAAGATGTATACTGACCCGCTGAACCGGATCGTCAAGCGTATCAACAACCTCTTCCATCCGCTGACGCAAACGCTCGAAGCCGACGAGAAGCTGGGCAAGCGCAAGATCAACGATTACCGAAGGATGGCCGAAGAAGCGGCCCAAAAGGAGAGGGAGCGGCTTGAGCGCGAGTACCAGGCGAAGCTCAAGCGCGAAGAGAAACGGGCGGAGAAGAAAGGCGAGGAACCGAGAACGGTTGCGCCGCCTCCGGTCGTGGAAACGCCAGTCCCGACGAAGACCTATGGTTCGTCGGCAAGCGCAACGATGAAGGAATACTGGAAGTTCACTGTTGAGAACCCCGCACTCATACCGGAAGAATACAAGATACCGGACGAGAAGAAGATCCGGGCAGCCGTCAATCGTGGTGTACGCGAGATCCCGGGCATCCGGATTTATCCAGAGCAAGACGTTGCAATTTCGGCATAAGAGCGAGCAAATGAATAAACGATTCGTGGTTGAATGTACATGGAGCGGGTACAGGTCTTCACAGTCCCGCGTATGCCATAGAACAGTAGAGCGATACGGAAGAGAGGCGTATGGAAAACTCCGAAGTATCCGTTTTACCGATGGGACTTACATGACAGTTCTGGTCAGAGACTGTACTCCGAGAGAAGGGGTGAAGGAGATACATGGCTACGACCGTTTGCTCTCGGCGGTTGTAAGGCAAGACCTCTCAGGCTCTCCCCATGTGGATGAGATAAATCTGTGACCGGACAGAGATTCGGCAGGCTTGTCGTCCTCAAAGAACTACCCGCAAGACACGGTCATAAGGTGTTTCGCGCGAAATGTGACTGCGGAAGGACCGTCGAGGTACGAAGAGACCATTTCACTACAACAAGGAGTTGTGGATGCCTTCATGTGCAACATGGGCACTCATCGAAGAGACAATCGCCGACGTACCTGTCGTGGAAGAACATGCGACAGCGGTGCTCGAACCCGAACGCATTCAATTATGCCAATTACGGCGGGCGCGGCGTAACGGTCTGCGAACGCTGGAAGTGGTTCAAGAACTTCCTCGCCGACATGGGCGAAAGGCCGGCGGGCAAGACGATAGACAGAATAGACGTGGAAGGGAATTACGAACCAGTGAACATTCATCGCCGGATAACGGTGGACCCGAGAGGGAAGATCAAGTCAGGGATGAAGGCAACGAACGCACAGGGGAAGGAATACCCCAAGTCGCTTGATTACTTCAACATCGTCGGCCCCGATCCGAAGAACCCGACGTTCCCGGAGTTGGTGAGAGCATACGGGACAAAGCCTTCGAGTTTGATTCTCGTCTTCCCGACGAACAACATCCCGGACTTCTTCGACCAGAACTTCCTCCTTTACGCGCAGAAGGGCGGCGATCCTGTCAAGGTACGGACCTGTGACGGTGAGACGTGCCTGCACCGGATCTCGGAGAACGTCGAAGGAAAGACGTATGGGGCCGGAGAAGAGTCGGCCTGTATCTGCAAAGAACTCCCCGAAGACCACAAGAAACGCTGCCGTTACAACTGCTACTTCAAGGCCTGGGTTGTGATTCCGGAGCAGGAAAGTGTCAACAATCCCGCCTGTTATCTCTTCGAGACCGGAAGCATCAATAGCGGTTCGGCTGTCTACTCGGAGCTGGAGAAGATTAAGGGCTTGAACGGTGGGATTCTCTTTGGGGTATTTTTCCGGCTCTCGGTCAAGATGATTTCTGGCCGGGACGATGCCAACCTCAAATTTCCCATCTGGACGCTCCAAGCGGTCGGGATGCTCGATGAAATCCAGGCAAGGACGAAGAAACTCTTCGCGGCTGGTGCGGTGGCGCAGTTGCCTGTCGGGAAGGCCGAGGCGACGATTGAAGCGGCTCAAGAAGTTCCCGAGACAGCACCTCCTCAACAAAGCGATACGTTCTCCCGTCTCTCCGGAGACCTGGACAGCATTGCCGAACTCCTGCCGTGGGAAACGCGGGAGAAGGTCGAAGCGTGGGAGAAGAAGCATGAGGCAGAAATCAACGCGCTTGGCGCGACCGAACAAAGGATCGTCAAGAAAGTTGTCGCGGAGTTGAAAGGAGAGCGTGTTGAACTGCCGATGGGCAGGTGCGACAGAACAGAACAACAACAAACGAGAGAACGGAGGGTTTTATGCCGATGCAGAATGAAGTACACCGCCGAATAGCTGCCGTGACGCAGTGCGACAAGAGAAGATTCGTGTTGAGAGAACCAATGCCATACCACAGCCGTAATCCGATACCTCCAGAGGACCTCGAACGTGGCCGACGGATTGAGAAGGCGCAACGTCAGATCGTCCGGGATTTCTTCGAGAAGAGGCCACGCCAGACCTTCACGCCCTACGAAGTTCTTCTTGCTGTTGGAGCGGACTGGCCGATAACGAGCGTCCGGCGAGCAATGACAGACCTGACGAAAGAGAACGTCTTGACGAAGAACGAAGACGAACAGAGACCCGGCAAGTATGGTGTCCGTAACTGTACGTGGACGCTCAACACAACAAAAGACCCACAAATGGAGATGGCGCTTTGACGGCAATGTCCTCTTCCGCTGAACAGAAGATTAGAGACCAAGAGCCGACGGCGTGTCGGGGTTTGCATTGTGGGAAGCCGATGAAGTTCATCTTCAGTAAGAAAGGAAAGCGTATGCCTGTCGATGCTGAACCCCTAACGGTTGAAGTATTCGACGCGAAGATGATCCTCGTCCTGCCGAGTGGTGCTGTCGTGAAAGGCCCGGTCGTCGGGACGTTTGGGTACCGGCCTCATTGGGCGACGTGCCCCGACGCCAACTCTTTCGGCAAACGGGAGAATAAATGAGACCATTAAAATTTCGTGCTTGGAACCCTCGATTGATGCAATTTGCAACTGGCTTTTCAGTACGGTCAAACTGGCCGAATGGCTTGAAGAGTGGACCCGATGAGACGGATCGTGATTGTTTCGCTTGTTGCGTGTGTTGTGTTCTTGAGCTTTTACATCCTTTCGCTATCGGAGTCCATCAGATTGCGAGACGCGCTGATCGAGCGGAAGGATGAAATGATTTTGGACCTGCAGCAAGCGAACGCTGTTCAGGAGCGGCAGGTCAATTACTTGCTGAAGAAGATAAAGAAGATGCGTTCGGATCGGGATAAACAAAAATACGGGGAACGTCACCAATAAAGGACTCCCAATGACCTACTCATCCATTCGCGACAAGGAGGAGAGATGAAGAATGACCGGTGGAAAGAGTTCTTTATCATGTTTAGTAAGTTTTGGATTGTAGTCGTCTCAGTCGCACTGTATCTCAAATTCTTAGTATGGTTATGGCAATGACCTACTCATCCATTCCACAAGAGGAGAGAGATTAACGAATGAAGTGGCTATATGGACTTTTTGGGATGGATACTAACGGCGAGGTTGTATTGCGTGATTGGGCCGACACAGAGAGACATGCAGAGCGAAAACAAAAAAACTTCCCGCGAACTATACTTTTGAAATTTGAACCAACAGATGATTTCGAGAAAGAATGGAAAAAACAGAACCATTGCGCTACGCGCTTGGTAAAAAGGAATGAATAAATGACTTACGCCGAAATTCCGCGGGAAGATAAAGACCGCATACTGAGGAAATTCTGGTCAGACAATCCAGAAATCGACCGCGAACCTGTTGGGCGCAGATTGTTTGAACTTCATATCCTCGCCCTCTACGAGAAGGAGCGGGCGGAGGAAGAATTAGCGGAGACAGAGGCTGATAATTTTTCGCTCAGAGAAGATTTTGAACGCGCCTGTTCCGAGGCCACAATTGCAAGAGCTCAGGTTGATGCGGCGATAGAGGATGTCGGCGATTCCGTCCCCCTATCTGAGGGCTGGATTCCAACGACAGTAGAAGAGCGACGATTGATGAAACACGCTACCAACTTACATTTGCAACTTGCCACCCTTCGGAAGCAGATTCGTAAATTGGAGACAAAAAGATGACGTGGGTGGGAATGCAAAAGCGTAAGTTGAATTATCCCGATGTCAGAGAGCGCGATGATGGAGCGTTAATAATAGGACTCCAATCATGGTATGGAGACGATTATTGCAGCATACCAAGAAGGCACGACAGGCAAACGATTGGCGCTTCTGCGACAACAGGCCCGGCAAAAT
>Ga0214473_10005192_pt1 | contig 15631 bp, 13 predicted proteins | sample RVTome_7_FD_203509 | JGI IMG/M metagenome (GOLD analysis project Ga0214473, IMG submission 203509) | Soil microbial communities from uranium-contaminated site in the Upper Colorado River Basin, Wyoming, United States - RVT98D197 | ecosystem: Environmental > Terrestrial > Soil > Contaminated >... | reverse complement strand
CGCTCTCGCGAGTGCATCGCGACAAGCCATTCGAGCTCCACACGAATGGGATGTCCCACCGCGTGGATTACGAGCCCGGAGAATCCTCCTCCGGACTGTTTGGCGGGAACTCCAATTGGCGCGGTCCGATCTGGTTTCCCATTAACTTTCTGCTGATCGAATCGCTTCAGAAATTCCACCATTTCCATGGAGATTTCCTCCGTGTCGAGTACCCCACTGGTTCGGGGCAGACGAAGACTCTCTGGGAAGTCGCCGGAGAGATCTCCCGGCGGCTGGCGCGCATTTTCCTCCGTGACGGCGAAGGCCGGCGCCCAGTTTTTGGCAACGCAGAGAAGGTGCAAAGGGATGGTCTTTGGAATGACTATGTTCCGTTCCACGAATACTTTCATGGGGATACGGGAGCGGGCGTGGGCGCAAGCCACCAAACCGGTTGGACTGGCCTGATCGCGAAACTGATCGAACAGAGTGGTGCCTGACATGAGTTCCCCAGCAGCTTCACCTACAAAAGCGAAAGACCTAAGAGATCCAGCGCCGACCGCGAACGACCGGCCCTTCGCGTCACCGGTGCAGTTTGGCCGCGAAATCTGTGGCGACCTGCCGGCGGCGGAGAAACGCGAGTGGCTGGTGACCAACGGAATCGGCGGGTTTGCCTCCGGAACTGTGGCCGGCGTGCAGACGCGTCGCTACCACGGCCTGCTCTTCGCGGCGCTGAAACCGCCGTTGGGGCGCACACTGCTGGCCTCTCGCCTGCAGGAGACCGCCGAGTACGATGGCCGCTCCTATCCTCTCGACACTTGCCGCTGGGGGGATAGTTCGGTCGCGCCCGAAGGATACCGGCAGATCGAGAGCTTCCGGCTCGAGGGCACGACGCCCGTCTGGACGTTTGCCTGCGCCGATGCACTCATCGAGAAGCGTATCTGGATGGAGCAAGGCGCAAACACGACGTTTGTTTCGTACAAACTCATGCGCGCCAGCGGTCCACTGCGACTGGAGATCAACGCTTTCGTAAACTATCGCGACTACCACTCGACGACGCACGGCGGAGGCTGGCGGCTGAGCGTCGAGCGCGTTGACCACGGGCTGCGGGTCGCGGCGTTTGATGGCGCCACACCATACTACCTACTGAGCCGCACAGCCGAGTCGGAGCCCGCGCACGACTGGTATTACAACTTCGATCTCGCCGCCGAGCGTTACCGCGGCCTGGATGACCGCGAAGACCATCTGCACGCCGGAACATTCCGCGCTCTCCTGGGCGTGGGGGAAACCCTCACGATGGTGGCGACCACGGAAGCCGCCGCCGGACTGGACGGTGAGATCGCCCTACAAGGGCGTCAGGAGCACGAACGTTCGCTGCTTGATGCTTGGTCCGGCGCGAATCCGGCTACCGCCAGCGAGGCGCCGGCATGGGTGCGGCACCTGGTCCTGGCGGCGGATCAGTTCGTTGTGAAGCGGCCGCTTGCCGACGACCCAGAGGGGCGTTCCTTGATCGCGGGCTATCACTGGTTCGGCGACTGGGGGCGTGACACCATGATCGCGCTGCCTGGCGTGACGCTTACCACCGGCCGTCCGGAGATTGCGGCGCGAATTCTGCGGACCTTCGCGCGCTTCGTGGACCGAGGCATGTTACCGAATCTTTTCCCCGACGCCGGAGAGACGCCGGAGTACAACACCGGAGATGCATCCCTGTGGTATTTCGAGACCATCCGGCAGTACGTGGAGGCCACGGCCGACCTGGATTTACTGCGCGATCTCTATCCCACGCTTGAGAAGATGATCGACGCCCACCTCTGTGGCACTCGCTACCACATTCGCGTGGACCCTCAGGACGGCCTGCTTCACGTGGGCGAGCCGGGCGTACAACTCACTTGGATGGATGCCAAGGTGGGCGACTGGGTCGTGACGCCTCGCATCGGAAAACCAATCGAGATTAACGCGCTGTGGCTCAATGCCATCGTGTCCATGGCACGATTCGCCCGGCTGCTGGGCCGGCCAGAGACTTGTTATGCCTATTTACTGAAGCGGGCGCGCAAAGGCTTCAACCGTTTCTGGAATGAGGCGGCGCAGTGCTGCTTCGACGTGCTCGATGGGCCGAACGGCAACGACCCAACCATCCGCCCCAACCAGATTTTCGCCGTCTCTTTGCCCGAAAGCCCACTTACGCCGGAGCAGCAGCGTGCCGTGGTGGATGTGTGCACGCGCCGCTTACTGACTTCGTGTGGGCTTCGCAGCCTCTCGCAAGATGACCCGCAGTATCGCGGACGTTATGGCAGCTCGCCGCTCGACCGCGATAGTACTTACCATCAGGGCACTGTCTGGGCCTGGCTGCTTGGGCCTTTTGTGCTGGCGCATCTCCGCGTCTACCAGGATCCAGAACAGGCCGCGCGATTTCTAGAACCGATTGCCAGACATCTTGGGATTCACGGCCTAGGAAGCATCAGCGAAATCTTCGATGGCGATGCGCCCTTCACTCCGCGCGGCTGCATTGCGCAGGCCTGGTCGGTCGCCGAGATTCTGCGCGCGTGGACCGCAGTAGCTGCGGCTCGCAAGGCCACAACTCGCGCTCGTGCCATGGCCCGTAACGCCTAGTGCGCGAGTTGGACTAACTGCCAGAGGGAGACACAGCATGAAGGCCATTGCCGTAATTCCCGGAAAGCCTAACAGCATTCATTTGCGTGAAGTGCCGAAACCACAGATCGAACGTGTCCCCGGCGGCCGGGGTGTCCTGGTCAAAGTGGCGCGCGTCGGCGTGGACGGTACTGACAAAGAGATTAATGCCGCCGAATACGGGGCCCCGCCGCCGGGCGATGAATACCTGATCCTAGGGCATGAAAGCCTCGGATGCGTCGAAGCCGTCGGACCGAACGTGAGCGAGCTCCGCCCCGGAGATTGGGTCGTTGCCTCCGTACGGCGACCCGGCACGAGCATCTACGACAAGATCGGCCTGCAAGACATGACTACCGACGATACCTACTTCGAGCGCGGCATCAATCTACTTCATGGATACCTGGCAGAGTATTACGTGGATTCCGCAGAGTACCTGGTCAGGTTGCCGAGGGGCTTGAGCCAGGTCGGCGTACTGGCGGAACCGAGCAGCGTGGCGGAGAAAGCCATCGGCCAGGCCTACGAGGTGCAGCGGCGCCTGCGTGTCTGGCGACCGCGCCGCGCCGCAGTGTTGGGTGCGGGCACCCTCGGTCTGCTGGCGTCGTTGTTTCTTCGCCTTCGCGGCCTCGAGGTCACTACGTTTGGGTTGCAGGAGCCGCCCTACTTGAATTCCCAGCTTCTCGAAGAAATCGGCGTCCGTTATCTTTCGACCAAGACCCTCGGCCTGACAGCAGCCTCCGCGAAGCATGGGCCATTTGATTTCATCCTCGAAGGGACGGGCTACTCACCCCTCGTCTTCGAAGCCATGGAAGTCTTGGCGAAGGACGGAGTCCTGGCGATGGTTAGCATTACCGGCGCGGACCGGAAGCTCGAGATTCCTGCTGACCGCATCAACCAGGGGTTCGTTCTCGGCAACAAGATTGCCTTGGGCAGTGTCAACGCCAGTCACGAGGATTTCGAGCGAGCTGTGGCAGACCTGGCCCAGGCCGAGCTTTCCTACCCGGGGTGGCTGAACAAGCTGCTGACGCATCCGGTCAAGGGCCTCGAAAACTACGCGGAGCTCATCGAGCAGCTCACCAGTGCCAAGGGCGCCATCAAGGTGTTCTGCCAGGTGAATGGGATTCTTCGCTAAGCCGTCTGGAAAGAGGATTTCATGGCGCCCGGAGATGCGGTCAACTCACAACCCAAGCGGATATTGATCCTCGGCGGCGGCTTCGCGGGACTCGCAGCCGCCGTGGAACTGGAAAAAACGATCGCACGTGATTCGGACGTCGAAGTGATGCTCGTCAACCGCGAGAATTTCTTTCTATTTACCCCCATGCTACATGAAGTGGCGGCCAGCGACCTGGATTTGACTACGATCGTCATTCCGGTGCGCACGATGCTCAGGCGCGTGAACTTCTTCGCTGGTGAAGTCCAGGAGATCGACCTGCCGGGGAAGAACATTGTGGTCGCTCACGGCTTCGACCATCACCGGCACACGTTGAAATATGACTACCTGGTAGTCGGCCTTGGGTCGGTGACCAATTTCTTCGGCCTGCCGGGCCTCCAGGAACGTGCTTTAACCATGAAATCGCTGAGCGACGCCATGCGGCTGCGAAATCACCTGATCGCCCACCTAGAGGAGGCGGACAGCGAGTGCTGCCAGGTCAAGCATCCGCTGCTTACCTTCGTCGTGGCGGGAGGTGGGTTCGCGGGAGTAGAGACCATCGCCGGAATCAACGATTTCGTGCGAGGCGCCATCCGGTCCTATCCGCATCTCCGGGAAAAAATGTTGCGCGTAGTGCTCGTGCATCCAGGTCCCGTCATCCTGCCTGAGCTGGGCGAAAAACTGGGCCGGTACGCGCAAGAGAAACTCGGGGAGCGCAAGGTTGAGATCCGGGTGAATACGAAGGTCGAGGCGGTCACCGAGCGGGGCGTCCAACTGAGCGACGGCACAACGATCTGGAGCAACACGCTGGTTTGGACGGCCGGCACCTCCGCCAACCCCCTTCTCAAGGGGCTGCCGTGTTCAAAAGATCGTGGCCGGGTGATCGTCAACGACTATTTCGAGGTCCCGGATTGGCCCAACGTCTGGGCGCTGGGCGACTGCGCAGCCATCCCGGACCGAAAGACCGGGGCCTACCACCCGCCGACGGCCCAGCATGCCCTTCGCCAGGGAAGGACTCTGGCACGCAACATCGCATCGGCCATCCGCGGCGGCCAGAAAAAACCGTTCGTATTTACTACCATTGGCCAGCTCGCCGCCATCGGCCGGCGTACCGGTGTTGCAAACATTCTTGGCGTCAACTTTTCGGGGTTTTTCGCCTGGTGGCTCTGGCGGACGATTTACCTCAGCAAGCTGCCGCGGTTCGAAAAGAAGGTTCGCGTGGCGCTCGACTGGACCCTCGATCTCCTGTTCTCCAAGGACCTCGTGCAGTTCTTGGAAATCCGGGCGCCTGGACATGCGCAATCGCCGCCGGACGGCGGCAAAGATTCGCTCACCAGCGTCGCGGGAAGTGGCCGCTGATCCGCCTTGCGCCCGCGTACAGCTTCAGGCCGAGTGGGAGGCTGCGTGTGGAATGCGTTGAAGCAACACTGGCCTGAATATCTGATCGAAGCCGGGTGTCTCGGCAGCTTCATGATTTCAGCTTGCACGTTCGCCACAATTCTGGGCCACCCACAGTCCCTCGTGGTGAACTGGATTACGTCTCCAGTGTGGCAACGGGTGGTCATGGGCTGTGCCATGGGTCTGACGGCGATCGCCATCATCTACTCGCCGTGGGGAAAACGTTCCGGAGCGCACATGAACCCGGCAGTGACCTTCACCTTCTGGCGTCTTGGCAAGGTGGCTTCTCGGGACGCGCTCTTTTATGTCCTCGCGCAGTTCGCCGGCGGTATTGGCGGAGTGCTAACGGTACGCGCTGCGCTGCGCGCCTGGGTTTCCCATCCTGCCGTGAACTATGCGGTAACAACCCCGGGCAGCGGTGGCTGGCCGGCGGCCTTTGTTGCCGAGTTGCTGATCTCCTTCATCCTGATGTTCGTTATCCTGCTGGCCTCCAATTCAAGAATACTCGCCCGATATACGGGTCTTTTGGCCGGCTTCCTGGTTGCGCTCTACATCATTTTTGAAGCCCCCGTCTCGGGTATGAGCATGAATCCCGCGCGAACCTTCGGGTCGGCCTTCTCGGCCCAGGTGTGGACGGCCCTGTGGATCTACTTCACGGCGCCTCCTCTGGGAATGATTCTCGCGGCCGAAGCCTACGTGCGTTTGCGCGGCGCCCGGGCCGTGCTCTGCGCCAAACTCCACCACCAAAACAGCCAGCGGTGCATCTTTCGCTGCGGTTACGCTGTCAGAGCTGCCGCCGGCCGTTAAGACTGACAACGCACGCCAAGCAGCCGCCGTGTAACAAACCGCTGGCAATCGGGACTATGGGGAGGGCCATGGAAGCATCAAGACAATACGATGTGATCATCATCGGCTCGGGCGCCGGTGGAGGGACCTTGGCCTACAAGCTGGCGCCGTCGGGCAAGCGTATCCTGCTATTGGAACGCGGCGGCTACGTGGCGCGAGAGAAGGACAACTGGGACAGCCGCGCTGTCAACGTCGAGGGAAAATACCAGACCAAGGAAACATGGCGGGACAAGAACGGAAAAGACCTGCACCCGCACACGAACTACAACGTAGGCGGCAACACAAAATTCTACGGCTCCGCGCTCTTCCGCTTGCGCAAGGAGGATTTCGGAGAGATTCGCCACCATGGGGGCGTATCCCCGGCCTGGCCGATCAGTTATGAGGATCTTGAGCCGTATTACACGCAGGCCGAGATACTCTTCCACGTGCATGGCAATCGCGGCGAGGACCCCACGGAGCCGAAGGCCAGCGCGCCCTACCCGCGTCCTGCCGTCAGCCATGAGCCCCGCATGCAACAATTGAGCGACGACTTCGCGCGACTCGGGTTGAAGCCGTTTCACGTTCCGCTCGGCATAATGCTCGACGAAAAAAACAGCCGCACCAGCAAGTGCATCCGGTGTAACTCCTGTGACGGTTTCTCCTGTCTCCTCAACGCAAAATCCGACGCTCAAGTTTGTTGCGTCGATCCGGCGCTCGCCTATCCTAATTTCACGCTGCTGACGAATGCCCGCGTGCAGCAATTGGAGACGGATAGTTCTGGACGCCGAGTCACCAAAGTTATCGTCGAGCGAAACGGCGCGACCGAGGAGTTCTCGGCCGACGTCGTCGTCGCGTCCTGCGGCGCGATCAATTCCGCGGCACTGCTCCTGCGCTCGGCGAGCGACAAGCATCCCCACGGGCTGGCCAACGGCTCCGACGTCGTCGGCCGCCACTACATGGGCCACGTGAATTCCGTTCTTATGGCCGTCTCGAAGTGTCCCAATCCCACCGTCTTCCAAAAAACTCTGGCCGTGAACGATTTCTACCTCGGATCGAAAGATTGGAATTCCCCGATGGGCCACATATCATTCGTCGGCAAGCTCGACGGCGTGGCGCTCTCTGCGGGCGCGCCCGCAATCGCCCCTGGCTGGACGCTCGACCTCATGGCCAAGCACTCGATTGATTTCTGGCTGACTTCGGAGGACCTTCCCGACCCCAATAACCGAGTCACGGTCAACCGCGACGGCAGCATCACCCTCTCCTATACACCCAATAACGACGAGGGCCACAAGCGGCTCATCGTTAAGCTTGAGAGCCTGATGAAACAGCAAACGCAATGCTCGATTCACGGTCACAAATGTCATGAAGGCCTGTTCGCGCGCAACCTTTTCATCGGTCAGAGAATTCCCCTGGCTGGCGTGGCCCACCAGAATGGGACCATCCGTTTCGGCAGTGACCCGAAGACATCGGCGCTTGACGTGAACTGCAAGGCCCATGAGGTGGACAACCTCTACGTCGTGGACGGCAGCTTCTTTCCATCGAGCGGCGCCGTGAATCCAGCGCTGACCATCATCGCGAATGCGCTACGCGTCGGAGATCACCTGCTGGAGCGGCTGAACTGAGCTCGATGGCAAGAATGGCCAGCGCAAAATGAAGCTGATCGCCGTCAATACCGGTCTCCCGCGGAATGTGATCTGGCAGGGGAGAGAGGTGCGTACGGCCATTTTTAAGCAGCCGGTGACAGGCCGGGTCGCCCTGGGAACGCTCAATCTGGATGGCGACCGGCAGGCCGACCTCAGCGTCCATGGGGGACTGGAGAAGGCGGTCTATTGCTACGCGTCCGAGCATTACGATTACTGGAAGCGGGAATTGCCGGGATGGCAGCTGGCGCCGGGAACATTCGGCGAGAATTTCACAACTCTCGGTTTGCCCGAAGAGTCGGTGCACGTCGGCGACGCCTTCCGCATAGGCTCGGCGGAACTGGTAGTGACCCAGCCGCGCCTTCCTTGCTTCAAACTCGGCGTGCGATTTCAGTCTGAGGACATGGTCAGGCGATTTCTCGCGAGCGAGCGGATGGGCTTCTATTTCGCTGTGACGCGTGCGGGAGACGTTGAGGCCGGCGACATGATCGAAAGACTGTCTCGAGATCCGGCCGCAGTCCCCGTCTCGGAGATTACGCGCCTGTACATCGCCAAGCGTTACGGTCCGGCCGAAGTGCAATCAGCGCGACGTGCCCTACGAGTGGATGCATTGCCGCAAAGTTGGAAGGAACACTTAGCCGAGCGGCTGGAGACGAGGGAAACATGAGGGTCTGGAAGGAGTCATGAATGACCTTTGACGCGATCGTGATTGGTTCCGGCCAAGGCGGGAACCCGCTGTCGCATGCGCTGGCCGATCACGGCTGGAAAGTGGCGCTCGTCGAAAAGTCGCATCTCGGCGGCACCTGCATCAATACCGGTTGCACGCCGACCAAGACGATGGTCGCGTCGGCGCAGGTCGCTCATTACGCACGCAACGCTGCGCGCTGGGGCGTGCACACCAGCGACGTGAGGGTGGACCTTCCGGCGGTCGTCGCCCGGAAGAACGCGGTGGTGAAGAGTTTCCGCGCAGGCCAACAGCGCAGAGTGGACGAACGCCCTAACCTCCGCCTCTATCGTGGCCAGGCGAAATTCCTCTCTCCACACCAGTTGCAGATCGGCGAGGACGTTCTGGAGAGCGGGCGCATCTTCATCAATACAGGAACCCGCCCCGATCCGCCCAACCTCCCCGGGCTCGAAACGGTGGGCTACCTCACAAATGAATCTTTGATGGAGCTAGAGCAGGTCCCGGAGCACCTGGTGGTCTTGGGTGGAGGTTACATCGGCCTTGAGTTCGGCCAGATGTTCCGCCGCTTTGGCAGCCGGGTAACCATTGTGCACCGGGGTGACCAGTTGCTGGCGCGCGAGGACGCCGACGTAACGCGCGAATTGCAGAAGGCGCTGGAAGCCGACGGCATCGAGATCCGGCTGAGCACCAAGCCGGTTCGAGTGGAAAAGCCAAATAAGAAAACTGTGCTGACCGTAGCTGCCGGCGGGCGAACAGAAACCATTCGCGGGTCCCATCTCCTCGCGGCGACCGGCCGCCGGCCGAACACCGATCACCTGGGCCTGGAAAGAGCCGGGGTGGAATTGGACTCGCACGGCTACATCAACGTGAACGGGCGACTCGAAACGAACGTGCCCGGAGTCTGGGCCATCGGCGACGTCAAGGGCGGGCCGGCCTTTACGCATATCTCCTACAACGACTATCAGATCGTATACGCCAATCTGCTCGAGGGAAAGAACTTGACCATTGAAAATCGCTATCTGCCGTACTCGCTTTTCACCGACCCGCAACTCGGTCGCGTGGGCATGACCGAGAAGGAGGCGCGCGCCTCAGGCCGCAAACTGAAAATCGGCAGCTATCCCATGGCCTACGTTGCCCGCGCCATCGAACGAGACGAAACGGCCGGCTTAATGAAATTGATCGTCGATGCCGAGACCGACCGCATTCTTGGCGCCGCTATCCTGGGCATCGAAGGCGGCGAGTTGGTGCAGATTCTCGGCGCACTGATGTTGGCCGGCGCCCCGTACACGGTTCTGAAGGGCGCCGTCTACATCCACCCGACTCTGGCAGAGGGTTTTTTCGGTTTGATGGATGCCGTGAGGGCCGTGGATTGATACGGAGGACCGATGAGGACTAATTCCATGCCCCACACTGCGCAGCGGCGATTTCGATTAGCCTCCTGCCTGCTGACTTTCCATCTCCTGTTGGCATTGGCTTGCACGCCGGCCGCTCAGGCTGCGCAAGCAACCGCTTCTCCCATTGTGGAGCGCGTCGGGGCCGTCTCTATCGTCGTCTCGGATATGGACCGATCGGTGGACTTCTATTCCCAAGTGTTGACCTTCCTAAAGGTCTCTGACGTGGAGGTGTTCGGCAGCGAAGTGGAACATCTCCAGGGGCTTTTTGGCGTACGCATGCGGATCGTGCGGATGCGGCTGGGCGACGAATTCATCGAACTGACGGAATTCCTGGCGCCCCAGGGCCGGCCCATGCCGGTGGATTCTCGCAGCAATGACCGATGGTTCCAACACGTGGCCATCATCGTCGCCGACATGGAACGCGCCTACCGAGTATTGCGTGAACACAATGTGAAACACGCCTCGACGGGTCCCCAGCTCCTGCCCGCCTACATCAAGAGCGCGGCCGGCATCCGGGCCTTCTACTTTCGCGACCCGGATAGCCACTTTCTCGAGATCCTGCAATTCCCGCCGGATAAGGGCGACGCCAAATGGCATCGTCCCGGCGAGAAGCTTTTTCTCGGCATCGATCACACGGCCATCGTTGTCGGCGACACGGACGCCAGCCTGCGCCTTTATCGAGACACGCTAGGCATGCGCGTTGCCGGCGAGAGCGAAAACTACGGCACCGAACAGGAGCACTTGAACAACGTCTTCGGCGCGCGACTGCGCATTACGGCGCTGCGTGCCGCGCAAGGTCCCGGCATTGAGCTGCTGGAGTACCTCGCGCCGCGCGACGGCCGCCCCATGCCTGTTAGCTCACACGCCAATGATCTATGGGCATGGAAGACAATCCTGGTAACTCACGAAGCTAGCCCTCTGACGGATGTGCTCCGCAGCGGGAAACATCCGCTGGTATCGAGCGGGCTGGTAACGCTGGTGGATGGCAGATTAGGATTCCGTGCCGGTCTGCTCATCCGCGATCCCGATGGGCACCTCATGCAAATCGTTGCAGAGTAGAGAACGCAATCAATTCAAAGGTGGGCCGCACTCCGGTAAGAGCGCGAACTAGATTCGCGAGCGTTCGGCCAGAGACCGAATACTCTTGCGCCTATCGCGAGTTGGCGGATGCTAAGTCCTGTAGATTCGCATGCCGACGAGGGTCGCCTGCGGTGGAGAAACATGAAAAAAGCCGATGTTGGACTCAACTCGGCCCCAGCGATTCAATTGAGCTACAATGGCCGCTGCATTAGAATCAAAATAAACAGCTTGCCGGTTCCCCGGTAGCTCAATGGTAGAGCGTTCGGCTGTTAACCGAAATGTTGCAGGTTCGAGTCCTGCCCGGGGAGCCAACCTTTCTAGTTGCATTCTCAATTACTTGCGAAACGTCGAGCTGAGGCGGAGTTGCACCAAACAAGTGCAATTGTCCGAGATTTGTCCGAGTTCTCATTTTGCGGCTGCCTTCTTCCGGGCCGGGAATGTTGCGACGTTCTGCTGCTTTGGCGCGCTGCGCAAGTAGGCGTTAGTTTTCTTCACCGCCGCTCGCAGATCGTCTTCGGAGACGATGTTATAGCGGTCAAAAATTGCGCGCGTCCGATGACCGCTGATCGCCATTGCCACGCGCTCCGGGACGCCAGCCCGGATCATGTTGCGGACAGCCGTGCGTCTGAAGTCGTGGAAATCTTTCCCTCTATCTTGGCGCTCTTGCACGCGGCGTCCCAAGACTTGCGAATGTCTCCAATCGGCTCGCCTTTGCGGTGGAACACGTAGCGGGACACGCCGATGGTCTCGTCGGGATTTTCGTATTCGCGTGAGGCGCCTTGCTCGGCCATCACGTCCCACAGTTCCCCTTCAAGCGCTAGCATGCGAGGCTCGCGAGTCTTGGAATGTTCGGGCTGCAAGCGGATCACCCTGGCAGCCAAATCCAAGTCCGCCCACTGAAGTGAGCGAACCTCGCCACGACGCCAGCCTGAGTAGTAGGCGAATCTAGCAAAGCCTTTCAGGTGATCGGGTAGGTGCTTCACCATCTCGTCAAAATCTGCTTTCTCGAAAAAGCCCTGCCGCGCATTGCCCTTCTCGGACAACTTGCGGATTCTCGGGGCCGCGCTGATGCGTTGGCGCTCGACTCCGAGTTTGAACGCTTGGACGAGTAATCCGGTTTCCCGATTGATCGTAGCGTTTGCAGCACCATCCGACAGCCGCTTTCCAACACAGTGGTCTACATATTCAGCGCTGGCGTCGATAGCGCGGCAATCGCCAAAGGCGGCGCGAATTCTTTTTAGATGGGATTTTAGGGCCGGCAGACTTCGCGCTTGTCTCAATGTCAAGTCGGTTTCGAGTGCGTCCAATAAGTCGCACACGAGCACACGTTCTTGTGGTGGTCCGATGAATGCTTTTGCTCCAAGCGAATCAGCGGCGACCTCGCCGCGACGGAGTTTGAGGAGTCTTTCCGCATGTTTGTCGGTGATCTGCTTGGACTTGTCTCCGCGCTCGCGGAAATACCTGTCCACACTCTCCCGAATCTCGTTGCCGCGATGACAGTATGCGATCCACCATGAGGAGCCTCGTTGAAAAATGCGGCCGTCGCCTCTCATGACCGGCCTCCTTTCTTGAGAAATTGCTGCAACGCTTCGACAACCAGGTCTGTGGCGTCCACGTCCGTCTCAATCGCCCGGATCCTGGTGGCCTTCCAGAGATCCTCTGGCAGGTAAAGTGTAGTCTTGAATCTCTTTTGCTTCGGCATAGGCTTACTCTGTTTGCGCGATATCTTTTTCATGCGCGGGAGAGTAGCTGTTCAGCCATACAACCGTCAAGCGCTTCGTCCTGCCTCTGGCGAATGTACCGGTCCATCCCTGCTTCGCTGAACCGGAGATGCTTCCTTCCCACACGCAACGCAAACGGCAATGTGTTCGCGTGCCGATACAACCAATCTTCGGTGGCACCGAGTTTTTGCGCAGCCTCGGACGCCGTGAGCAGCCGATCGCCGTCCGTGCCGGGCTGGACCTCGCCACCGGCGAGCAACCTGCTGAGCAAGAGCGTATGGAGTCTGGCGATTTGGCCGCGCAGCTCAACGATGGCCTCCCGCGGCAATGCTGAGATTCTCCCTGGATCGTTCAGCAGATCCGTGAGGGTTGGCACGACTGCGATTTGCTGTCCACCCGCCATCTATTTTATCTCGCTCACGCCCAAGTCAACTTGCACGCCCATTTGGCGGAACCGGCAGCGGCAATGCGCTGAATACGAGAAGCACATTGGGCACACTGCGCCATTACAGCCACAATCATGTCGAGATTGGGGGGCAAGGCTCGCCGCTACGCACCACGGTCCTGCATCCATCCCAGGGGTGGTGTATCCACTTGCCAAGTTCGACTTCGTAGCAGGACGGCGCGCAGGAACCGGGCGCACGGAGAGAGTACGGATGGCCTCGCCCGCGGACAATTCGGCATCCATCGGGATCACTGGTTTGTCGAGTTGAAGGGTAGCTGCCACTTGGGCTACTGCGCCTCCTGCTCGGCGGAGTTTTCCTCAGTCGGTAGCGCATCGAGAAAACGCACACGCTCAGGGTCAAATGCTAGGCGTACAACGCCGGTTCTATCATTCCGGCTCTTGAGCCCGAGGGACATCAATTCGGTTCGCCGCTCACTTTATGAATGCGAGCCCGAAGTGACAGTTGAAGTGCTTCAACTGCTTATCAAGAACAACGGATGCTCGCAGGAGGTTATCCAGGACTTGTTGCAGCCTCCACGAATGAAGGAGCACTTAGCTTCCAAGACGTGGCACCTTACTCGTCTGAAATTGAAGTTGGCAGACCCCAAACCGAAGCAGGATCGTCCGCCAGCCGCCTTATTGGAACGATTCGACCGAGAAAAGCTTTACGAACAAGTCTGGTCGCAACCGATGCGTACAGTTGCCCAGGCCTATGCCGTTTCGGATGTATGGCTGGCAAAGGTCTGCAGGAGACTCAAGATACCTGTACCCGGTCGGGGATACTGGGCAAAGAAGGCCGCTGGAATGAAAGTGGGGAGACGACCAAAACTACAGCAGATCGATTGGTCGTGATTGGGGCGCAGCGGGCGGTGTGCTGCATTGCGGCTACTCACACTTGGAGGAATGTGCTCGTCAAAGGTGGCACCTACGAATTGTTCAAACGATCCCCAGTTTTATCGAGATAGTTCGCGCGCATTTCCCACATCTTAGGATTCTGCACGAGGAGTTTGAGCGGCCACTTTGGGGATTCCGACCAATGCCCAAAAACCCATAGGCCAACACTCCTCTAATTGCTTGAATCTCCATGGTCGCCGGGCGAACGTGTAGCCTGCCCAGAAACACTTGTTTGTGGGCCAGAAGCCACGTTCGGATAATCCCGTTTGTCAGGACTTGAGCTAGTGGTGGGCGATGGTTTTGTCGGTTCTGCCGGAAAACTTATGGGAGGACGAACTGAACAAACCCTGAGGCGCGGAGGCTATTTTGCCTGCTTGATCACCCCGCGCCTCATGTGTGTCAAATGCCATCGCACCTCATGTTGATCAACAGCGGCAATTTGCTGAACTGGAACTATTTGGAACAGAGCGCTGAGGTCTGGCGGATCGGGTGCGCGGAGCCGCAACGGCATCTTGTGGAGATGGGCTCCCATCCAGGATGCTTTTCTTGCGATAATTATTTGGTTGTGTCCGTTTTGAAATTTAGGTAATAAAATCCAGCATTCCACACGTCCCTGCTAGCCGGGTATCCTACACCCGAAGCTATAATGAGTCTGTGATACCAGCGCATCGCATATCAGTGGAATCTCGAGCATCCAGATCGGTGCTCGGGTTTTACCGCAGCGCAGAACATGCCGAGGAAGCCCTTCACGCGGCCAGGAAGAATCATTTCCGGCGCTCGGCGGTGATTCACCGCGCAGAAGACGGTCGTCTGAGGTTTTTCCATGCTGGACTTGCACCTCGTAATCGGGCTGCATTCGGAATCGTCGTGGCGCTCGTCGTTGCCCTGCTGGCCGAGATTCCCGGAATGCGCTTGTGGGCACTGGTCCTCTTGGCATTGGCCGGCTTTCTGAGTACTTGGTTCGGCATGCCCTTGCTGGGATTCGGAATCAAGAAGGGGGTTCTTCGCCACTATAGGCGTTTCGTACTTCCTGGAGAGAGCCTCGTAGTTGTCCAGGAGGCGGAAGAGCACACGCCCGATGTCATTGCAGTGTTGAAGCACATCGCGAATCCATCCGTGTTCGCGATCCGCCCAGGGCTTCGATTCACTTCTTCCACCCGGATTGACGGGAAGCTGCGCGAACCAGTCACTATGGCTAGCTTGCCGGATTGCGCGGCCGCGTTGGGTGCTTCACACGTATTAGAGTCATCCACGAGATCTCGGCCTCTGCTGCCAATCCTGCGGGAGTGCGAAATTGCAATCGAGCGTTCGCGGGCCGCCCTAGCCGAAGCCGCACGACTGGAGTACGGAATCACCCGTGCAGCCGAGTGGCTGCTGGACAATGCTTACCTGATTCGCTCGCACATTGCCGATATCCGGCACAATCTACCGCACAATCACAACAGAATTCTACCGGTGCTTGTGGATAAGAGCTGCCCGGTCCGGATACGCGTGTATCATCTCGCCGCTGAGTTGGTCGATCGCACGGGCCATCGCCTGGCGCCGGAAATCATCGTCAGTTTTCTGGATGCCTACCAACATCAGGCGCTTCTGACCATCGGCGAATTGTGGGTGTTTCCGCTGATGTTGCGCCTGGTGCTTTTGGAGAGGTTGCGGCGGTTATCGGAGGTGGCGAGCCTGCGCCAGCATCAAAAGGAACTAGCTGATTTGTGGGCTGACCGTCTCATGAATGCGGCCCATCATGGTCCGGAACAGTTCGAGCGAATCATCGCGGAACTGGCCCGTGATGGCGACGAGC
>Ga0214473_10005191_pt1 | contig 15632 bp, 15 predicted proteins | sample RVTome_7_FD_203509 | JGI IMG/M metagenome (GOLD analysis project Ga0214473, IMG submission 203509) | Soil microbial communities from uranium-contaminated site in the Upper Colorado River Basin, Wyoming, United States - RVT98D197 | ecosystem: Environmental > Terrestrial > Soil > Contaminated >... | reverse complement strand
CGCGATCGAGCGGAGTGTGGAGCTGCTCCGGGCGCTCGTGTCGAGGGCCGACGAGGACCCCTCTCTCGGAGGCGGGCTCAGGCGGTGACGCGCGCCGCGTGGCGTCCGGCGCGCCGTCCGAAGAAGGTCGACTCGCCGATGCAGGTGCCGCTCGAGTAGCCGGTTCCGTCCTGCGCGATGTTCGAGGCGCAGGCTCCGACGGCGTAGAGGCCCGGGACGCTGCTCCCGTCCTTGCGCACGACCTCCCCGTCCTTCGAGACGCGCAGGCCGCCCAGGGTGAAGCACATCCAGGCACCTGCGCCGACGGAGGCCTGGAGCGCGGCGTAGGGCGGGTGGTCGAGCGGCTTCAGCCACTTCTTGCCCTTGTGAAAGTCCGGGTCCTTCCCCTTCGCGGCGTTCTCGTTGAAGCGGCGGATCGTCTCCTGGAGAGAGCCCTCGGGCATGCCGAGGTCGCGCTCCATCTCGGCGAAGCCGTCCCAGGCGTCGATCGGCTCGTAGCCGCCGAACTCGGGCCGACCGAAGCACTCGTCGTCGACGATCAGGTAGGCGATCCCGTCGGGCTGCTCGCTCGTGATGATGCTGGTTCGGGAGTGGTACGAGTCCTCGGCGACGAAGCGCTTGCCGAGCTTGTTCACGAGGATGCCCTTGATGAGGCTCTCGGGCGGGTAGAAGGGGCAGGTGACGAGCGCGCCCTCCATGTGGTCGGCGACTCCGCCGACCGCGAGTCCGAGCTGGATGCCGGAGCCGTCGTCGTAGGGCGTCATCTGCCGCGTCATGCGCGGGTCGGCGAGCTTCGGGCAGTACTGCTTCAGCATCTCCTCGTTGGCGGTGAAGTGCCCCGTGGCCAGGATCACCCCGCGCCGCGCGCGCGCCGTGTGCTCGTCGCCGAAGACGGCGTAACGCACGCCGACGATCCGGTCGCCGTCGCGCACGAGGGTGTGGACGTGTGCGTCCACCACGACGCGAGCGCCGAGCTCTTGGGCCCGCGCGATCAGCTTCTCCATCATCTTGGCGCCGCCGAGCTCGCCCACCTGGGCCACCTTGTGGCCGCGCGGCGCGGGCTTCGCCTTCTCGCGGTAGGGCCACACCTCCTCGTTGCCGGACCAGATCAGGCACTCGTCCGTCATCTGGAGGACGTGCTTGCCCTTGTACATCGTGTCGTTGAAGGGGACCCCCTGCTCGGTCAGCCAGTTGAAGTGGTCCACGCTCTGCTCGCAGTAGAGCCGGATCTTCTCCTCGTCCGGGTCCGGGGTGACGGCGAGCAGGTACGCCATCATGTCCGCGACGCTGTCCTCGACGCCGACGGCCTTCTGCACGCGCGTGCCCCCGCCCGAGTACACATGGCCCGCGGCGTTCGCGGTGAGCCCGCCGCCCCCGCTCGCGCGCTCGAGCACCAGCACGTCGGCGCGGAGGCCACGGGCCTCGATCGCGGCGCAGACGCCCGCGGCGCCGAGGCCAGCGATGACGACGTCGGCCTCGGCGTCCCAGCGCCGGACCTCCTTGGCATCGATGACGGTGTAGCGGCTCATGGCGGGGGCTCTCCTCCGGTGCTCGGCCGGCGGCGAGAGTAACGCGGCACGCCGCCCTGGCGACACGCCGGAGCCGCGCGCGTGCGTCCCGCACGTCATCCCGTCGGCCCAATCCGCCGCCCCGTCGGCGTCGCCCGAGCCTCGCCGGCCCGCGGGGGCGATGCTACACCTCGTTCGTTCGAAGGGAGGAAGGTCGGCGATGAGCGACGCGCTCCACAAGCGGGAGAGGGCCCTCGAGGAGGAGTTCTTCGCGCGCAAGGACCAGCAGCTCCGCGACAAGCTCAAGGCGACCTTCGACCAGGAGCTGACGCGCGAGAAGCTCAAGGCCGCGACGGGCCTCACGGATCCCAAGATCCTCGACCGTCTGATCGCGCTCCAGGTGCGCGGCGAGACGATGGCCGCCTTCTGGCTCTACCCGCTCGTCGAGGTCGCCTGGGCCGACGGTAAGCTCGACCGTCGGGAGCGCGACGCGATCCTCGAGGCGGCGGTGACCGGCGGGATCGCGAAGGGGAGCGCCGGCTACGCGACGCTCGAGGCGGCCATCGCCGACGGGCCGACCGAGGCGCGGCGCAAGGTGTGGTTCGCGTACGCGGCGGACCTCGCGGCGCGACTCGACCCGAGCGAGCGGCGCCTCGTCCGCGACGACCTGGTGCGCCGGGCGCGCGCGGTGGCCGAGGCGAGCGGCGGCGTCCTCGGCATGTTCAAGGTGTCGGCGAACGAGCAGCGCATCCTCGACCGGATCGCCGAGGCCTTCCCCGATTGAGCGACCGGTGATCCCGTCCCACCTCCGGCGTGCCCTCCGATCGCGGCTCGCCGGGCTCCTCCTGCTCGCCGTCCTGGGCTGCGGGCCGAAGATCGACCAGGCGAGCTTCGCGAGGATCGCGACCGACATGCCGGAGGCCGAGGTCATGGCACTCCTCGGCGAGCCGGACGACTCCTCGAGCTTCTCCCTCGGCGGGCTCTCCGCGACGAGCGCCACGTGGGAAGGGCCTGAGGGCACGATCTCGATCCAGTTCGTGAACGGCAAGGTCGCGCTCAAGACCTTCACGAGCATGCCCCGCGAAGGCAGCGAGTAGCGCCCCGCCCCGGGCTCCCTACAGCAGCCGGCGCAGCCTCTCGAAGTCGCCGATCACGCGGCGGCGAAAGAGGGGGCGGCCGAGCCTCCCGAGCCAGCGCGAGCCCTCGAAGTGGGCGAAGCGCGTGCGCCGGCCGTCGTCCTGCGGCGCCACGGCCATCCCGATGTCCGCGAGCCGCGAGTGCATGACGCACCAGCCCGGCCGGAGCACCGCGCGGAAGCGCATCGGGAGCCCGAGGGCGCCGCGCGTCACGACCTCGAGGCGCTCGCCGTCGCGCGCCGTGATCTCGGCCGACCGGACGCTCTCCTCGAAGCGCGGGACCCCGTGCTCGAGATCGCCGACGATCGACCAGACGTGTTCGGGCGGCGCTTCGAGGACGCACTCGACGAGCGCGACGTGCGGGAGCCCCGCGGCGAGCGCGCGCAGCCGCACCACGGGGTCGATCTCGACGCAGGGCCAAGCGCTCACGAGCTCCACCTCTCGCGGAAGGCCTGGCGCGCGCGGTGCAGCCGCGACTTCGCGGTGCCGAGGGCCACGCCGAGCTCCCGGGCCGCCTCGGCCTCGCCGAGCCCCTCGAGGTCGCGCAGCACGAGGATCGCGCGCTGCTCGGGAGCCAACGCCGCGAGCACGCGGCGCACGTCGCGCGCGAGGGCCGGGTCGCCGGGCGCCGGAAGCCGCGCGAGATCGGCTTCGTCGCCCTGGGCGGCGCGTCCCCGGCGCGCGTGGCGGACGGCCTCGCGCGTCGCGATGCGGCGCGCCCAGGCGAGGATCCGCTCGGGGTCGCGCAGGCGTCGCAGATCGCGCATCACCTGGATCAGGGCCTCCTGCGCGGCGTCCGGGCCCGCGTCGAGGGCGATCGAGCCGCAGACCCGACCGACGGTCGGGAGCAGCGCGTCGAGGACCTCGCTCATCGCCACGGCGTCCCCCGCCTGGGCGGCGCGAACCCGCTCCACGTCCGGCACACCCGCCACGTCCGGCACACTCGGAAGGGGCGGCGCGGGCCCGAAAGGTTCCCGGGCCGCATGGGCCGCCTCGCCGCGGGAACCTTTCGCGGTGCCTGCTCCCCTGGAAGGCGTGAAACCAGACACGGGCGGACACCCCATGACGGCGAATCCGCTCGCCGAGCTTCCGATCGCGCGCGACACCCGGACGGTCGTGACCGTCGTCGGAGGGGGCATCGCCGGGCTCGTCGCCGCGATCAGTCTCGCCGAGCGCCGCGCGCGCGTCACCCTGCACGAGGCGCGCGGTCGGCTCGGCGGCCGGGCGGACTCGACCCCCGGGCCGCGCCGCGCGAACCTCGGGCCGCACGCGCTCTACCGCCACGGGCCCCTCGAGGCGTGGCTGCGCGCGCAGGATCTCCTCCCGGTCCTCGCCTTCCCGCCGCTCACGGGCGTGCGCCTGCTGCACCGGGGGAAGCTCCGCCGGCTTCCGACGCCGCTCCTGCCGATGGCGCGCCACGCGCGCGCCCCGGCCCCGGTGGTTGCAAGCTTTAGAAACTGGGCGACCGAGAGGATGGGCGCGGCCGCCGCCGAGGCCGCGATCGGCTTCGCCGCGCTCCCGACCTTCCACGCCGACCCGGGCACGCTCTCGGCCGCCTTCGTGCAGGAGCGGATCCAACGCTCGCTGCTCTGGCGACCGGTCGGCTACGTCCTCGGCGGCTGGGCGAGCCTCGTGGCAAAGCTCGAAGCACGCGCCCGGGCGCTCGGGGTCGAGATCCGGGTCGGCTCGAAGCTCCCGGAGCTTCCCGAGGGACCGTGCATCGTCGCGACGGACCTCCCGGGCGCCGCCCGGCTGTTCCGCGACCCGTCGATCGCCTGGCCGGGGCCGCGCACCGCGCTCCTCGACGTGGCCCTGCGCGCTCGGCGCGGGGACGCCTTCGCGGTGCTGTCGCTCGACCATCGCGTTTACGCGTCCCGGTACAGCGCCGTCGACCCGGGTCTCGTCCCGGCCGGCGAGTCGCTCGTGCAGGCGCACGCGGGCCTCGCCCCGGGCGAGCGGCTCGAGGACGGGCTCGCGCGGATCCGCGCCGTCTTCGACGCGGGCTTCCCGGGCTGGCGCGAGCGCACGACCTGGGAGCGCCACGGGCTCGCCCTCGGCGGGGCCGGAGCGGCGGATCCTCCGGGCGCCACCTGGCGAGACCGGCCGGCGATCGATCGCGGGGGCGCATGCTGGCTCGCGGGCGATCGCGTCGCGGCGCCGGGCGTGCTCTCGGAGGTCTCCTTCGCGAGCGCGCGGGCCGCGGCTCGCGGCGTCCTCGAGAAGATCCTCGGCTGATCCGTTCCCTCCGCACTCTGGTAGGGTCCCCGGGCGGGGGAGGCGGAGGGACGCGATGGCGCAGGGCGGCAGGCTCTCGGGCAAGACGGTCGTGCTCACGGGCGCAAGCTCGGGCATCGGGCGCGCCACCGCACTCGGGCTCGCCGACGAGGGGGCGCGCCTGATCCTGGTCGGGCGCACGCCGGAGCGCTGCGAGGAGACGCTCTCCGAGATCCGCCGTCGCACCGGGCGCGACGACGCGGTGATGCTGCGCGCCGACCTCTCTTCGCTCAAAGAGGTGCGGCGGCTCGCCGACGAGGTGCTCGCGCGCGCGGACCGCCTGCACGTGCTGCTCAACAACGCCGGCGTCACGTTGCTCCAGCGCCAGCTGACGGTGGACGGGCTCGAGGCCACCTTCGCGACGAACCACCTCGCCTACTTCCTGCTCACGGGGCTCCTGCTTCCGCGCCTTCGCGACAGCGCGCCGGCCCGCATCGTGAACGTGGCCTCGGATGCCCACCGCTTCGGGCGCCTCGATCTCGGCGATCTCCAGAACGAGCAGCGCTATCGCGCGTTGCGCGTCTACGGCCAGTCGAAGACGGCGAACCTGCTCTTCACGCAGGAGCTCGCTCGCCGCATCTCCGGGACCGGCGTCACCGCGAACGCCCTGCATCCGGGTGGGATCCGCAGCAACCTCGGGCGCAGCGAGGGGAGGATCCCCGAGGCCGTGCGCAAGCTCGTCGGCCTCTTCCTCAAGTCGCCCGAGGAGGGCGCGCGCACGTCGCTCTACCTGGCGTGCTCGCCGGAGGTCGAGGGCGTGTCGGGTCGCTACTTCGCGAAGTGCCGCGAGCGCACGCCCACCGCCCACGCGAGCGACCCGGAGCTCGCGCGCCGGCTCTGGGAGCGCAGCGAGGAGCTCACGGGGCTGCAATACCCTTGAGTCGCGCGGCGTCGGTCCGGGCGGCGCGGAGGCGTTGGGAGAAGTCGGGGGCGTCGTCGAAGGTCCTGGCCACGTCGGTCATGTAGAAGGCGCGGTGGGCCTCCTCGAAGGGGAGGTCGGTGTCGATCCGCCCGAGCTGGTACAAGAGCGCCGGGACGGATCCGTTCATCAGGACGTAGAGCGACGGGTTCGGGGGGCTCCCGGGCCGGGCCGCGCGGAAGATCCGCAGCAGGCTCGTGAAACAGTTGCGCTCCAGGGTCCCATACCAGTCGGGTCGTTCGGCCAGCTCGTTCACGATGCGGAGCGTCTCGAGGAAGACCGCCCGGATCCCGTCCCGGTCGGCGCGGATCGGATACAGGTAGAGATCCTCGCCGCGCGCGTTCGTGCGCTGCCGGATCAGGTCGCGCTCGTCCCCGAGCACGTAGATCACCTCGAACTGCTTGTAGAGCCCCGGGAGCCCGCCCCAGCCCTCGCCCCGCTCGCGCCGTACCTCGACCGAGAGCGTCAGGTAGTCGCGCCCGGCGAAGCCGAAGGAGAGCATCGTGTGTGCGATGCGCGTGTTGCCGCCCCAGTAGGAGAACGCGGCATCGAGGCTGTCGAGCCGGGCGAGGTCGTAGCTGCGGTCCTCGTAGTGGGGCGTGAACTCCTCCTCCGCGTGGAAGTCGAAGTTGCGCACGTTGCGCACCGTCACCCGGTCTCCGTCGATCTCGGCGGTCGGGGCGACGGCGAGCTCCGGCCGCCAGTCGCGGTCGTTGCGGGGCTCGAGCGTCGCGAACCAGATCGAGACCCCGAGGAAGGAGAGCAGGACCCAGGCGACCGCCGCGCGGCGCGACACGAGCAGGACCCCGAGGGAGGTGCCGGCGAAGAGCCACGCCGGCCATCCGCCCCACGGCGTTCCGCGCAGGAACCAAACCCCTCCGAAGGACCACAGCCACGCGAGCAGGAGGGCGAGCGCGAGCACCCCGCGCCCCAGGATCTTCGCAGTGCGGCTCCGGTCCCCCACGGCGGGGGCGAGGCTAGCCCGATGGCGCGAGCTGCGCCGGCTCGAGGCCTAGCGCGCGAGCCTCCCGCTCGAGGTCGGCGCGCAGCCGCTCGACCTGCGCCGCCCGCTCCGGATCGCGCGCGAGGTTTTGCTGCTCCCCCGGGTCGGAGGCGAGGTCGAAGAGCTCCGTCCACTCCGGGTGACCGGGGTACACGATGAGCTTCGCATCGGAGGCGCGCAGGGCCAGCTGGGTCGGGATCCAGAAGCTCGGCTCCTCGAAGAACTCGTAGAGGAAGGCGCGACGCCAGGGGCTTCCCCGATCCTCGAGGAGCCCGCCGAGGCTGCGTCCGTGCAGGGGGCCCGGGGCCGGGACGCCGGCGAGCTCGAGCAGCGTCGGCGCGAGGTCCACGTTCAGCACCGGCGCGTCCACCCGCAGGCCTCGCGCGGCGTCGCCCTGGCCTGGCCAGCGAACGAGCAGCGGGATGCGAATCGAGCCCTCGTAGGCGGCGCGCTTGGTGCGCATGCCGTGCTCGCCGAGCAGGTAGCCGTTGTCTCCCGCGAAGATCACGACCGTCCGTTCGGAGAGGCCGAGGGCGTCGATCGCGTCGAGGAGCCGCCCGAAGGCATCGTCCATCGCGGAGACGAGATCGAAGTAGCTGCGCACGGCGTCGTCCGTGCCCGAGACCCAGCCGCGCTGCTGCGGTGCTTCGTACGGCGGCAGGGCCAGGGCGTTCGGCGCGGCCTCGAGGCGCACGTCCCGGTGTCGCCCCCGCGCTCGGTCGGGAACGGCCTCCTGCTTGTGCGGCCCGTGAGGGGACTTGTAGCCGACGACGAGCAGGAAGGGCTCGGAGCGGTGGAGGCGCAGGAACTCCACCGCGTAGTCGGTCGCGACGTCGTCGACCCAGCCTCGCGTCGGCTGGGGCGCGCCCTCGACCTCGAAGCTGCAGTCGAAGTAGCTCCCCTGGCCTCGGTAGCTCGCCGACCACTCGAAGCCCGGCCGCTCGACCTGGCCGCCCATGTGCCACTTCCCGACGTAGCCGGTCCGGTAGCCCGCCGCGCGCAACAGGCTCGCGACCGTGACGGTCGACGGGGCGAGCGGCGTCTCGTTGTCGACGATGCCGTTCGCGTGGCCGTAGAGGCCGGTGAGGAAGCTCGCGCGCGAGGGGGAGCACAGGGCGCTCACCGCGAAGGCGTTGCGGAAGCGCACGCCCTCGGCGGCGAGGTGGTCGAGGTTCGGCGTCGCGAGCCATGGGAAGCGGGCCCGGTCTCCCTGCTCGCGTTGCACCACGCCGAGCGCGTCGAAGCGCTGGTCGTCGGAGAGCACCACGACGAAGCTCGGTCGCTCCATCGCTTCGGGGCGCACTCCGCAGCCGAGCAGGCCGCCGAGGAGCCACACCGCGCAGGCGACCCGGGCTCCCGTGCGCTGCACCAGGGCCATCCCTCCTTCGGGGGGCGGAGCGCCCAGCATGTCCCGACCGGGCCGGCGCCGCCAGCCCCAACGCGCCGCGTGGTGGCCCGCTATGCTGGGAGCGAGCCCCGCCGCGAGCCACCCCGAGGAGGACCTCGATGCAGCTCCCCTTCTACTTCGACTACGCGTGTCCCTGGGCGTATCTCGGCAGCTGCCGCGTCGAGCCCTACTTCCGGGACCTGGGCGTCGAGGTCGACTTCCGTCCGGTGAGCCTGCGCGTGCTCTACGAGCCCTCCGCCGACGGCGCTCCGATGCCGAAACAGGGCGAGCGCAAGCGACGCAACCAGGCGAACGACCTGCGGCACTGGGTCGAGATGATCGGTGCGGAGATGGCCGCGAGCCAGCCGAAGGAGCGTCCCGACACGAGCCTCCTGCTGCGCGCGGCGCTCGTCGCGAAGGACGCGGGTCGGTTCCGGGAATTCCACTATCCCGCGTACCGCGCGCGCTGGGCGGAGGCCCGCGACGTCGCCTCCCCGGCCGTCGTGCGCACGCTGCTCGAAGGAGCCGGCCTCGATGCGGACGCGGCCCTCGCGCGCGCCTCCTCGGGCGAGCTCGAGCAGCGCCTCGAGACCGAGAGCCGGTCCGCGGTGGCGAGGGGCGTGTTCGGGGTGCCGACCATCTTCGTCGGGGACGAGATGTTCTGGGGGAACGACCGCTTCGAGCTGGTGCGCTTCTTCCTGCAAAAGTCGAGTGCGAGCTGAGGAGGAGACCCGGGCGGCGCGCGGCGGGGGGATCTCCGCTGCGGTTGCAGGGACATGCAGCTGACGGCGCTTCGCGCCGCAGCTGATGTCTCCGTCGGTCAGCGCGCAATGCTCAGGGGATGACGCCCTCGGCGCGCAGCGCGGCGCGCTCGGCCTCGCTGATTCCGAGCTCCGACAGGATCTCGTCGTTGTGCTCGCCGTGCAGCGGGGCCGGGCGGCCGGGCTCGGCGGGGGTGCGCTCGAAGCGGGCGGCGGGGCGCGGCTCGCGCATGCGGCCGGCCGCCGGGTGATCGCGCTCGAAGATGGCGCCGTTGTGGCGCACCTGCGGGTCGGCGATCACCTCCTCGAGCGAGAGCACGGCGCCGGCGGCGACCTGCTCGGCGACGAGGCGGCCCAAGAGCTCGCGCGTCTTCCAGCTGCGGAAGGCCTCGTCGAGCAGGCCGCCGAGCGCCTGGAAGTTCTCGGGCAGGCGACGCCCCTCGATCGGACCGAAGCGCGGGTCGCCGCACCACTCGGGGTGGCCGAGGGCGCGGAAGAGGCCGTGCATCTCGGCGTCCGAGGCGGCGAAGTAGATCAGGTGACCGTCGGCGGTGGGCTGGAGGCGGTAGATCTCGTAGAGCGTCGGCCCGGTCTGCACGCCCTCGCCGATCATCGTGTGGGCCATCATGCCGTCGGGCCAGAAGAAGGCGAGCGAGGCGTCGATCATCGGCACCCGCACGTGCTGTCCGCCGGCGCCGCGCTCGCGCGCGAAGAGCGCCGCCGTGATGGCCTGTGCCACGGTGTAGGCGCTGGCCTTGTCGGCGACGACGTTTCGCACGAGGTCCGGCACGGGGAACTCGGGGTTGCGCTGCACGGCGACGTGACCGGTCAGGCCCTGGATGATCGGGTCGTAGACGCGGCGGTCCCGGTACGGGCCGGAGTCGCCGTAGCCGCTGATCGAGACGTAGATCAGGTCGGGCTTCACGGCGCGCAGGTCGTCCGGGCCGAGGCCCAGCCGCTCGGCGGCCCCCGGGCGCCAGTTCTGCACGAAGACGTCGGCGCGGCGCACGAGATCCTTCACGATCTCGCGCGCGCGGGGCTTGCCGAGGTCGACCACGAGCGAGCGCTTGCCGCGGTTCGCGTTGGCGAAGAAGGCCGACAGGTTGCCGCGGCGGAAGGGGCCGAAGCGCATCAAGTCGCCGATCCCGGGGGCCTCCACCTTGATCACGTCGGCGCCCTGATCGGCGAGCATCATCGTGGCGAGCGGACCCGAGAGGATGGCGGAGACGTCGACGATGCGGATTCCGGCGAGCGGTCCGGGCATGGGCACCTCCTGGGAGCCTGGACCAGTCTACACCCGGGCGACGCCCACGCTGGCCACCGTCGTGAGCCGACCGGCGCCGTCGCGCGACTCGACGCGCAGCAGGGCCCCGGAGGCCTCCCTGCGCAACACCCGGGCGGAGGTCGTGGCGGGGCTCTCGCGCGCGAGCGAGAGGTAGTTGAGAGCCAGGTCGCGCGCGACGCAGGGCCCGCCGAGTGCCGCGCCGCCGCCGGCCTCGGCGGCGAGACTCGCGAGGAGCGCGGCCACGCCGCCCTGGAGGGCGCCGAGGCTGTTCACCGTGTAGGGGCCGAGCGCGAGCTCGAGGCGGCCCGCGGCGGCGTCGAGACAGCGCGCGCCGAGGCGCGGGACGAGGGGGCGATCGAGGCCGGAGCCCGGCAGCGCGAACTCCGTGCGGGATGCGTCGGCGCCAACGCCCATGCGCTGCTGCGGCTCCCGGGCCGGAACGATGGCGAAGGTCATCGTCGCGAGTCCGAGCGGCTCCGGGGCGCCGTCGGCGAGGGTGACCTCGAGGACGATCGTCGTGCGCGTGCGTCGCACGAGCGCCGGACACGCCTCGACCGATGCGCCCTGCACCGCGCGCAGGCGGTGGAGGACGATGTTCGAGGTCGCCACCCAGTCGGGGGTCGCGCTGCGCACGGCGAGCTCGCCGCCCGCCACGTCGACGAGGGTCGCGAGCACGCCGAGCAGCACATCGCCGGCGGGGCCCCGGATCTCCGGCACGACGGGCAGCCCCGAGCGCGCCCCCGACGCGTCGCGCTCGGTCCACAGGCGCAGGTCGCGCAGCACGTGTCGCTCGGGAGGGTACCCGGACATGCTCTCCCGCTCGGGTCCTGCCACGTCGGACGGAAGTGGCCTAGGAGGCCGACTCGAGAGTCGGCCTCCTAGCAGCGAGCGCAAGCAAGGCGCGCAGCGAGCCGAAGGCGAGCGAAGGCGGGCCCCTGCCAGGACTGCGAGCGAAGTTCATCGGGCTAGCGCCGCAGGCCGGCGCGCTCCGCCTGCCGCTTGAGCTCGATCTTCGCGATCGTGCGGCGGTGCACCTCGTCCGGGCCGTCGGCGAGGCGCAGCGTGCGCACGTTCGCCCAGGTCTGCGCCAGGCCGAAGTCCTCCGTGACGCCGCCGCCGCCGTGGGCCTGGATCGCCTGGTCGATGATCCGCAGCGCCATCGTCGGCGCCTTCACCTTGATCATCGCGATCTCGGCGGCGGAGACCTTGTTGCCGACGGTGTCCATCATGTAGGCGGCCTTGAGCGTGAGGAGCCGCGCGCACTCGATCTCGATCCGCGCGTCGGCGATGCGCTCCTCCCAGACCGAGTGCTCGTAGAGCTTCTTCCCGAACGCGGTCCGCGTGAGCAGGCGCCGGCACATCTTCTCCATCACGCGCTCGGCCACGCCGATGACGCGCATGCAGTGGTGGATGCGCCCGGGCCCGAGGCGCCCCTGGGCGATCTCGAAGCCGCGTCCCTCGCCGAGCAGCATGTTCTCGGCCGGGACGCGCACGTCCTCGAAGAGGACCTCGCCGTGGCCGTGCGGCGCGTCGTCGAAACCGAAGACGGGCAGGTTGCGCAGGATGCGGACCCCCTTTGCTTCGCGCGGCACGAGAATCATGCTCTGCTGCTCGTGCTTCTCGGCGGTCGGATCCGTCTTCCCCATCAGGATCAGGATCTCGCAGCGCAGGTCGTTGATTCCCGAGGTCCACCACTTCCGTCCGTTGATCACGTACTCGTCGCCGTCGCGCCGGATCCGGGTCTCGATGTTGGTCGCGTCCGACGAGGCGACGGCGGGCTCCGTCATCGCGAAGGCCGAGCGGATGCGTCCCTCGAGGAGCGGCTCGAGCCAGCGCTTCTTCTGCGCCTCGCTCCCGTAGCGGACGAGCACCTCCATGTTGCCCGTGTCCGGGGCCGAGCAGTTGAAGACCTCGGGCGCGAAGCCCACGCGCCCCATCACCTCACACAGCGGCGCGTACTCGAGGTTCGAGAAGCCGGCCCCGTGCTCGCTCTCCGGCAGGAAGAGGTTCCAGAGCCCCGCCTCGCGCGCGCGGCGCTTGAGCTCCTCGAGGAGCTTCGGGCTCTGCCAGCGGTCGGCGAGCGCCGCGTGCTGGCGGTAGTACTCCGCCTCGTTCGGGTAGACGTGCTCGTCCATGAAGCGGCCGAGCCGCTCGAGCGCGTACTTCGTCTTCTCGCTGTATGCGAAGTCCAAGGGCGGGGCCTCCGGCGGTGGTCGGCGCCCATGGTACACGCGACGCGGGCGAACGGCGCCATGAAGGAGGGAGCCCCGAAGGTGCCTGGTCCGTTAGAATGCCGTCTGCCTCGGCGCGTTCGCGCCGCGGCCCGCCCCGGAGGTTTTTGGGTGCAGAGCTGGCCCCGCATCACCACCCGCCTGGCAGAGTGGCGGGCGATGGGGCGCCTGCTCCGCCACGCGCCGCGGGCGCTGCGCCCCTCGGCACCCTGGAACGCCTCGCGCCTGCTCGCGGAGCGGGCCGCGCAGGACCCCACCGGGACGGGTCTCCTGTATCTCGATCGCCGCTTCACGTGGAGCGAGCTCGACCGCAGCGTCGACCGCACGGCGCGCGCGCTCCAGGATTCCGGCGTCGGTCCGGGCGACGTCGTGTCGCTCCTGATGGACAATCGACCGGAGTTCCTCTTCGCGGTGACGGCGCTCTCGCGCCTGCGCGCCGTGGGCGCCCTCATCAACACGAACGTGACCGGTCGCGCCCTCGAGCACGCCATCGGCGTGGGCAAGCCAAGGCTCGTGCTCGCGGGCGCCGAGCATGCCGAGAAGCTGCGCGAGGTGCTTCCGACGCTCGCGGGGCTCGGGCGCGAAGGCGTCCTCGCGTGGCGGGACGAGGGCGCCCCGGCGCCGTCGGACCTCGCGAGCTTCGACGCGCTGCTCGAGGCCGCGGCGCCGGCCCCCGCGGACGTCGGCCCGCCCCGGGCCGACGAGTGCATGTGTTACATCTACACGTCCGGAACCACCGGTCTCCCGAAGGCCGCGATCATCCGCAACCAGCGCTGGCTCCTCGCGGGCGCTCTCTTCGGCTCCGCGGTGCTCGAGCTCGGGCGGGGCGACGTCGTGTACGTGCCGCTCCCGCTCTACCACAGCAACGCGATGTTTGCGGGCTGGGGCGCCGCGCTCGTCACCGGCGCCGGCATGGCCCTGCGCCGGAAGTTCTCGGCCTCGCAGTTCTGGAACGACGTCCAGCGCTTCGATGCGAGCGCCTTCGTCTACATCGGGGAGCTCTGTCGCTACCTCCTGAACCAGCCCGAACGCCCCGAGGAGCGCTCGCACCGGCTGCGCGTGATCACGGGAAACGGGCTCCGCCCCGACATCTGGGCCCGCTTCCAGGAGCGCTTCCGCGTGCCCTTGATCCGCGAGTTCTACGGCGCGACGGAGGGCAACACACCGCTCGTGAACATGATCGGGCGCCCGGGCATGGTCGGGCGGCTCCAGCCGAGCCAGGCGGTCGCACGCTGCGACCTCGAGACGGGCGAGATCCTTCGCGGCCCGGACGGGCGCTGCGAGCGGGTGCGCCCCGGGGAGACGGGCCTGCTCCTCGGCCGCATCGGCGGCATCACCTCCTACGACGGCTACGTCGACGCCGAGGCCACGCGGCGCAAGATCCTCACGGACGTGTTCCGCCCGGTCGATCGCTGGTTCAACACGGGAGACCTCGTCCTCTTCCACGAGGACGGCTGGATCTCCTTCGCGGACCGCGTCGGCGACACCTTCCGGTGGAAGGGGGAGAACGTCTCGACGAACGAGGTGGCCGAGATCCTGAACGGGTCCCCCGGCGTGCTCGAGAGCAACGTCTTCGGCGTGCAGGTTCCGGGGGCCGAGGGTCGGGCCGGAATGGCCTGCCTGCGCTGCGGCGCGGACTTCTCGCTCGAGAAGTTCACGGCCTACGTGATCGAGCGCCTGCCCTTGTACCAGCGTCCCTACTTCCTGCGCCTGCTCGACGATGAGATGCGCATCACGGGAACCTTCAAGCAGCAGAAGACCGACTATCGCCGCGAGGGCTACGACCCCGCGCAGGTGAGGGATCCCCTGTACTTTTTCGACGGCGAGGGTTTCGCGCCGCTCGACGCCGACCTCTTCGAGGCGTTGCAGGCGGGAAGGATCGCACTGCGCTGAGAGCTGGGGGCAGGCCCGGAGCGCCCGCCCACGGCGACGGAGGGGAGCCATGTCCGACGTCTACCGCATCTTCGGGGCCGACGTCTCGCCCTATTCGGTGAAGGTCCGCTCGTACTTTCGCTACAAGCGGATCCCACACGAGTGGATCACGCGCGACGCGAGCACCCAGGCCGAGTACCAGAAGGTCGCGAAGCTGCCGCTGATCCCCGCCGTCGCGACGCCCGCGGGCGAGGGCCTACAGGACTCGACGCCGATCCTGGAGAAGCTCGAGCTCCGGTTTCCGGAGCCCTCGATCCATCCCGAGGACCCGGTCCTGGCCTTCCTCTCGGCGCTCCTCGAGGAGTTCGGCGACGAGTGGGGCAACAAGTGGATGTTCCAATACCGCTGGGCCCGCGACGTGGACCGGGCGTCGGCCAGCGAGCGCATCGCGCGCACAATGATGCCGGGTCTCGCCGGCGAGGATCTGGCGCGCGCCGCCGCGTCGATTCGCGGGCGCATGGTGAGCCGGGTCTGGTTCGTGGGCTCGAGCGAGAAGACCGCACCCGCGATCGAGGAGTCCTATCGCGACGCGGTCGGGATCCTCGAGGCGCACCTCGCGCGACGGCCCTTCCTCTTCGGCGGGCGCCCCGCCTTCGGAGACTTCGGGCTCTGGGGCCAGCTCTACGAGTGCTGGACGGATCCCACGCCGGGAGGGATCCTGCGCGAGCGCGCGCCGTCCGTGGTCGCGTGGGTGGAGCGGATGCAGGAGCCCGAGGCCCTGGGCCCCTTCGAGGCGCGCGAGGCGCTGCTCCCGACGCTCCTCCCGCTGCTCGAGCGCCAGGTGGGGCGGCTCTTCCTGCCGTGGTCCGACGCGAATGCACGCGCGATCGCCGAGGGGCGCGACGAGTTCAGCGTCGATCTCGACGGGCGACCCTGGACCCAGAAGCCGCAGAAGTACCACGCCCGGTCGCTGGCCGTGCTGCGACGGCGCCACGCGTCCGTCCCCGACCGCAGCGCCCTCGATCCGATCCTCGAGCGCACCAGCTGCCTGCGCTGGCTGCGCGAGGGAGCGTGAACGCAGGCGTCCCCTGGCTCCGAGCCCCGTCGCGCAGTGCTGGCGGGGGCCCGCACTTCGCTCGGCAGGCCAGGCAGGGGCCTGCCTCCGCTCGCCTTCGGCTCGCTGCGCGCTTCGCTGGCCCGATGAGCTTCGCTCGGCTACGCCTCGCTGCGCGCTTCGCTTGCCGCTCGCTGCGCGC